>Ga0180433_10009288_pt1 | contig 12061 bp, 13 predicted proteins | sample SS_ome_8_FD_132980 | JGI IMG/M metagenome (GOLD analysis project Ga0180433, IMG submission 132980) | Hypersaline lake sediment archaeal communities from the Salton Sea, California, USA - SS_1_D_1 metaG | ecosystem: Environmental > Aquatic > Non-marine Saline and Alkaline > Hypersaline >... | reverse complement strand
TGTTTACACACGAGACTAAGACACAGGGCATCATTATCGTTAAGATATTGTAATATTAACTGTATCAGTTCAGCAGGTAATTTACCAAATATAAAGTCTTGCTGCATGCTGTTACTGTTATCAGGCGCAATATTGCTCGTGTCATACATTTTATTGACTCAACTATCCGCTAAATATAAAGAGCTAGCTCAGCAATGAACTTACGAGCTTATTCGAAATAGAGCTCGCGAGTATGGCCCAATATTCAGCTATCTTTTCAGGGTGTTTCTCTAGCGTTTCAAGCGTGACTTTTTTTATTAACTTATTATCGAATGAATTGTCAGAGTAGTGGTCTCGCCAAAGTACTTTACCGTTGCTGTCGATAAGCTTCGCTTCAATATCCATGACCGGAACGTAGCGTTTGCTGTATTCGTAGTAAGGGCGCAAGCCGTATTTAGAGATGGATAAGACTATTTTCGCATCGGCAGCTCGAGGTGGCACAACCTTAAATTCACGCTGACGTTTTAGCTCTGCCATAAACGCTTTTTTCACAATCAGTCGTATCTTGATATGTGAAGCGTATAGCTCATCATCAACTCGGCTTGACTCATATACATCGGCACTCACCGCTAGTGGTATAGCGGCTAGACCAAAAAGCATACTACCAATCTCTCCGCGGCGAGTTTTGATGTACATATGGTTCTTTACTTTAACATGCGGTGCAACAGCGATGCTGTGTAGTGCAGCTCGATCATTAGGTGTTAAACGCTTCGTCGAGGCACAACTAGTGAGAAGGAGTACTGAGAAGATGATTAAAAGCTTTTTCATTATCAATCCAAATACAAAATAGATGAAGGAAGGTATTATAATCAAAATGAGGGGTTATGTCATGACTCAACCGAATTATTTTTAGCCACAGGTAGATAAAAAATCAATAATGTGTGTGGAGTGTCCACTCTGCTTCATAAGTGATTAGGTTCCGCAAAATGTTTGATAGACACGTTCTGTTGGCTTAGGCAGAGCTTGATAGGGTTTAAGTGACACTCGGTCGTTATAGGGTTCTTTAAGTACTGCAAGTAAATCCTGAAATGGTTTAAAGTCGCCTTGGTTTGCCGCCTCCAATGCCTCTTCAACTTTGTGGTTGCGGGGGATTACGGCGGGGTTGGTGTTTTGCATTTGGCATATAGAAGACTCTAATGATTTGCTATTTTGCGTAAGTCTATTTTGCCAGCGGAAGTACCAATCCTCAAAGTGTTTTTGCTCGTAGAGTTTGTCAGTTGGCTTATCTATGTTGCTTAAGTCATAAAATGTATTCGTATAATCGGCGTGATTGTTTTGCATCAAGTTTAGAAGATCACAAATGAGTTCCTCATCGCCCGATTGTATGCCAAATAGTCCTAGTTTAGCTCGCATCATAGTAAGCCACTTACGTTGATAAATCGTTGAAAATTCATTGATGGTTTCCTCGGCGATTTCGATGGCTTTACTCATGTTGTCATCTATTAAAGGTAACAATGTTTCGGCAAGACGAGCGATATTCCATTGTGCTATCGCTGGTTGATTGACATACGCGTAGCGCCCCATGTGATCGATAGAGCTGAACACAGTATTGGGTTCATAGGTATCCATAAAAGCGCACGGCCCATAATCGATCGTTTCACCTGAAATCGTCATATTATCGGTGTTCATCACACCATGAATAAATCCCACTCGCATCCAGTGAACAATCAAATCAGATTGGCGTTCTATGACATTTTTTAAAAAAGCCACAGCAAGATTTTGATCCCCTTTGATTTCTGGGGCATGGCGGTTAACCGTATAGTTAAGTAACGTTTGAATGAGTGCTTTGTTGTCTTGTGCTGCAGCAAATTGAAATGTGCCAACACGTATGTGAGAGCTTGCGACGCGGGTCAACATTGCTCCTTGCAAAAGTGTTTCACGCATCACGTCTTCACCCGTTGTGACGACCGCTAGACTACGCGTGGTTGGAATGCCAAGCGCATGTATGGCTTCAGATATAATGTATTCACGCAACATTGGGCCAAGTGTGGCACGACCATCGCCACGCCGGGAGTAGGGTGTATGGCCCGAGCCTTTAAATTGGATGTCCAGACGTTTATTTTCTGGTGTGATATGTTCACCCCAGACATGTGCTCGCCCATCACCCAACATAACGAAATGGCCAAATTGGTGTCCGGCGTAGGCTTGCGACAAAGGCTCAGAACCTTCTGGTAGATTATTTCCTGAGAATAGTTCAGCTTGTTTCTGTTTGCTCAAGTTAGAAAAATCGAGCCCCATTGAATGTGCTAAGTCATCATTTAAGATAATCATCTTTGGGTTAGCAACAGGGGATGGGTTAAGCCTCGTGTAAAACTCATCTGGTAGGCTTAAATAGCTGTTGTTAAACTTGAAGCCGCAATTTTGCATATCTTATAAGGGAGATCTTATCATTTCGTAACACTAAGTTCTATTTTGCTCATGACTTAAATTCTTGTCTTGCTTGTTCAAACCAACCAATGACTAGTTGTAAGTGGGATTCACCCCATGTATCAATGAATTTTTTTGTATGATAATTCTTTGGGTCGTTGAGAGCGGTAATGCGTTCTGTAATGTAGTCTGGTGTGAGTGGAATTCCGCATAGCACAGTAATGCAGTGTTTCCAGTCTTCATACGTATCAAGTTTCATCATCAATGGTGTTTTGGACATTGTTAGAGACCTCGTTAGTCTGTATCAGGATTTATCTATAGCTGCTCAAATTGATATTACTATATGGGTAGAAGCTTGTTGGATCAAGTCATGATTTGGGTGAACTACCCGATAGATAATCTTCAACCACTGTCATTGTGATATCGGGTAAACTGCGATCAGTATCCAAGCAATTCTTTAGGCCTAAGATTGCTGACTTAACTGCTTCGGGGAATGATTCGTTAACGAAAGCATCTTCTGGCCATGAGTTGTCACGCATTTCTTTATTTGGCCATCTTGAGTAGGCAAGCCACATGCCGTCTTCAGTTTTATGCAAACAGGATCCGATTGCACCACGATAGCTGATAAAGAAGGAAGCGATTTGTCGCCAATATTTTTTATACGCGTCTTCCATACCTTCTTTTATATAACCGCGATAGATTACAGCAAATGTTGCCTGAAGTTTGTTATCGTCTAAGCTGCTATGGTCTGGTGATGAGGTAATCCAGTTATGGAGAGCAAAGGCTACTTCAGACACACTCAGTGAGGTGGTGTCGATTGTAAAGGTCTGCGCTAATTCATCCCACTTGTTTAGTTTATCCCATGATTCAAATCTAAGTTCAGACCACGCGTTATTTTTTATGACATGTTGTTCCCATTGTGGATCATGATGATGCATGCGAAGCCAGGCCGCCCAGTTCAACATGTTTTGGTCTGCACCATATGTTCCTCGGTTTTTTAAACGTCTTATTCTCTCGATATCTGCTACGTCGAGTAGACAGATGTTAATGTTTGGAATTTTATGGCTCGTGGGGCAAGCTAATATTTCTCCAAGGACGACTTGACCACATATACAGTAGTTATCGTATGAAGCGGATTCTGCGACGTATTTTTGCAGCCATTTTTCTGTTGCCTCTTGTCGCCAAACTGAGTCTGGGTTTTCAGGCACACCTATATCATCAAAATCATGAACGCTGCTATTAGGTAGTAATTCTCGTAAACGGTCTATACATGCTGTTTTACCACTGCCGCTAGCACCTACGATAAAAAATAACATGTCTACTCCTTGCGTGATTTACGATGCGCCTAATTGTGACTTGATATGTTCCATGTCGACAAATGCCCAGTACTCGATTATTTTCGTATCTTTCAACTGATAAATTGTAACACCTGAATAGCTGATGTTGTTAGTTGTCGGTGGTAAGTCTAAAAAGCTCCCCTTGTGACAACCTTTTGCATGCCATCGGGCAGCTACTTTGTTATTTTCTACGATGTAGTCATCCCAATAAACCTTAAGATTAGGGAAACCAATATGCCAGTTTTTAATAATTTTTTTGAGTTCGCCAACGCCTTTGGTTTTTTTTACAGGACTATGGATTATGGCATCGTCATGAAAATACTTTTCAATCACACTAATGTCTTTGCTATCCCAAATCGATTGTTGATAGTTTTTGACTATCTGTAATGCGCTGTTCATTTTGCCTCCGGTGTCGTGTTTTCTTAATGCAAAGAGCTCAAGACTTGGTTCCTGCTCTATACTTCAATGCTATAACATTACGTAGCTCATCTTCAAAACCAAAGTTCTTAAAATCCTTTACTCGAGCAGGGAATAGAATACCTTCGAGATGATCATACTCATGCTGAAAAACTCTTGCATGGAAGTTCTCAACTTTTCGAGTAATGCTATTTCCATTCTCATCGACACCCGTATATTCAATGCCGAGATAACGAGGTACTTTTCCACGGATACCAGGTACGCTCAAACAGCCTTCCCAATCTTCTGCGAGTGTGTCATTGATGATCTTCATTTGAGGATTGATCAAAATAGTTATTGGTATAGGCGCTTCGTTAGGATATCTAGGGTTAAAATCAAAGCCAAACATCATGATTCGTAGTGGGTATCCTATCTGTGGGGCAGCTAATCCGGCACCGTTGTAATGCTTCATGGTGTCAGTCATGTCTTCGATGATTCGTTCAATGTAGTCTGAATTAGATAGGTCAACTTCTTTAGAGCGCTCGGTGAGAACAGGGTTGCCCATCTTTAAAATACCTTTTATTGCCATACAATATCCTCTTGTTTTTTATCGATGGTAAATAAAAAATCAGTGAAGTCAAGACTTGACCCTACATCTCGAATACACCGTATGTAATATGTTGTATATCTTCTATGAGGTGTGCGGGAATTTCATCGAGCTTAATAGCATTTTCTTCTATCTTGTTTTTGAAGAAGAATGTACAGATTTTTTTTAAAGATGCAGGTGCTTTATTTCGTTCTTTATCGACTTCAATCAGAACATTGCCTCTAACAAGAGCGGTCAACTCATGAATGGTATCTGATTCAGAAGAACTGAGAATGCCAATACTCAGACACGTAATGTGTGAGCCGGTAAGTGCGCGTTTGAAATCCATTAGTACTTTGGGGTGATAACTAATGAGTTCATTCCATGGATTATTGCTGTAATCTAAGTGTGTAATAGGTAAAGTTTGAATAAGACGAAATTGAGCTTCAAGTAAAGCAAGACTCTCTTCAGAAAAAGGACTCCTATCATCTGCTGTGATATACCCAGCATAGCGAATGCCACTCATTACCAGTGATTGAACATTACTAATGATAATAGTGTCGTATAACATTGCATGTACGTGACCACAGTCAAGAGCACGAATGTTCTCTGGCAATACTAATATTTGTGGCTTCATTTTTTTTATTAGGTAAAGGAGTGCTTCGACATGTTTATTTCCTTCATATGGTGCTTCATTTAAGTCACAACTCGTGCTGAGATCAAGTACTTGGATACGATTATCTCGTTTGCTGCGATGTTGCAGGTAAGCGTTGATTAGAACGTTTAAGTGTTCTTGACTTTCTGGCGATGCTTCGAGGATAGATAGATTGAGTATCTCGACTGAACTCATTGCAACCATGTTACAAGTGCGTAGCCAATTTCTTGAATGCACTCTTTCGAAATGAATGTCATTAAACTGTACTTTATCGACTAGATCTATTACTTCATAGAGAGCATCCCAGTGCATATCTGGCACTAAACTGTTAAGAAGGAAGTAATATTGTAGTCTGTCAAAGTCTAGATAAATCTCTTCGTCATAGAACATTTCGGAATATAGCAAAGCGCGTATGGTATCTTCCGACCATTCAGGATCAATATTCTCATATAGGTCGTGCACGGCGGCAAAATCATATGAAAATCCTCTACTCATAACATTACGATGCAACGCAGCTATCATGCGCTGCAAACATTGTATTATAATTGTTTTGTCATATTGATTCCTTAAATCAGATGCGTACTCTAGAGGGGTTGGATCTGAGTATGATATCTCACAATCATTAGATAGCAATATATACGCGCGCAATACGTCAATCATTCTATGCATCAAAAAGAAATTGATGGCTGTTTCTATTGTGCCTTCAATGGCGCCACCATAATGTACTCTTTTCGTGATAAGTGGGTTTGGCTCATTTAGTTTACTTTTTAGGTAGTTATTAATCGTATCAATAGATATAAATTTCGCAATGTTGGAAAGTTTTTCCGTGCCTGTCGACCAGCGGCTTACAGTCTCGCATGATGTATCATGTAACCCACGTAATAATGTGAGCTGATATTCATAAACAGATGCTTCGATGGTATTTTTGGGAGATGCTTTGTGTTGTTTTACACTACCTTCCGATGAAAGGGTAAGTTTGCGTTTTGGCATGATATATTCTGTCCACAAATAATAAGGATTTTACCTATCAAAGCTTAAAGTTTACCATGTAAGTTCATGCCTGACCCCTCTTTATACAAAATCAGATATGTGTGTTAACAGTCATTAGACTTACTGCGAACAATCACATGTTCTGAACAATTATCCCCTAACCATAGATGCTTAGTTGTTTCATACGTCCATCCAGTACCAAGCAAACGATCGATCTTAAAATTAAGATAGGTCGCATCAAGTTTTTCAGGGGCAACATGTCCCTTTAAGCCAGGGAAAGGATCAGTGTGAAATTGATAAATGATTTTATCATCATCCACTTTTGGGAAAGCTACCTCTAAACCGACAGCATCATCACGCTCGCCTACTACGTGGGCAAACTCTTCGGCCTTACCTTTGGTGAACTCATTTCCGTAGGCAGTCTTTAAACCATTTTCCATGATGATGCGAAACAGTCTTAGCGCTTCGTCCTCACCAAACTCTTCTTTAAGGACAAGAAAAGTATTTTCAAATAAATTAAAAAAAGCATTATTACGTTGTTGCATGATGGAGAACCTGTAGGTGGGTAAAAAATTAGTGAAGTTACGATTTGACTCATTCTACACTAATTAGTTTAGTCTGCTAAGAAAATTACTTGCAATACCAGCAGAATATTCGCTAGCGATTTCATCGATGAATTCTTCAAAATCAACATGTGCTGTATGGTCAGCATTATCTGATATGATGCGAATAATCAAGTAGGGCTTGTCATAATCTTCACAAATTTGCGCAACAGCAGCGCCTTCCATCTCAACAGCAACTGCTTTGATACCATCTTCCTCGATAGAAAGAGAATCACAAGCATGGGCATCACCTACAAAGCGATCACCTGTTGCAATCGTACCTTTGACAACTCGAGATGTTTTTAAAATTGAAAACTTATCAAGTTTAGCGCGTGAAATCTTAGTCTTTGTTTCTGATAAAAAAGACGTGATGCATTCGTGAGCAAGCTCGATATGCTCTTCTCTTGGTCTAAAAATCTTATGATCTGTAAGAGGTATTTGGAAGCGAGGGAAAAAAGGGCGCCCATCCATATCATGCTGGTACAAGCTTTCAGCAATAACGACATCTCCCACGTTGAGTGAAGGGTCAACACCACCTGCTACACCTGTGAATAGGATGAAATCTACACCGTACGTATCAAGGAGAGTGGTTACAGAACATGTGGCTGCGACTTTACCCCAGCGAGAGAATACCAAAGTTACATCGTGATCATGAATTTTACCTGAGTAAAACTCACGTTTACCAATGGTTTGAATATCTGTAATGTCCATTAGCTCTTTAATGTGATTAATTTCTTCAGGCATTGCGCCCATAATTCCAATTTTCATTTTCTACCTCTGTCAGGAAAATTTCTAGAAGGGACGTATTAAAGCTATAACTATATGTGCTAAACCATTGAAGAAACCGGGTAATTACATTTCACAAAACTAAACTGTGTATTTCTATATTAGGAGTTTCCGCAGGTTTGGGTTGTTTTGGCTTGTTGAAAAAATGTGAACTATCGTTAGAGAGTCTACTTTCACTTATCTTGTTAAGAATACCTGAAGCAAGCGCTTCGTGTTTTTCGTCGACTATTAGTGTCGTTAGATTTGGTAGTTTCACTAGCTTAACAAGCTCAGTTTCATCAACTAGTGTTTCGGAAATATCAAGCACACGTAGATTAAATAATCTTTCTATTTCGTTAAGATTATTAACGTTACTTTCTGCAATTCGTAACTCCTCAATCTTTGTTAGTTCTGCGATTTGGGCTAGTGAAGTAATCTTAAGTCCGTTTGCCGTAATTATACGTAAGCTAGGAAGGTCTTGTAAAAATCCTAGGTCATCGATGGCGGTATAGCTTATGTTGATTTCTACAAGGTTAGGGAAGTCTTCTGGGGCGAGATAAGTAATACCATTATCAGTAGGATTAAAACTAATGTCCATACTAGTTAGAGCGGTAAAATCACTATTTTCTAATATTTCCATTATGTCATGACTTCCATATCCTTTATTACTGAGATCTAATATTTTATATTTTGGCATAACCTACTTCTCCAAACTATTGACGATTGCACAGATCACATTTGAAGGCTTACTTCGCAAGCTTATACTCGACACATAAGTCGCTCGAGATGACTATAATATAAATTTCCTGAATCTCTAGCAACGGACCAAGATTTTCTAAGTCTAGCCTGCTTGACGCTCACGTCCCAGTAAACGTAACATTAACTAGATGATAGAGAAAGAAGACTATTTATCTCTTCAAGAGTTGTTTCATATTTAACTTCATGAGGGCATGTGGTACAGGATGCCACGGCGCGATGAATTCATCTATTTTTTCAAAGCCTGTTTTTTGGTAGACATGGATGGCGCGTTCATTCCTCTGCTCAGGGTCGATAAAGACTTCCTGAACGTCAGTGAAATGGCTTGTAAGGAATTCTGTGATGATTTGAGTGGCGTATCGTTTTCCCATGTATTCTGGCTCTCCGATAAAGAGATCTAGTGTGATAGCTTGTTGACCTGGTTTTTTGTGTTTGGCATATATACTCTGCTCATGGTCAAATACATTAGAGGTTAAAAGGTAAATAAAGGGAGTGCCTCCGTCATAGCCTAACCAATGTTGTGTTAAATCTAACTCTCTATCAATGCGCCCCGTACGTTCGTAGTGTTCAATAAATTTTGATAAACCTGATAAGGTGTTGTTTAACCCTTCACCATGAATCCACTCTTTAATGTAGTCTTGTTTTAGCCATCTTTGAATTAAGTTTTCTTGAGAGCGAGTGACGGGGCTGAAAGTAAAACGTTTATCATCTGGTTTATTGTTCATGATAGGTAAAAAATCCTCAATTAAGTCTGTCTACATCAGAATTATAGGGTTTTGAGCTTTAGAGTGTCACTTTAAACTAACATGCTGGCCAGAGACAGAACCGAACTGCTGTGACGAGGATTTTTTGTTAGCCAACTTGGTGGTAATATGTTGATTATAAATTAATTTTTACCTTGGGCGCTTGCTACAAATGACCCACACTGGTTAGCAGTCATCAACTTAACCCTCAAATGTTGAGCAGAGAAATGATGCTTAACAACCTGGAATACATGTTGCAGTTAAATATTTTGGAAGCTATACTTCCAAAATATTAGGAAGTTACGGAATATTGAATATGTCATTTGCGCGTAACATCACAGATCACTGTTTGAAATTAGCTAAGCAATATCCAGTTGTTACAGTTACAGGCCCTAGGCAGTCTGGGAAGACAACGCTAGTTCGTATGTTATTCCCTGATTATTCATATATAAACCTTGAGGAGCCAGATACTCGGGAACTCGTGAAACGTGATCCTAGAGCTATTTTAAAAAAATATTCGGATCATTTAATCATCGACGAAGTTCAGAGAGTACCGGAACTACTTTCTTATATTCAGACGATTGTTGATGAAGCGGGACGAGAAGGGATGTATATCCTGACGGGAAGTCATCAGTTGGAGTTGCACGAGGCGTTAGCCCAGTCGCTTGCCGGTAGGACGGCCATTCTTGAGTTATTACCGTTGAGTATATCAGAGCTTAAGGCCGCAAAGTTTTTATTGTCGACAGATGAATTGTTAGTAGGTGGCTTTTTCCCGCGCATTTATAATAAGGGTCTCGAACCTGTTCAGGCATATCGTGACTATGTGAAGACGTATATCGAGCGTGATGTACGACGCATGATTAATCTCAAGGATTTGACGACCTTTCAACGATTTATGAAATTGTGTGCGGCAAGGACTGGCGGCATTTTAAATATGAATAGCCTTGCTGGCGATGTTGGGGTTAGCCACCATACCATTAAGCATTGGCTATCGATATTGCAAGCTTCTTATTTAATTACGTTAGTCCCACCTTATTTCGAAAACTTTGGTAAGCAAGTTATCAAATCACCAAAATTATATTTTACAGATGTGGGGTTAGTTTCGTATCTACTAGAAATCGAAACCCTCAAGCAAATAGAGCGTGATCCACTGCGAGGTAATTTGTTTGAAACGATGGTGGTTATGGACTTGATGAAAGCACGTTTGAATCAAGGTCGTGATCCACACTTGTATTACTATAGAGATAGCCAGCGTAAAGAAGTCGATCTTATTTACAAGCGAGGTTCTGAACTAATTCCCATAGAAATAAAATCAGGACAAACAATTAATCCCGATTTTTTTAAGGGTCTGGATTATTTCAGAAACCTTGTAGGTAAGCGTTGCGGACAGCCTTATTTAATTTATGCAGGTGATCAAGAGTTTGATCTTGAGAATGTTAGTATCGTGCAGTATCAACATGCGCATCGTATTGTTGATGTTGAGATCTAAAAGAAGAGGAAAATTTTGACTGAATAGAATTTTTTCCTCTTTGGTAAATAAAAAAATCCATTCGCCAATTTTGCTCTGGTGGCTTACGTATGATTTTACTTCACCTGATAAATAAACATCAGTCCTTGACTTAATGCGGTTGGAAAGATGGTATCGTGGTCTTGATAAGGAAATATGATAAATTTTAAATCCTTCTTATCCTGTGTTTTTTGATTCTCTACAAATTGTCTCAGGTCGGTTACCATTTTATACATGCCACCATTTTCTTTATTGCCAATGCCAAAGAATAATTTATTATGCGATTTAGTATGATGACTATTTGTTTTTCTTTGAAGACTAAACATGTAGTGCTTGTCATACCAAAGTGAGGGGCTAACGATAATATAATTACTGAAAATATTCGGGGCATAAAAACTAAGCCAAGTAGCAAATAGCCCACCAAAGGAATGGCCGACAAGCGTTCTATTCTTATTGACGTGGAAATTTTTATCAATGTAAGGTATTAATTCACTCCTAATGAAGCCCGCAAATTTCTTTGCGCCACCAGATGCTTTTTGATATTCAGGCCCGTAACCACCGTCTTTTATATGTACGGGCGTATAGTCTCTTGTCCGATTCATTTTATATTCTAGAGGGCCATCGTAAGCTATACCAACAATTAATATATCTTGTATTCTATCGCGGTCGCTCAAATGCTCTACGATTTGTTTTGCAATTGGGAAGCTATAATCAGCATCGAGTAAAAATATCACAGGATACTTGGTGTTGCTGGTGTAGTAATTAGCAGGTAGATTTATATAAAGTTTGTAGCTAATATTATTTATCTTAGATTTGATATATCTTACTTGTGTATCTGGCAAAACCAAATTTGAATATCTTTTTACTTCATGAGTGGCTGCATATGCAAAACTGGATACCTGCGATATAAGCAATAAGGCGAGACAGGTTATGTAAATTAAAAAGCGATTAATTAAAAGCAAAAACTTCTGTTGATTTGATATTTCAGTCAAAGAACAGATGTATATCATTCTAACTCACTTATAAAATTTTAATTAATATGTAATACTGCATCACTGGCCTTTATTTAATAACAACTCCAAATCTATCTCATCTCGTATTGGTATGTCGTAATCACCAGTCATTGGGATCTCTGGTTTTAGTTTTCTTCCCTCTTTCACTGAGTCAATATGGATGGCACAAATGTGGAAGCCTCGGTAATCCCCCCATTTTCCAAAGGTCTCAAAAGTGGAAACCTAAGTATTCATAGCTAAATGTTGAGCAGGGGTAAAGCCACCCAATGCCATATTCGGGCGCTCATGGTTGTAAAACCATTGCC
>Ga0180433_10009287_pt1 | contig 12063 bp, 32 predicted proteins | sample SS_ome_8_FD_132980 | JGI IMG/M metagenome (GOLD analysis project Ga0180433, IMG submission 132980) | Hypersaline lake sediment archaeal communities from the Salton Sea, California, USA - SS_1_D_1 metaG | ecosystem: Environmental > Aquatic > Non-marine Saline and Alkaline > Hypersaline >... | reverse complement strand
TTCGTATCCTTGTTCCATCAAGAGTATCAGGCTAAAGACCATCACCCTCTGGCAAGTCTTCCTACTTGGAAACTTCCTATTCTATTCAGTTGATACTTAATTATTCCCTTCAGGACTTATAAAGGTTTGTTAAACAAATGCAATTAGCTGGAGCTTGAATCCATAGGATAGTTGCATAATATCATACTATATAATATCTATTGGAAATAAACAGTCCCATAAAAACTAATAGTTTCGAGAAAACTGGATAATAAGCTTATCACACATGATAACTTATCATATATGATAACCATTATTATACCATAATAACTTATTTATGCAATTAATCGGAGACTCGAATCCATCGGATAGTTGTATAATATCACATAATAACCAGCAAGACCTGCCGTTCATGGCATACAATATGTTGTGGTCGTGGAAGGTCTAAAATCCCTGAAAAAACGGTATTTTTATGTTGAGGGACAATTAGTTTGCTGACATATAAATCTATCGGTTAATAATGTAATATGGGGCATTTTGACGAGGGAGAACAGAAGGAAAGGGACAAAAAACAGCGTAATTGGGAATACAGACAGAGGAAGCTATCGGGATTACCAAAAACTCCCCTGATAACAGATATACAGGAACAAAGAAAAGAACGCCTTGATATGTATCGAAACATAGAGATAGACGACAACAAGAAAAGGCTTCTGAACAGGGTAGCTATTGAAGCAGGTAAACTACTTGAAAGTGAACAAAAGAAGAGATTTAATGGAAATGACCTCAAAAACATAGTCCTTTCCGTAGACAAAGCTGACCACCAGAGTGTCCCTATACTTCGTCTCAACGAAGTCTGCTATGTGATGGGGATAATGGTGAGAACAGGCATAGTGAGACACATAAAACCTCTTGGACTGTCCCTCGTTAGTGAGAAACAGAGATATGAATTATAATAATTAAAAAATAGAGAAAGTATTTAAATATAGGAAATATATTATAAAGTATCTTATTAGACGGGGGATTTTATGCCTAGACATTCGGTTGCTGACGCTGTTGTTCTTGAACACTTAAGAAAAAACGCTGGTAGAAAATACAACGTGAAAGAATTGCACACAGAGATGACAAAAAAATACCACGATTTTAATGTTCATTACCTTACGGTGAGGAATGCAATAAAGAGACTGAAAGAAAGTGAAGAGAACATACACACGGAGGAATATAGGGTTATGGTATTAGTTTGGTATGAAAGAGAAAAAACCTAGTAGTAAACTCCAAAAGGAGTTAGCTGAAATAAGGAGCAAATATGTTTCCTTGAGGAAAGATATAGACAAGATTATAGAGAAAAGGAGATTTAAAGGGAGAACGTGGCTTCTCGTAGCCAAAAATCTAATAGAAGAGAGAAAAGTCGTAAGGATGACCGAGCTTCGTGATAAATTGTGTATAACAAATAGTGGGGAGATGAGAAGAATAATAGAATTCAGTGAAGGAGCTATAACTGATTTCCACGAACCCAGAGAAAAAAAGTTAGTTTTTTGTGATAACAGATATTCTCCTTTACATGAACTCAGAAGGTTATGGAACACGGACTTAAAGGATAGTGGATACATCAGCAAAGAAGCAGTTGAAAACCTATTCACTATAAACGGGAAGACAAACCATGAAAAAATGGAAAAGATGCTTGATTTCATCAAAAAGCACTTCGGAGATTATGTTGATGTCCGCAACGGAGGGATAGTGAGGAAAGACTACAACGGAGGTGCTGTAATATGACGACAGAAATGATGGGAATAAAAAAGAACGGGGAGTGGAAAATAGTAAGAAAACCGAGACATATTCCTGTTAAAGTGAAATGCCCAAGATGTTCTGCTATGAGATATACCACCTCTAAAAAACGCACCTCATGTTTCAGATGTGGTCGCAGTTTCAAAATAGAAGGAAATATAATAGGAGGCAAAAATGAAAAGCCATCAGCAGATAGAAACGGAGAAGATGTTGAAGAGAATAGAAAACATGAAAAATCTTTCGTCAGAGGAGATGACAAAAGCTTATCTCGAATTAAGGGATAATACCGATTGGGCAGGTATGAGTAATATAGACTTCAATATAAGAAGGAAAGAACTTTCCCTGATTTATGATGAAATAATTAAAAAACAGGCAGAGGAGTCCCAGCATGATAGAGGTTGAGATATTATGTCCCAAGTGCAAGAAGAAGAAGAGATTTCTCTCCTATAATTCAGACAGCAAGGAAGAGCTAAAGAAAGCCAGAACTACCTGTTTCAAATGCAATACAACTTTCGGGGTTCACGACAACATAACAAGGGTGATAAGACTTGCCAAATACAGAAGGTTCATGCGTGGGTAATGCAAGTAATTTACGAATGTTACTAAAAAATAATTGCATACTACGCTTATATAACTTGCTACATATAATATAGTATGGGGTCAAAGATGGGCAGGAAGCCTTTGCCATTAACTGAAGAGGAGAGAAGGGAAAGAAAGAGAAGAAAGCAGAGAGAATGGAGAGCCAACAACAAGGACAAGATGAAAGAATATTCCCGAAGATACAGAGAAAGACACCCTGAAAAGCAAAGAGAGTATACAAGAAGATACTACGAAAAAAACAAGGAAAGAATAAAGGCATATCACAAACAGCCCTATGTGAGAGAAAGACATAACAGGCGATTAAGAGGGAGATACAATAAAGACCCCGAATTCAAGGAAAGAATGCTCAACTATTGGAAAAAATGGTATTCGAAGAACAAGATGAAAAGAAGAGGAGGCACATACAACACAAGCCCCTATGTCGGCGGACTTGAATGCGGTGTATGCGGTTTCCACATGAAGACCTTTACAGGCGGAAGATTCGGAAGGAAAAGCGTGATAAGATGCCCAAATTGCAGAGCAGAGCAGAGAAAGATGGATTTGCGTAGAATTGAAATCCCACGTTATATTGCCGTAATCCCTGTTGACGAGATGCCCAACCTCGAAAAGACACCCCAAGACCCCAAAACTTTTTCTGAAGAGAAAGCACCAACCCTACAACCCCCAACCCTCGACAGAAAGGAAGACGGCATAAGAGACGTGAGAGAGGAAGCAAGATATAAGTTTGACGGAAAATGCCCTGATTGCGGTAAGCCTGTAAAGGAAGAGCCAGAAGAGACAAGGAACAACAAATGGCAGAAAAGGAAGTTCTACGTTGATTGCAGTTGCGGATACTCTGCTGACGGATACGAAAGAAAGGAGAGAAAAGAAAGGATAGGAACTTATTGGGCTAAAATGATAAGGGAAGATTACCCACGAAAAATAATAGTCTGGGAGACGAGAGAAAGGGAGGTGGTGAATACATGAAAGGACTATTCGGATTCCTGCGAAAGAACAAAAAAGGAGTGAACGAGCTTGAACAGCTAACCCTCAACAGATACGGACAGATGTATCACGAACTCGAAGAGAAGATAAGGCAAGACCTTATGGCAAGAACGCATGAGGAACTCATACGAATAAGGAACGCCACAGGAAAGGTGAGAAGCGGAAACTGCTGGTATGCGATATACAGGATAAAAGAGAGCTTGAGGGAAAGCGTAAGAGATGTCTTGAGAGCAAAGGGGTTCTGATGCGAAAGAAACAAAAGAAACACAAGAAAAAGAAAGAGGAAAAGAAAGGGAGAGACATGAAGCCAAAAACAACTATCCATGCGGGTAAGAGCTTCGGTATTTGCAAGAAATGCAACAAGACCTTCAGGCTGAAGAGGAAAACAAAGCACAAGAAAGGAACTATCAAGGGAGTGATATGCCCAGAATGCGGAAAAAAGGAGACCGAAAACAATTTAAATAGAACCACGAAATTATAATCAAAGGCGAGTAAGGGGCATTGGCAGTTTGCGAATGACAGACGAAGACAGCAAAAAACGCCTGTATACTCTGTTAAGAGGCAGGAAGGTGGCTGTCTGGTGGGACGGTCTGTCAGTATGTGCATTTATATTGCCCACCCGTAGAGACGTTTAGTGCGTATCTAAATCATATGAAAATGGTTCATTAATATATTAGGCGACTTAACTGCCACTACCTGCTCAACGCCATATTTCCTCCTTTGGCTATACGGATAAGGTAATAAAACGACAAGGGTTAATGTAAAGTTCCCACCTATGAACAAAGAAGATTAGGGGTTGTTATATGGTCTACATACCATAACTCACTATCCAATCTATTTGAGTGGATACGGTGTTAAAGCACTGCCTGTTCAGAATAGGTTGCTTAACCCCTACTCTTCGTTCAGAACTCTTTCTTACAATATAAGTATTTAAAGATTACTACAAATAATATAGTAAGGGGAAGATGTTGCTAAAAGCATATGCGGAGAAAAGGAAAAAACAATTCCCCCCCATAACAACCAGAGACCCGAAAAAATGGCTCGTAAACAGGAGGGTCAACTATGAAGAGCTTTATAACAGAAGGGACAAAAGAAGCATGGCTGACAAGATAGGGGCGTTGGAAAGGAGACTAAAGGAAGTGAAGGAAAAGTTTGACGAACTCAAAAAAAGCGGTATTGACGAGGACATACTTGTGGTCTATCTCCAGAGTAAGACGAGGCTCTCGAAGGCGGACATAAAAGGAGTATTGCACCACACGGAAGATTTTTTCAACAAACTAGTATCAGAGGAGGTGGCTGAAAACATATGAACATGAAAACTGTTGTCTGGTATGGAGGCATAATCGTCATGCTGGTATCGGCTTTCATAACGCCTTACAACATATTAGGTCTATTAGGCGTTGTGGTCGGTCTGGCGATGATGCTTTCAAGAAGGTTTTGGAAATGATTTGCACACAAAAAATAAAGGTAGATGGAAAAACCATAACCTGCGGTTTCCTCATGGACGAGTTCCCAGACAGGTGGGAATGCTCCAACTGCGGTGCGGAGGTGAAGAAATGAATTTCACAAACAAATGCCTGATATGCAACAAAGACAAGGACTGGAAATCGGATATATGGATAGTCGCACAGAATTTAGAAACGGCTGTTACGGTCTGCCCTGATTGCAGAAGGAAGCCCATAGAACTGCTCTATGGCATGATAATGACAAGAATTTGGGAGGAGCAACCATGAATAAAAAGAGGCTACTTTTGCTGTGTTCCACCATAGCTATAATCGGCATGATAATGATATATTTTGGTGCTATTAATTTTATTAGAATCTATGACTTATCGGGCATAAAAGATGGATACAGCATATTCTGTGTCATTATAGGCTCTCTTTTGACATTATTCGGCTTCATGCTGTCAATATCACACGAACCAAAGGAACATTCTAATGAGATAGAAAATCCAGAGGAGAGATACAAGGAGTAATCATGTGTTCAGGAATGAAAGGAATGATGTGGGAGGAATATCATGGAAGGACTGCAAGACATAAGTGCAAACCTAAAGGCAAAGGAACTGCGTAAGAAAACCGACAAGGAACTCATGGAAATGGTCAGCAAGATAGACAGGATACTTATGCGATACAGGGCAGGACAACATTCGCAGACAGGAGGAATGATTAATCTGCCAGTCGGAAAGAAGCAAGGCTCTGTCGATTGGGGAACTTTCGGCAAACTGAAAAGGAACAAAGCGAGGATATACACAGTCCTCACGGAAAGTAAAGGTGAAGTAATGAGCTACATAACTGTTGAGAAGGCATTGTCTAGGATGAACCTAGGCGAACGCCCGTCTGGGGGCAAGACGGGCTGGAAAGGCAATGAAGAGAGGAATATATCGGATTTCAGCTAAAGAAATATGAGATAAATATGAGTGATATTGCAATCAGCCATGATAAAGAGAACAACATAGTCAGCTTGTCATGGTGGGGAGACGGTGAGAAGCACATAGGAGCTTGTGAAGAATTGAACCTTCTAGGAGTGAGCATAGTCATTGACAGGGATATTGACGGAAGGGTAAAAAGCATGGAGATAATGTTATGATAATAGAGGACAGAAAAGAGATAATAATCATGGCGTTTTTCATAGTAGTGGCTTTAGTCGCAGGTATATTCGTTGGCTTCTCTATGGGTTACGCATACTGCGAACAGCTTTGCATAGAGTCTCTGGGATACTGGGAAGGAGAATTCAACTTCTGCCAGAAGATAATAAACAACTGCGTCCCAGACGCACAGGAATGTGCCATACTTCTAATAAAAGGAGAAAAAGATGAGAAACCGAAAGCGTAAGATGTGCATGAAGAAAGGAACAAAGAAACGCATATCTGTTGGTATTCGAGATGATTGGAAAGGAGATAGAGATAGAGAAAGGATTAAGGGAGGAGTGTGATAAGGAGAAGATTAAATTCTCTGCTCATTATCCCTGTTCGAAATGTAATAGGGTAGCAACTAAACTAATTTGTGTTCCGTGTGTAGATGACAATCTCACCCGAATCAAGAAGGCTTTAGAGAAGATGATAACATGGTATACTTGCGAAGATGGGAGAGAATTAATACAAAGAGACGAAGCCCTCAAAATACTGGAAGGAGAAAAACTAAAAGGCGGTGAGAAGGGATGACAGTTAAAGAAAATGTGTTGAAGGATATACATCCAGAACTCAAACCATTCTTTGAAAAGGCTAAGAAGAAAGGATGGAAACAAGGACAACATTTATTCAATTTCATTGATGAAACTGATATGATAAGATACGACAACATAAAGGAAAAACTCGTCAGGGAGGAAGAACGACAAAAAACCCTTGAAGAAGTTGAGAAGCTAAAAAATGATGATGATTTTTGGTTAGAGGTGGAAGGAGGCACACGACTAATCAATCAGGTAATATATAAGATAGTCGAAAAACTAAAAGGCGGTGAGAAGGGATGAAAACCAAGGAAGAAAATCTAAAAGGCGGTGACGGATGATGAAGAGAGAGGTTGAAGAGGAGCGTGAAAAGGATGAAAGAAATAGACGGAATAAAGTTCGGATACCTATGCAAGATATTCCTTGAATATAGGGAACATATGAACATAGACCATAACTCAAGAAAGCTGAAGGTCTCCTATTCGTGGCTTCACCAGACGCTAAAGGCACTTGAGAGGGTTGGTCTCGTGATACTTGAAAAGAGAGGAAGGCAGAACATGATATCATTCACCCCAGAGGGAAAGGAAGCCCGAATAATGGTTGCAACACTGAACAAATTATTTATAGTGTATAAGGAGGGATGATATGCCAAAAGTATGGGAAGTGGAATTTGGCTATAACTACACATCTAAAGTAGTGGTAGCCAAGAACTACCGTGAAGCGGTTTTGAGAGCGAGGAAGGCAGAAGGACACATACCCAGAGGAGAGGACTGGATTAGAAAAGTGGAAATGATAGCGGAGGCGGTATAGTGGTCATAACTTGTAAAAAATGCGGGGAAAAATACGTTTCGGTAGTTCTTTTAAGGATGGCTAGGGATACCAGACAGGCAGGTGAAATGGTAGAGGAGATGACAAAAGGAACTATCGAGGATTGCGTAAAATGCAGAGAAGTCGATGAAAAGAAGGGAAGATATTTTTAAAAGGAAAGGAAACAAGTGATAATCATGGATGCAAGTTATTATAAAAAAAACAAGAAGGCTATACTCAAAATACAATAGATGATGTTCAACCGTTGTGTCTCTCTTGTAATACGAGCAAAGGTGATAAAATTGGTTAAGGCTATAATTTATAGGGTAAGTTTGGTCAAAATGCTCTTCAGCAAATATGTAAAGAGAGGAACTCCAAGTCCTTTCGTGGAAATGAGGGCTTTCATATTTTCCAAGACGAAGCCCACCATGAGAGAAGAAATACTATACAGGAAAGGTCTCGAAGCCGTGATAAACAACACCGAAAACCTGTTCGTCTCGATAGTTGACGCAAAGAAACAGAACCTATTGGACAGCCCAGAATGGAGTTCGATAGAAACTCAGGGAATAGACACCGAAACGCCTCCTACACAGAGAGTCGTCATGGAGATAGACGGCTTCGAGGTTGAGGAGGTGGACATAGACGAGGTTTCCAAGTATTACAAAAGCGAGAAGATGGAATTTGACGAGATTTACAGGTATGTGGCTTTCTTCGACCAGAACGGAGAAATAACGTATGATTATGACGAGGATGGCATTCTTTCGATTGAGGCTGTGAGCTAGATGGGGAAGAAGCTAAAGGCATTCATCGTAATCGTATATATAATAACGGCAATAGGCATCTACACGCAATACGGAATTAAAGAAATCACGCTGTTCATACTGACAACCATAGTGATAGTGGCGATATACGTAATCTACAAGATAATAAAGAGATGGAGCAACGAAGAATATGAAAGCGATGGCGGATATTTGAGCGGTGTATTCACTGATTAAGGTGAGGACATGGAAAAAACAATAAAGGTGTGCGATATATGCGAAAAGGACATGAAGGCAATAACGACTTGTTGCATATGCAGTAAAGATGTTTGCAGTCGTTGTTCAAAGCCATATGTCCTAGAAGATAAGGTTAATAGTAGTTTCCTCTTCGGAATAACAGCAAAAAGCACACCCAACACAGAAAAATACTCTTTTGTATGTAAAAAATGCAGAAACAAAATATTAGACAAATTAAAGGAAATATCCAAGATTGAGGATTCGGCTAATCAAAAACTGTTCACAGAGGTCATAACCAAGATAACAGAGATTTTAGACCCGTATATAGTGGCAGACAAAATATGATATGAGGTGGGAATATGGGAGTTTCACAATATAAGGTATACAAATGCGACAACTGTGAAAAGGAAAAGGAAATAAGGGATGATACCCCAAGAGATGACTATCCGACAGGATGGCTTACCATAAGCATATACATATACAAGCAGGGAATAGGCACGATAAAATATTACAAGTTGGTATGTTCACCGAAATGCCTGAAAGAAATCACCAAAAAATTCCAGAGGCTTCCCAGCAAGGAACTACAAATAAAGCAATTATAATTGTTTAGCGGCAAATAAAGAATTTCATAATATGCAATTAGCTAGGATTCGACATCCAAAATAATTGCAAATAAACAGACAAACACGGTGCTAACTAAAGGGATTAGGTATCTAATATGAGAGTAAGTTGCGACCTCGACAGCAAAAATTCGCTAAAACTCGGCTATTATTTGCTTAAAGGAACTCTTATCTTTTTTAAATTACCCAGCAAAATCAGGATTACAAGAAGGGGATTCCATTACATATGGAGTGGTCTTTTCATTACGGAACAGAAGTCCTATTATTACAGAAAAATACTCGGAGATGATTTGAACAGGATAAGGCTCGATATGGTAAGCGACAAGAGACTGAAACAGGTTCTCTTCAAGGAGAAAAAGGTGTATCATTATGAATACGACAGCTTCGGCAATTTCGAGAGAAAAACAAGGGTTCAATAAAGCTTTATAAAGGACACTACTATAAAATATGTATGGAAGATGCAAAGATTCCTGTGAGCAAATGCAAGTGTCCATACTGTTTATATGTCTGGATAAGAACAAAGGAAAATCCGCCAAAAGGATGCCCCAAATGCCACAGGAGATTTGTAGGCAAGAAACCAATAATACTCAAGAAAATCATGCTATAAAAATAAGGTGATATATGTGATAACCAGAACTGCCAAAATAGGCTACAACTTCGAGAGAATAGGCTTGACAAAGGAGGAACTTGACAAGGTAATGCAGGATATGCTGGAACACAACTACAACGAACTCCAGAGAATAGCCGACTTCCTTAAAGAGAAGGGATATGAAGGGGGAACTTTAGGGGCAACCATGAAAGCCCTTGCCGAGAAACAGCTTACATCGAGCTTCACGGTGTTGGCAAACGCAGTTGACGAAAAGCTGTTCAGGCTGAGAAACCAGAAGAAAAAGCCCTTCGGCAAGAAAGAGGAAGAGAACATAAAGAAACAGGTCGAAGAAGGTCTGAAAAAGAAAGACACACCAGAAGGAAAGTCGAAGATAGAAGAAGCCTTTGAAAAAGTAAAAGAGGAATAGGATGTCAGGAATCCAGACAACTGGGTTCGGAAGCATATGGAGAAAACAGCAGGAAGCGAGAAGAACCTGCATGAAATGCGGTTCAGTGAACCTCAAATATGACGAGAAAAACAAGTTCACCTGCGAATGCGAAAATTGCGGGAACATAGAGCCGAGAAGAATAAAGAAATTCAAGGGAACTAAAGTAAAGCCCCTAAAAATGAGAATAGACAGGCAGAGAGAACTAAAAGTGATTTTCCAAGAGAAACAAAGGGGTGTCATAAGAGGCGAAAGATACATATCCCACAGGAACAAAACCCATTTCTGCCACAAATACGTTGGTTTCGGAATAACAGAAGAGATATTTGAATACATAAAGACGATGGGAGTTTCGGAGATAGTCATAATATACACAAAGGTTGACGGAACGCAGGAAGTGTATTACAGTGAAACGGACACTTGGGACAAATACGGAAAGACAGACAAGCTCGGAGGCTTTGAGAAACAGATATTCCTCGAAAGGAAATACATGAGGCTGGAAGGATGAAGACAGAAACATTATTATGGATTATACTTGGAATAATAGCCATAATAAGCTTGTTAGAAATAGGGACATTATATCTCACATCTGATGAAGTCAAATGCAACTGGCTGTGGTGTGAATTCAGTTCAACGCTTTCGGAATCACACAGGGAATGCTTCGAGAACGGAGTTCAAGTCCCCTGCGAAAACATAGATGAGGTCATGGATAAAATAGAGGATTATTATGAGAGGTAGGGATTTCTTCATCATAGCACTTGCAGTTTTCGGTGCTGTCGCCATATTCCACCAGAGTGTAGTAATAAAAGGCATTGCTGGTATGCTCGGCTTCCTTTGTTTCGGGATATTTCTAGGCATAAGCATAAAAGACACGGAAATTAAATACAAGACAGGAAGGTCGGAGTTTATTGAGAAAGAAACCCAGAGAAAAGAGGAAGAAGAGGATTTCCTGAAATCGCTTGAGGTAGAATAATGAGATATGACAAGCTAAGATTTGAACTGATAAAAAAAGGAGTCGTCCTCAGAAACAACGTAAACAAGATGTGTTTCCACAGCAGGAACGAGAGCCAAATACATTTTCTCATAAAATCCATGATTAGCCACATAATATTCACAAAGGGAGACGGCTTGGTAACTGAAGCGGAATTTGAGAACGGGAGGGTTGTAGATGTCCTTCAAATGAAAGACTCTGGAAACCTGATAGGATACGAGATAGAGAGCGAGAAAAACAATAAACAGGATGTCGACAAAGTGGACATAATTGAAATAAATGTAAAAGACATACCCGTTGAAATCAAAAATAATTGCACAAAGTTATACACATGGCTCAAAAATCTTGTGGTCTGAGCCTTCCGCCACCTATGTTTGGGTTATGCTTTTTTGTATAATTTTCCATGTATTCCAATATGTTAGCCATATCCTCAAAAGTCATGTTGGTGTTTATCTTCGTCCCAGAATAGAGTTCCCTGCCCTTGTCTGTCATCTCCACAAAGAACTCTTGAGACATGAAGCACTCCTTTATGCCGTCCTTATAACCCATAACAAAGTAATCCTTGACATGGACAGCCCAGATGATAAACATTATCACGGACAAGATTGCCAATAACAAAGATACCTTAGATTCCCAGCTATCGTCAAGCTTCAGAAAGTCCCTCTTGAATTCCCACGACATCAAAATCCCCCGTTACATTATATAAAGTAGTATTGTAATAATCGCTAATCCTAGTCCAGCAGGTGCTGTTTCCGAAATCAAGACCCTGTTCATAAGCCATATCGTTAAGCTGGGGAACAAACATGGCTGTTATGAAAGCTATGATGACGCACAAATAAACGACCATATTAACCCTTCTCTTTGTCTTCGGGTCTTTTATCAGCAAATCCCTAAGAAGCCCCATAGAATCACAATATCAGGGGAGCTAATTTGGCATAGTTCTCCTCCCAATACTTCTCCCCTGCCCTATTTGCATCTTCCCATGTATCAAAAACCTTCGGAGGAGTGTCCTTATCCTCCTGAAATATTATCTTAGGCTCTTCACCGCTTTCGACTTCCATGCTTATTTCCTCCTCCGTGTCGTAGAAATCGAAAACAAGAGGTGTCTT
>Ga0180433_10009286_pt1 | contig 12065 bp, 11 predicted proteins | sample SS_ome_8_FD_132980 | JGI IMG/M metagenome (GOLD analysis project Ga0180433, IMG submission 132980) | Hypersaline lake sediment archaeal communities from the Salton Sea, California, USA - SS_1_D_1 metaG | ecosystem: Environmental > Aquatic > Non-marine Saline and Alkaline > Hypersaline >... | reverse complement strand
TCCCCATTCAGTGAGTGAATTGTCTGGAGTAAATAAAAAGCTATTGATTGAACTCCAATCAATCGGATAACCACATAAAGGTTCAGCGTACATTGAACATCCTTCATTCATGAATAGATCATCATAAGGATTATAATCATCATGAATAAGATGTTGGTATTCATGAGCTAATACGGCTTCATAGAGATTTTTATGACTAGCTTCATCTCCAACCCTATTTTCCCAGTCGTGTACATCAATAGTAACTATATTTCGGTCATGTTGTCTCTCTAAATATCCCCAGTAGTAGCCAACGATATAGTAGGGATATTTATCATCATAAAACATCTCATCTCGAATGTTGGATAATAAAATAACATTTCGACCATTTTCATCGTAATATGAACTGCTCACGTTTTCTATTTGAGGATTACTTCCATCATGAAAATCTGGTTGGCCAAAATATTCCACATCAATTGGATAGATATTGTTTTCAAATTCATCTAAAAAATACTCGATTTGAACTTCAGTAACCACCGGGGTTTCTCGATTATCCTCATAGGCTAGATCATCCTGCAACCAGATTTCAACGCAATCTCCAATAGCTTTTAACTCGAATGAGGATAAAAATATTTCTCCTGTGTAATCATCAAGAACTAACCATTCTAAATGATCTCCTACGCTGTAATAACCTTCTTGTGCTGTTTTTAGTTGAGTTCCTAAATCCTTTTGAATACTAGAAGTACGTACGGGAAGTTGTTTATTTCTTAATGATGGACCGATATCTAATGGGAGGTATTCAATTGCTTCGCTGTCTGAAGTTAAGAAGAAAAAAGCTCCAATAGCACCTAAAGTTAAAGGGACTACAAATAGGAATAAAAGTGTTATTATCTTATAAGATTTCTTCAATTTTAATAACCACATAAATTTGTGTGGTTAGAAGTAATTCTTTTGCTATAAAAAGAAATAAGGTATAATCTTCCCCCATTGACAATAATGTTAAAATTATAAGGACTATCATATCCGTCTCATTCTATACTTTAATATTGATCTTGAGTCAAATTTATTATAGAGGTTTCAAATTGGATGTGATAAAATTTGTTAAAAGATGATTTATCAAAACAAGAAATTGAAAGCCAAATAAAGGAATTAGAAGCAAATTTAAAAGAGCTAAGAGCAACTTATATGAAAATGACGGGGCAGTTCCCCGCTCGTGATATAAGAGATTTTAGTTGGAAATGGACTATTTTTATTACATTAGGCTTCGCATTTATATCGAGTATCGTATATCTGCTTGGGATTAAAAAGTCGGGAAGTTTTGAAACTACTGGGATACCTGCGTTTTTCTTTAATACAGAGATTAGTTATTTTAGTATTCTCACCTTATATGTGATTGTAGCCATTTTGATTGTCCAATCAAATAAAATCAGTGGTTATCAAAGCATTGGATTAATTATAGGTTTTTGGTGTGCCCATTGGCTCATTTATGATTGGACTTGGTGGGCAATTGATATCGGTATGGGTGAAACCAGTATAGTTGGTTTTTGGGAAAAGATTTTTGGCTCCCCAATTCTTATCCCTCATATTCCAATGTGGATGTTCTTACTGATTTCTATCTTGGGAGGCATTATGGCTTTCTACACATTGTCAATTCCCAACACATATCGTGAGTTGCTACCCCCAACTCTCTGGCTATATACGGTTTATCCTAATGCTAGTATTTGTATGTTTATTGGATTAAATGAGTATATAATTCTGGTTATTGGGATCATCCTCATAATTATATCATTCGCCGGAGCTTCCTTTTTTATTATTAATCGCCTGAAACAAGGCTTTCCTAACTGGTTAAAAAATAAGAAAGGACTAAGAGAATCTGTTAAGAAGAAAAATTGGAAGTTGGATCCGCTTAGCATTCCATGGATTTTTACGATTATTTTTATGTTATTATCCATGCCTCTCTTCTTATTAGTGATGCCAGTTGTTGGATTATTTTTTGGATTTATTTCATGGTTACTAATTCCGCTTACTTATTTGCTTTACAAAGGATCGAGCATCTTGCGATTTAAAAAAGTTTTCCAAGTGGGACTAGCATTATTTCTAGTCACTTTTTTAGTTCTTGTAATGTTTTTTATGCATCAATATGCGATGTGAGGTTAAATGGTAGTCAAAGAAGAAAGATCAATCGCGGCAGTTGTATATCATCAAAAGGAATATCTTTTACTCAAATATGGATTAGGTCATTGGGAATTTGTCAAAGGTCATGTGGAACAAGATGAGTCGGATAAAGACACAATCATCAGAGAATTAGAGGAAGAGACGGGTATTACAGATGCATCGATGAGAAAGGGCTTTCGTGAAGATTATGATTATTTTTTTACATCGGGAGGGTCTACTATTCATAAATTCGTAACCTGCTATCTCATCGAATCCAATACTCAAGAAGTAACCTTGAGTTATGAACATGTCGGTTATAAATGGTTAATCTTCAAAAGAGCGCTAAAACAACTGACCTATGATAATGCTAAGAGAATTTTAACCAAAGCTCATAACTTTCGAGGTCTAACATCCACTTAGAATAGGGATTAGTATAGTCAAATACCCCTATATACAATATTGTGAAAAATGATAAACAGAAGCAATTGTTTATCAATTCAAATATTAGATTTTTACTTTAGATTCAATTATTTAATCATCTAAAAGTTCTTCTTTTCCTTCTTTAAAAGATTTTTTAAGGCCTTTTTTGACGCTTCCTTTCTTAACGCCCTTCTTGACACCCTTTCCTACCGCTTCACTTCCAGTAAGCTCTTCGGTAATACCTCCAGCGACCTTCGCAAATCCTTTCTTGAGATTTTTCCCAAAACCACCCATATAATTATCTCCTTTTTCTATTTTTATTTGATATATAAATCATATCTTTAGTAAAAGAGGTAATATTTAAATCTCCTTAGATAGGAAAAAATAGTCTTCTTATAGGTGATTTTAAACTAGTGTTTCTAACTCATCAATTTTACCAGCTAAAAACTTAATTCCTTTTTGCCAAAAGGAGGGATCGTTGAGATCAATGCCAATATCGGAAAGCATTTCTTGAGGTGTTTGTGAACACCCAACAGAGAGCAATTTTATAAATTTTGGGACAAACTTTTCTTTTTCTTCAAGATACATTTGATAAAGCGAAATTACTAACAGATTTGACATATTATAAGCGTAAACGTAGAAAGGATCATGCAGAAAATGAGGGATAACAAAACAATAACTAGCATACTCCTCCTTTATATTCGTTATAGAGTCACCAAACATTGATCTCATCTCTTGTATAAATAAATCCTTTACTTCCTCAGTTGTAGGTAACTTCTTTTCAATTAAATTGTGAATACTCGTTTCAAAGTTATAAAAGGCATTTTGTCGAAAGGAAGTAGCAATGTTTTTTTCGATAAAGACACATAATAGAGCCTTTTTATCCTCTTCTGATAAATCACTGTTTAATAAATAATCAATAATGAGCATCTCATTAAATACTGAGGCAATTTCGGCAATCGCTAGAGATATATCCATATTTATAAAGTTCTGGTCTCGTTGAATATAATAGGCTTGAATTGCATGACCTAATTCATGGGCAAGAGTGCGCACAGAGTCAATATTGTCTACGAAATTTACAAATACGAAGGGATAGTGTTTTAATTTCCCAAATGCGCAAAACGCTCCTCGATTTTTTCCTTTACGGGGTGTTGCATCAATATGATGGATTTCATCCATCTTTGCAATGATATTTTTAAATTCAGGATGAAAGTTATGATTTATTTCTTTAATCAGGTCTATTGCTTCTGAGTACTTATATTTTTGCTCAATCTGACCAACAGGGGCATATAAATCTGACATGTGAAGTTCAGATAGTCCCAATATTTTTTTCTTTAAGGTGTAATACTTTTGTACAATATGATAGCTTTCAGTTGTAACTTTACCAACGGTTTCAACAACCTCGTCGCTTATTTCATTCATTAAATTACGCCGAGATATTGGATTTTTATAATTTTTTCTTCTCGTTTCCATATCCCAATCTTTAAGGATATTATTGAAGATATGGGTAAAAATTAAATCATTTTCTGTGTATTTTGAGAGGATAGTTTTTAACGCTTTAAAGCGAAGCTCTTTATCTGTTTGATACATATATGCAAATAGTTCTGCTTCTGTCAATTGTTTTATCTCCCCTTCTACTTCAAACTCAAAAGTAAAACTGCTTTTTAACTCATTATAAAGCTTTAAAAACCCATTCTTTCCCGTTATGTCCTTCATTAAGATAATCTGTTCTTCTTTTTCTGTTAACTGATGAGGCTTCCTCATTCTGTTTATTAAAAGAGCATGCTTGTATCGCTCTAATTTGGGATTTCCTTTTAATTCGGCAAATTTAGCATCGGAAATTTCATTGAGTTCTAGATTAAAGAAGAGTAAATTCTCTTGAATTTTCACCTTATTATCGTCAATTTTGGCTACAAAAGCTTTTACTTTATTATCTAAAGTGTTAATAGAATATAGTAATTGGGAATAGGTTTCAAGATAAAAAAGATTTTCAGAAATTGCTTCATATTCTTTATACCATTCTAATAATTCTTTAGCCTTTAAACTATTAGTTTTGATATTCCCTCTCACTCTCTCCTGAAAATTTTGCGATTTTTTTAGGAGTTCTTTAAGATCCTTTTCGATTTGAGGATCCTCTGAATCCTTATAAAAGTCATTTAAATCCCAAGTAATTTGTGCACTTGCCATAGTTCAGATTAGGTAAAAATATTATTAAATTTTATGAGAAATTAAAAATTTAGAATAAGAAATTATTTTCTCAATGATCGTAACTTAGAACTAAATTTATTTATATGAAATACATTAAAAAGATGATAGACCAAAAATATTTTTTTGAAAAGTATGATCCAAGATGAGTAAAAATATAAAGGATTCAATTAATAAAGCAGAGGAAGACGAACATACAAGGGCGTTAATGGAAAAAACTATTGAAAATTTGAAAATGGAAGTTGAAAGTTTAAAAACTAAATTAGAAGCCCAAAAAGAACCTTTTAAACCACCATCTGTCGCAGGTGAAGAGAAGAAAGAAGATACAGAGGAAATAAAAATATTGAAAGGGATGGTTACCTCACTCAGAGAAGAACTCAATCAGAAAGATCAAGAAAAGAAAAAATTAAACAATAAAGTAAAGACTCTAACTAACGAACTCGACCAAATGAAAGAAAAAGAATCGGATACCATTAAAGAAGAGATTCTTTTAAAAACGCAAAATTCTCTCAATACGTTGATTGAGGATTACAATAGACTAGAAACACATAATAAGATGTTAAAACAGAAAATTGCGGAGCTAGAGCAAGAAAAAGACGTGAGTATGGAACAGAATGGCGAAGAAACGTTTGCATTGGATAAAAGTGAGGATTTAAAGCAGGAGATAGATACTTTAAAGGATCAAATTTCAAGTTTGGAACAAAAGAATCAATCACTTCTTCAAGATATTAAACTCTTAGAAACCAAATCTTCCTCATCAGAAGAACTTGATCATTTAATAGAGAAACTCAAGCAGAATAATGCTCAGTTAGAACAAGAAAACAAAGAATTAAGCCTAAAATTAGAGGAATTGAAACGCGAAAAATTAAAAATCTTGAAATATGAAAGAAAAATCTCAGATTTGACCAATAAAATTACAGAACTGGAAGAAACTAACAAATTATTAAAAAAACGTGATTCAATATTATTAGCAAAAACTATAACCGCAATGGAATCTCTACCCCATAAAACTAAAAAGAAAATTGAAGCAAAATTACCCCAAGTTCAATCTCTTAGCTCAAAACCAGTTCAAGAACCTAAGAAGAAAGCAGAAAAAATAAATGAAGTTATAAAAAAACCATTAGAAAAACCTCCTAGTCTAAAAGAAAAAGAATTTGAAGCCTTAGAAGATGAAGATGTTGCTGAGACTGGTAAATCTATAGAGGCCTCCGATGAGGAAACTACAAGAAAGTGGCAATGCCCTCACTGTGGGAATTCAAACAAAGCTCAGATAAGGGAGTTAGATGATAAAAAGCGCCCAATTTGGGGCAATTTTTTTGCGAAGAAGTATATTTGTGGACAATGTGGGAAAGAATGGAGATAATTTAGGAAGCGAAGGTAAAGTGTATGGATAGAACTCATATTCCTTATAATCCTCACCCTACCAATCCTCTTGAAAAATACACAGAGGTAAAAGTGAGCCAAATTCATGGATTAGGTTTATTTGCAAAGGTTTTAATCCAAAAAGGGACTATCTGGTGGCATGCCCGCCCTCAGGACGTGTTAATTATTTCAAAAACACAGTTTTTAACACTTGATTTATCAAAAAAATCCCAAGTGATGCAAGATTTCATGAAATCTCTATTAACCTATTCTTACTATGAACGCGATCTTGATGCGCTTATTTTCTGCTTAGATAACTCTCGTTTCGTAAATCATTCCTTTGATGCAAACTCGGGTGCTTCTGAAGATGAAAATGGATTTTGTGCTGTTGCGCAATCAGATATCCTTGCGGGCGAAGAAATTACCGAAGATTACTCCAAATATACTCTATGTTCATGGTTGCAAAAATATAAGCACTATTTTGATCCTTGTTGTTGGTAATCAAATTAGAATGATTAATTCTTGTTAAGCTGTGAACCACTGAAATTTATTTTTGAATAATAATTCTTTATATTCCGGGATTCTCAATAAAAATTGAACTCCTATTGTTTTTTAAAGTAAAGTATTTTTTAAAGTATTAATTTAAACAATTAAAATTATTATATTTGATATTACCTATGGATATTAAAACAAAACTTAAAGGGTATTTAGATCTTACACGTGCCCATTTTGCAATCGTCTGGCCATTGCTATTTCTTTCGGGTTTAATGCTTGCATTTACTGATTACGATGTATTTTCTTGGTCGCTGGTTATAAGAGTAATTTTTATCGGACTTTTTGGATTTGAAGCAGGTATGGTACTCAATGATATCATCGATAGAAATATTGATAAAAAAGTAGTAGAGAATAAATTTACCAAATACTGGCGCCCTTTTAACGAACGTCCTTTAACTTCAGGAATAATATCTTTAAAAGAAGCGATTATTGTTTTTATTATATTTGTTACTATTGCGGCATTGCTTATAGCAACATTACCCTTTCCCAATAATCTTTATGTTTATATAATTATGATTTATGCTTATTCGATGGAAGTCTTTTATCAAACAGTAAAACGGAAGCAAAAATTTCCATTCGCTCAACTATTAGGGAGGACTGATTTAGTTTTATTTCCTGTTGCGGGTTATTTATGTTATGGCGATTTGACAGCAACGATTTTCTTCTATATTCTCTTCTTATATCCTTGGGCCCAAGCTCATCTTGGTGTCAACGATATAGGGGATTATGATAATGATCAAAAGAAGAATATGAAAACTATAACTGTTTTATACGGAATTAAAGGAAATCTGCTCTGGATCTCAATTTTTACGCTTCTAAACATATTAACTGCGATATTCTTTGTAATTCTCAGAATGGGTTTGGTTTCTTTGGTTGGTTTTTCACTCTCTTTTAGCCTTTTACTTCTATCAAATATTCTTCTACTAAGAAAAAGAGATCCTAACACCGGTTTAAAAGTACTCCCGATTTTTCACGCGAGCCTTTTGATTTACATACTCTCAATAATTTTCGATTCGATTTACAGTATACCGTTATTAATTTAACCCAAATGAAATAATCCGTTCATTATTTCTTTCTTAACATCATTTTAAAAATTAAAAAAGGAAAAAAAATTAGAAATTCATTCTTAATCTAATATTTCCAAAATCGTTTAGATTCTTTAAATATTCAACATTATTTTCAATATTTTTTCTATTCATTATTATCACTCTTTTATTTTTTTATTTTTTTTATTGTGTACTAATTATAAAATATACACACTCATATTTAAATGTTTGTGTATCGCAATGCGCAAAAATCTCGCTAAAATGTATTATAATGAGGTTTCCAAGTTTTTAGAGGTTATCTATTGAAAATTTCCTAGTGTGTATAATAGTCCAAGGTATACACACTCATTGAAATAATTCAGAAAAACTAAATTCAAAGATTCACTTTCAAAAATAAGTGAAGTATTATGACCACGGTTGAAGAATGGAAAGCCAATATTGCGCCAAAAATACTCAAGGATATAGGATTTGGTTCAGGCCAGACTATTGTTGATTTTGGATGTGGAACTGGTATTTATGATGTGATTCTCTCAGAAATTATCGGACCTAAGGGTAAAATCTATGCTATCGATTCTGATGAAAAAGGCTTACTTTCTCGACTTGTTGATGATATTGAAAAACTCAAAATAAACAATATCAAGGTTATTGAGACTTCAGGCGAAATTTCAATTCCTGTTAAGGATAATATAGCAGATTTTTTTTTAATCTACGATGTTATGCACTTAATCGAGAGTCATGAGAGAAAGACCTTAATTAAGGAGGCATCTCGGGTTCTAAAAAATGATGGAATAATCTCTTATCACGCAACCCATGTTGATGGAGAGAATGACGATTTTATCAACGAAATTCATACACTTATGAAAGAACAAGGATTTGTCTTGAAAAAAACGTTTCAAAAACCTATGTTTCATTGGTCTTGGATTCAAGACTCATGGATTTTTAATTATGAAGAAAAGTCCTAATCCTTCGTAAGATTTTAAATAGATCCTTGAAGTAATATATTATGAAAAAACGGTATTATGCTTTAATCTATTTAATAATAATCGCGATTTTATTCTGGGTTTTCTACCTTTCTCCGTGGGAACAAATTATTATTGATCTCATTATCATAATTGGTATTTTTTACATATTGCGCAAACCAATATCGAGTTTATTTAATTATTTGGTTAAAAAACGGCTCTATCGAGCCATAATACTAACAGCTTATAATATTATTGGGGGTTTCTTTATTTTTTGGCTTTTGTTAGAGATTTCAGACGAGTTGTTCATCGCAATTATTTCATTTCTGATCACAGCTGTCTCTTTGAACTTTCGACTTATTTTGAATAATATAACTTCAGGAACAATCTTATTAACAGCTGGTCAGTTCGAAGTTGGAGATCTTATAGAAACTAATGGAATTCAAGGTATAATTCAAGAAATTAATCTTAATTACACCAAAATTCGAGAATTTGACGGTGTGATGGTGCAAATTCCTAATAGTGAAATTTATGGCTCGACTGTGGTCAAATTCACTCATGAGAAATTTAAGATCTTCGAGCCTTTAAAGAAAGAAGAGTTCAAGAAAAAGAAATATTACAAGGATTACCTCAAATTAATTAACAAAATCCTTTCTTCTAATATAAAAACTACAGTTTACGTGAAATCTGTTGAAATCTTAGGTGTTATCCCTCCAGAAAATCTCGATATTATTCTTTCAGAGGTATTTGATATTTATGAACCAATATTTGGTCTCAGACCGAACTTTGCAATCGATACTACCACGTTTGGAAGAGCACGAATAAATCTCTATATCAAATCCGACAAACCATCGATCATCCTTAATTATTTAGATGCATTCTTGCGAGATTTACTTTTTAAATTATATCCAGATGAACTTTTTGAAGGTTGGGAAAAATATAAAAAGAAAAATCCTATTAAAAACCTAAGTGAAGGAGGAGAGAAGTCCTAATGGCAATTTTTGCAAGTGATCTGGAGGCTCTAATTTATGCATCTATAATTGGACTATCTTTATATATTGGTTGCAGGCTTTTGGCATATCTTCTTGATAAAATAAAACGCATTCCTATGATGAGGAAAAATAAGATTTTGTTTGCGGCTCGAATCGTTTCCATATTAGTTCTCTTTTATTTTATTATTGAAGGATTTCCCATACTCCAGAGTATCCCCTCTCAATACAGTGTAGTAATTACTGGAGCTGTGAGTATCGCATTAGCGTTTGCTGCGAGTGGAATCTTCTCTAACTTAGTGGCAGGAATTCTCATATGGCTCGTAGATCCCATTGATATTGGGGATGTGGTCAAGATAAAAGAGCATAAAGGTGTTGTTAAATCAATGACCTTAAATAAAGTAATCCTCGAAACTTTTGATGGAGTAATCGTAGAAATAACCAATTCTGATGTGGTCTCCTCTCTCATTCTAAATTATACGACAAATTTAAAATACCGAAAGAGATTTATACGCTTTAAACGTCAATTACGGGCCCCTCAAGACATAGGCAATGCACAAGTCGATATAAATCTCTTCGATGAGGAAGTGAGGAAAAAACAAGAGGAAGATATTAGAAATCTTTTTTCAGAATTAAGTAAAAATCAACAAGATACCTTTCATGCCTATACTTTTAAAATGCAAGTACCTTATAAAGGATTTAGAGTGAAAGTAGACAAGATGCGGAAATTATGTGAGGCTTATCGAGAGAAATTTGGCTATCCTCCCAATTTTCACATCTTTGGTTATAGTTATGAGATTTTCCTCAAATTCAGAATTGTGTGCCTTGATTGGAGAGTACTTTTCAAATATCAACCCCAATTTGCAAAAGATCTCTATAGAATCATATTAGAATAAAAAGAAAAAGAAAAAATTATTAATTATAATTTTCTGTAGCAAAGCCACCAATCTTTACACTCGATGTCTTTACCATCGTGCTTTTTAGTTTTTAAGCGTTCTTGGGCTGTTTTTACATCCTTTGCTGGAGGTATAATAACTTTATCTCCAATTAGTTCATTTTCAGGCCAATTGGCTGGTACTGCAACTTTCTCTTTGTCTGCTAATTGAAGCGCTTTTAAGGCTCGTACAATTTCATCCATATTTCGTCCAATGTCCTGGGGATAATAGATGATAAGTCGAATAATTCCTTCCGCATCCACGATAAAAACTGCTCGTACGGTATTTGAACCTTTACCTGGATGGATCATTCCTAATCTCTTTCCAACGGCCCCATGATCAGCAATAATCGGAAATGGAATTTCTGTATCAAGGTTATCTTTAATCCATTCAGCCCATTTAATATGAGAAAAGACTTGATCAATTGAAAGCCCTACTAGTTTCGCGTTCATCCCTTCAAATTTATCGTTCCTAAGAGCAAACGCATGAAACTCAGTAGTGCATACCGGTGTAAAATCTGCTAGATGGCTAAATAACACAAACCATTTTCCATCCTTCATCATATCATCAGGTAAGGTCATCGGTCCGTGCGTCGTCGTCACTTGCATAGTTGGAAATTTATCTCCAATTAAGGGGATTCCCACTTGTTGTTCTTCGCTATTCATTTTTATTTCACCGTGTAGTTTATAGAAAAACTAACACATATTTTGAATCATGGTTTTAAGGTTTTTAATTATGAAATATAAACTAAAATAAGGAAATTACTGAGAAAACGTATAAATAGAAGGTTTTTATTCAATGGTTACCAATTAAAATTTTTAAAAAATAAAAAGAACTATGCTTAATTTTCCCTTCCACAATAAGGACAAATTTTAGCCGAATAGTCAATGAGTTTTTCACAATGTACACATTTTACTTTCACTAACCCTTTATTTGGAACGCGAAATCCTTTATTTAAACTATCCATAAAGCGCGGAATTGAATCATAATCGACTATAATTTCGTCCCCATCAATAAAAAAGTTGAATTTCTTAGCCCATACGAATATTTTTTCGTAGAATTTGGTTTTATCCATATTTAGAGCCGTTCGCATGACATCCAATTTAAGTTTATTGGAGACTTCTAACATTGATTTGATCTTTTGAGTTAACTCTTTTTTCTCCTCTAAGATTTGAATTTTTTCCGCTTCCTTGTAGGATTTAGCTTGACTGATTAGCTCAAAGAGCTTGTTTGTTTTCAACTCATTTTCTCGTGTACGCCATGAATTACTTTTCAAGGCAAGGAAAGACGTAATTTCGCTTGCTACATTAGTTATCAGGATATAAGGGACAGAATCTACCAGTTCGCGATGAATTTCTATAATTCTTGTAATTTTTTCATTGTGAGCAGAACTTGTCTCAAATGGTTTAAATATAAGTCCACTTTCGGTCAAAATGAGGAATCCTTCTTTCAATGTTGCTT
>Ga0180433_10009285_pt1 | contig 12067 bp, 10 predicted proteins | sample SS_ome_8_FD_132980 | JGI IMG/M metagenome (GOLD analysis project Ga0180433, IMG submission 132980) | Hypersaline lake sediment archaeal communities from the Salton Sea, California, USA - SS_1_D_1 metaG | ecosystem: Environmental > Aquatic > Non-marine Saline and Alkaline > Hypersaline >... | reverse complement strand
TGCTTTTTTATCAATAGTTCCTCATATTTTTGTTTGTATGAACGTTTCATCTTACTTTCTCACCTTTTTTTCTATCAATTGAACAACACTATCGTTAAGAGTTATATCTCTCGGTACTGTCAATTTATATTGTGTCCAAATCTTTTCTTCTATTTCAAGTGTAAGTGGTTTTATTTTTGTCATACTATCTTTTATAGTAAGCTACTATATAAATGTTTTCATTCTATTTATAAAGGGGTATTTTCTCCATAAGAAATAAGGGTACTGTAATTAACGCTACCACCCGCTTAGGTTTAGCCTTTTTATATTTCCGCTGGATATACATACGTATATATAATCTGTGTCCCAGCGTATAGACCCTTCTACGCAGGTATCAGCTGGGCTAGCTGGGGTGTAAGTTTGGTTTATTATAAGCTGGTTTATATTGGCTGTACCGTTGCTGTCTACGTAGGCGTAAATATCTTCGTAGGGGTTCATAAATGTTAGTAATGGAATGGCTAAAGCTAGGGTAGAAAACAGTATAAGAATTAGCGTTACTATTCCTAGTTTGTGTGGGTTTACCACCCTAGCCCCGCCCTTTTCCACGTATTTGTATTTACGCAAATATACATATAATTACTATCGTAAGTAACTAGCCCCCTAGTGCAGCTAGAACTATTGCTAGGGGGCGTTTGTGTATTGTTTATTATTAAGTCTTTTATATAGAATGTACCTAAGTTGTCTACCCAGCCGTTAACGTGGTCGCTACTATTCATAAAGGTTAAAAGCTTTCTTTGTTCTGCTGGTGGGTGTATGCTTAATATATAAAAGCTAGCATTTGCTATGTTGCCCCTAGTATCATTTACAAATACAGTTAAATAAGTATAGCCCCAATAATCCGTACCAGTTGAATTATACATATATCCACTGTCATTTATATTAAATCTTAATGTTTCATTAAGCCAGTATTCAGATATACCACTATCGTCTGTGGCTATTATCGTATAGTTAAAACTTGTGTTTTGATTAAAAGAATGATTAATAACATTTGTTAGATTAGGGGGTATGCTGTCTACTGCTTCTAAAGTAATCTGTAAATTTAAGTTATCTGTAAAGTTAATACTGGTTATATTTGTATAGTAGCCATCTTTACTTACCGTTATTGTATAATTGCTTAAATTGTATAATGTTTCGCCAATATATTTAAACGCTGGTAATTCAAATCGTGTCTTATCTGTTGATGATGAGTTTACAATTTCATTATCTACCCCAAAATCCCATAACATTCCTTCTTCCCATAATGTAACCTTTCCTGTTGGAACATTGCCTACTTGTGGTTTTACCCAATGTGTTCCACCAACGTAATAAAAAATACCTTTTGCTGAATATACACTGCCTACTTTTGTGTTATATATATCATATCCATGTGTTGCACTAGTATAGTAACCATACCACCCCCCAGTAGATGTTGATACTATTGCTCCTACCCATTGCCACCCCCCTACTAATCCCCTACAAGCAGGTCTAGAATATGCTCCATCATTTATAGACGCATGAACTCTTAGATATAAATAAGTTGGGTCATAGTCCATACAATCTTGAGGTATTTCTATCGCTTGTACTCCTAAGTTTCCATAGTCTACTATCCATGTTGGTAATCCACTTAATCCAGATGGTTTTGCATAAGTCATAGTTACATAGTAAGCAGTCGCTAGACTATAACTTCCGCTATCTAATGTTCCTTCACAGGTCTTTATATTTGTTTGGTCTTGGTAGCAGTAGCCTTCTACACCATTATTATTTTTAGTAATATTTATAATTGCGTCATCTAGTGATACTCCATTTTTATCTGTAATATTTAAATCTAAGTAATATTCAAAAGTAGCGTCTATATTATATTCCATAGTGTATTCTTCATTAGGGTCTATCTTACTTTTATTTTGAGAAGCGTTTATAAATCTTGCACTAACAATCTGACTACCTAAATTTCTTAAATATGTTTCGTTGCCTGTTATGTTTGTAAATTTAACATTTCTAAAAAGATTTCCCTCTACTAATAAGTTTAGTCCATTAGAATATAAATATAATCCTATTGGGCTATTTGATAATTCTGTATTTTCTACTGTTAAATAATCTAAATAAGGATGGGATAAAACAGAAGTAGAACCACCTGAAATAAAAGAATTATTGATAGTTATATTATTCCCATATAAACTAAGTCCATAAGAAGTATAAGTTTGATTAACTTTAATATTTAAATTATTTAAATAACCCACATACATCTGCATATATGGATATTGTTTACTATCTATATCTAAATTCTCTACTCTTGCATTAGATACACTACTAAAATATAATGGATTACTAGAACCAATCCCCCAAATACTTGCATTAGTTATATTAACATTAGTAACACCTTGTAAATATATTGCGTTATCATTATCAGAAGATAGATTAACATTTTCAATATTTATATTTTCTGCATAACTTATTGAAATCTTTTTCCAATTACTTGTTAAATTCCTTAATGTTGAATTATAAAAGTATTCTACATTTATAGTCGGTGCATTAGGTATATTTTGATAAGTCATATTATTACAATAATAGCACGCTATATAACCTATCGGTTCATCACCTAATATTAAATCTTCGCCATAATAATTATATAATATTTTTGCCATAGATACACCTACTTGCCCCATTTCGTTATCTGGCGTTATGGTATGATTATACTTTTCTGTTTCACTAAATCCCCAAATATTTATAAAATCCCCTATTCCCCAAATATCCTCTCTAGCTGAATTATTTGTTATGTTCCAAAATGCACTATCTCCTAAGTCAAAAACTATATCTGAACCTACTGGTATATTGTCATGTACTTGTATGTTGTAACTTGCATAGCTTTCTATCCACGTATTAAATTCGCCTGTATTTCCTGTATTACTCAATATAGAAATATTATAACAATTGTATAAATATATATCTGGGTAGCCCATACCTGCGTCAGCCTGTATATAATTATCTCGCCATATACTATTTGTTTCTGATTCTGCATTAAAACCTACTGCTCTAAATGCTTCACTTACTAAATTATAAAATGTATTATGCCTATAAATATTTCTGTTTCCGTATTCTGTAAATATACCCCCTACATCTGCCCATACATAATTTGGCTGTGACGTTCCTGTAATATATTCAAAAATACTATCATTAACTTCTGATAATAATATTGTTTTTGTTTCTCCTTTTATATCATCACTATTAGCGGTAAAATTACGGATTAAATTATTATTGCTTTGATATATTCCGACTGCGTAAGCGAAGTCGTCTATATGTCCTGCCCTGCCTTCTAAAGTAAAATTATCATAACCACCCAAAACTACTACACCATAAGTAGTAGTTTCATTTGCTCCATCAATAGTAAAGCCATTTAAGTCTAAAGTAATGCTATCGTTTTCTATTGCGAAGCAGTCACCGCTAATATCTGTAATACTTTGATTTAAAATATAAGTTGTGTTGTATTGGTTTAATGTTGCACAACCGCTTACATTTTCTATTATGGGGTCTATATCTCTATCACTTATAAAATTTATAACTACAGAATAATCATTAGCCACCCAATTACAATTTGCATATTCTTTCTTGCATATATCTTCGAAGTCATACCAATGCCTTAATTCATTAAAGCCATTTGGATAGTAGTTATATATATCTGGATAAATATAATCTATATCTGCATGAGTTACATTTCTTATATTTACTTGGTAGATTTCTTCTACTGTTTCATTATAATATTCATAATAAACTTCTCCTGTATCTCCACTTTCATTTATACCATACCATGTTGTATTTTTTTCTTGTTGAATATACCTTGTTTTGTTTTCATATATTTGCTCTACCCAATTATAATTAATTCTTTTTTCTAAAGTTACTAATTTACTAGTGGAAGTTATAACATAAGTGTAGTTTGCTAATTCTCCATCTCCTAAAATTGTATCATTAGCACCAAACTTATAACCATTATCTGCATTAGCGTAAACATAAATATCATTATTTACTAAACCTTCTTTTAATAAAGTTATGCTTGTATTTCCCCAATCATATTGATAGAGTATTGTACTTTTATTTTGATACTCTAATACTGTCGAGTGACTTCCAAACTTAAAATAAGTTTCACTAGGAGTATAACAATATCCATAAGTAGCAGTAGCACTTAAACTAGTTATCTGTGCGGTCTTAACATCTAATAAAATACCTTTTTCGTTATATATTTCTTTAGTTAAAGGAATATCCCCTATACTTTTAGCACTTTCAGAGTATAAGCAAATCTCACTATTTGGATTTGTAGGCTCTTTAATATCTACTTTATACCCTATATCATTACTAGAAACTACTTCCCATTTTTGAATATTGTTTATTTCTGCATTTCCATTATTAGTTATTTCTTTTATAGGTTTTGGTTTAATTGGATTTAAGTCGGCAGAATAAACACTAACAGAAACTAATATCAATATTATAAAAACAAATAGTTTTTTCAATTTTAACCCTTTAATACCATTCCCCAATATTCATTATAAAATCTTTGAACGTTTTGATTATTCTTTGATGTTTCGTTCTTATCTAAATATAGTGTTCCGTTGATTATGGTTTCTTGAAAGTTAACGTTTGTGCCATTCCAGTTTCCAGAACCCACATCACCACAATTAATATTTATAACTCCTGTATCTGAATTGGTTATATGGCAAGCTGTAAAGTTTAAAGTTTGTATTCCAAAATATTTGGCTGTGTTGTTAGCTATAGTCATATTTGCAGTACCATCAGTACCATTGATACCATCAGTTCCATTTATTCCATCTGTGCCATTAATGCCAGCTATGCCCTGTATTCCCTGTTCGCCTTTCAATCCTGTAAAAGTTTGATTATATTTTAATTTTATACTACCCACACAGTTAGTATAAGTGCCAGACATAGTACCAGTTTTAATACCGATTATGTCGCCTGCTGAAAATGCAACATCAGTGCAATCATTTGTGTATGCTGTATCTGTTGAACCCCCCAAAGTTACTTGACACCCACTTTCAGCATCATTAACCATAGCTTTTAAAGGTACAGAAGTACCAGCAGCAGTAGTACACATACCGCTAATTTGGTCTATATATCCTGCTTCTTCTATAACTGCCCCTATTGGTGCTTGCCCATTACCTATAGCCCAATATGCATTACTTGCTACAGTTCCCCTTTCTGCTAGTAAGAAATAATAATATGTATAGTTTGTTTCTACCTGTGCGGCTGCTGCACCTTGTGCCAATTCTTGTAAAGTATAACTACCACTTACATCTGCAAAAGTCATATTGCCTTCACTATCCCTATCTATATAAGTTGCAACATCATCTATTCTTAAACGTGAATATAAAGCAGTAGCACCTGAACATATAATCTGTGGCGGATTTTCCACATAATAACAGTATGTTCCATCAGTAGAATTTTTAAGATATAGATACTTATTGCCATCATTGACTTCCCATTGCCATTTTATACTATCTGATAAATCTGACATATTAACTTGATTAAATGGCTGTGGATTTCCAACACCACTTAAACATATTTCATTAGTACAAATATCAACCGTTCCATTGATTATACCTTGAAATTGTAATCTATTTAAAGCTGGGTCATAACTAGAAAAATCTTTTATCTCTAGTATGTTATTTGTTACTGGACTGTTTACTTGATAATAATATACTGCTGGGTCAAATAAAGTATATGCTTTCATATCCCAATTACTTATGGTAATATTCTGAAATGCAACATTATCAGTTGTATTAAGAGATTGGTCAAATGGATTGCCGCCTTCTATATCTAAATAATTAGTAATGTATGTTGCGTATGTCTGCCCTGTGCTACATTCCCAAACGCCGTTAATAACCTGTGGTATGTCGCCGTTAGTGCAGTAGTAAGGTTCATATTTAATATCTATAGCGAAAATAAAACTAGAAAAAAGTACTAAAATTGTTATAATAACTATATTTTTTTTCATTCAAATAATAGCGCCTGCCTTATGGCTTTTGGCTACTGCATACAAACTTAAGCTAAGTATTATAAGCGACATTAAAAAAGTTACTAGTGCGAATACATAATTTAAGCCTGCTGCATAAAACCACATAAAGCATAAGCCGCTACTTATAAACAACATAACCATACCTATTTTAAAATCTTTCGCAAAAAAGATTAAAGAACCTGCTACTACTAGAAGTAATACTATATGTTCGAAGGGCATACCTACATTTTCTGCTATCCTTAAAAATCCTATATTCAGTGCCATTATATCAGCCTTCCGCTTCTTATTCCTGTTAGAAGCTGTATTATTCCTAGAATATACATAATGCTTACTACGCCCACTGCAAACAGTTCTACTAGTACAAATAGTTCTGTATCTATGGCAAACATCATAGTAAGACCATTAACTAGCATAGCTAGCATTTGTGGTATAGCTGTAAGAAAGTTTAACAATAAATCTATAAGTATATTACCGCTGTAAAATACTAAAGCGCCTAGTTCTATAACTGGTATGTTTGTCTGGCTTTGTAGGTTTTCCTGTACTTCTTGTGTTACTGTCTGCATATCTAAGCTATTAGTAGTACCTTGAAAGCTAGTAACAAAGTTTAAGCTTTCTGCTGGCATACCATAGGCTAACGAAGTAATAGCAAAGGCGTAGAATAGCTGTACCAGTAGCATAACCTTAAACAAATCCATTATATTACCTTCTGCCATTTTAGCTAGCCACCTGCATAAAATCATCTGTTAAAAAATATTGCCTTATTTGTTGCATTTTTATTATATCCATTTTAGCTTACCGTCGGATAATTTGAAGTAGTCATAATGATTATAGCATAGACTAATACTATCACGTCTATAACTTGAAATAAAGTTAAGTACCACGCCCCAGCTGCAAAAGACATTATAATGATACTACCTAATAATATTATAATGCCAAACCAGCTAAACGTAATTCTAGTAGCTGTAAATGTTAAGCCAAACACAGTTAATAAGACTGCTATAATAAATGCTACGCCGTTACTTAATGCGCCGCTTCTTGCAGCCGTAGTAAAAAACCGAGTTATAGTTTCGGTCAATCCTTCTGCATTTGTCTTAACTAAGTCTAATTTAAATAAAGTAGTGTCGTTAACATCATCTAAAGTAGCGTAGTTAAAATATACTGTAAATTCGTTATAGTCTGTAAAATCATCTGCACCCAAAGTTAATACTATATCGTTAGTGTCCATATTAGTTATAGTTAAATCTAGGTCTTGGTTGTCTGTGTCTTGGTTGTCGTAATGTATCTGTACTGTCGTATCATCTGATTTAGAAAAGCTTAAAGCGTCGTTTAATATGTTTATATTATAGCCTTCGCCTTGAAATTTTAAGGTATCTAGGTTTATGTATGTTTGTATGCTTCCATCTAAAGAAGCTAAAAAGGTCTGTGTAGTTTCATCAAAATTATATAAATAATATAATGAATTGATAGTATAGGCTTTTAATACTTTTGTATCTTGGTACGCAAACCTAGTATAGTCTGCGGCTACAATACAATTACTAAATACATTTTTAAGTACTGCTGGCTGTTCTATGGCTGACGTTATCAGCTGTTCATAATGAGTAGTGCCTTCTTTATTTATACATACCCTTAAATCATTTGTAAGTAAAGATACGTCTATGTAACGTATTACAGTTACGCCGCCTTCGTATATAAATTCGAACCTTAGTTTATTATTTGCAGACGTGCTAAAGTTTATAGCCGTTTTGCCTGTTGTCTTAAAGTCGTAGCTGGTGCTGTTATCATCAAAGTAAGCTATAGCGCTGGTTACATTATCTAAATTAAAGGCTGCGTTTTCTTTTTCATCTATTAAATATATATTAGTTGTGTATATGTCAAAGGGGCTACTGACTGTAGAAGACCAAAAGAAATCCTTACATACACCAGTTAAGTTATTTACGCCATTAATAAATGTTGTTTGGTTAGACTGTAGCGTGTTATTAGTTAAGTTACCTTCAAAGAAATTAACGCCGTTATATGTTTTGTTATAAAATAGTAATGGGCTGGCTGCGTCTATACATCTTAAGGTTATGTTACCTACTGCATTACCAAAGCCAGTATTATTTAGGGTGTAATTTATCTTTACCACTGGCGCTGTTATATCGCTTATAAAAGTATGATTACCATAAAAAGTAGTCTGTGTGCTGTTATAATAAAAGCTTATGTTGTAGGGCTTGTCTTCTGTATAGATAAACGTATCTGTAAACGTTATTGTTCTATTGTTGCAGGGTAATAAAGTAGACTTGCTTTTAGTGCCGTTAATATATCTTTCTAGGTAAGTGTTTGTATTAGAATTGCAGACTACGTAAGAATTATAGCTTAAGTTATAAACATAGTCGTTGCTTGAATAAGTTTTATATTGTGTGTAATTCATATAAGGGTTATAGCTGTAGTTGGCTATCAATGATACGGTAGTGTTTAAAGAACGGTTAAGTGTAATTGAAATAGGTATATAACAATCTTTATTACTTGATATGCAGTTATTACAGCTACAGCTAGTTTTACTTTGATTTATGGCAGTAATATTTAAATCAAAATTTTGTGTAGAATTTAAAATAATTCCTGTACTGTTTATAGTATTGGCTGTAGAAATTGTTATATTATTTTCTATGCTTGAATTTAACCAGTATATTCTTTCTTCCCAGAAGTTTCTACTAGGCGAAGCTAGGTACTCTAACGTAAACATCTTGTTACAGCTATATTCCCAATACCAACCAGCAGCTAGAGAGTAAACCTGTAATACTAATTTATCTGGGTATAGGTCAAAACAGTAGCTAGGTATGCTTATATTATGTATGCCGTTACTGTCTTTTACTTCCCATATAGCAGCCGCCGCCCCTACAGATTTAGTATAATTAACTTCAAAGTAACTATAGCTGCCGCCTGTTGCTAGCGTATAAGTGCTGTAATTCCCATCAGTAAGGTTAACTGGGTCTACCCAGCCGCCGCCTATATGCGTCTTAGTTGCGTTTTCGCTTATGTTAAAAATACTTTCTTTGCCTATTGTTGCCCTAAATCTTAAAGTTAAATGGTTTAAGTCTGCGTATTTTGGAATTAATATATAGCTGCTTAAATTATTTTCTGCTATAAATTCATAATAAAAAGGGTTTGGCTGATTATTAAAACTGGGTATATTATTAGTTATTGCGCTTACTAGGCTTACTGCTGTAAGTATCATAATTAAGTATGTTAATAGCTTTGCTGCCATATTTCCACTTCTAAACTTTTGAACTGTCCTATATGATTATATACTTCTGTGAATGTATCGCCCCTTAATATTTGGTTATGATGTGCTAATTCATGTATTAATGTAGCTTTATTCCAGCAGCCGCCGTATATATCTATGCCGTTATTAATCCAATACATACCACAGTAATTAGTAGTGGGTTTGGCAAAGAATTTAATATAGTATATATCTTTATAATAGTTTAATGGTACTGTATCTAAAAGGTCTTTAATCTTTTGGCTGTCTTTTGCGCCATATTCTTTTATGAACATTCCATTATACCTAAAGTCTGCTAAAACATAAGAACTAGATAAAACTATAAAAATAATTAGTAAGCTTAAAAACCGCTTCATCATATAAAAATTTATTTGTTTGTTATTTATATTTTTGTATTAAACGCCTAGTATTTATAGCTTTCTTTGAATCTGCCTTAAGGTCTTTAAGGTTTCCTGTTGTACCTTAAGGTGTAGCCTTATCTGTTCTGCATATTCTTTTTGAACGTTTACTATAAAGTCTAGCTTGGATTTAGTTATACTGGGTAAATCGTGAGGGTAATTTATAATGTCTTCTATAAAAGCTTTGTTCTTATCTGCGTCTTCTTTGCTTTTGTCTGTATGGGTAAATTCAAAATGTGGCAGCCCCCCTTTTTTATCCTTATCGCTGTAGTCTATCCGTACCCTTTCTTTATTATCCCATCTATCATATATAAATAATCTTTTGCCTTCCCTTATATATTTTTTAGCTATTGTAGTTCCTAGGATAGCATAATGCCTGCTAAGCTGCTTAATATCTTTCTTTAGAGTAATGCCCCTTAATACTTCTGTGTTTATAAAGGCAGATATTCTTTTAGTAGCTTTGGTATATGCTTCTTCTATCGTATCTGTTATTATGTCTTTTCTAAACTGAATTACTACCTTATGACTGAATACTTTTATTATATGGTCTTCTGTCTTGTTTAATTTGTACTGGGTGTACTTAAGCTGCTTTACTTCCCCTTTTGCTAGCTTAAAGTCTATCTTTGCTTCTATGGCTATGCTATCATTATGTAAAGAAATCTTATTAGTGTTTACCCCTTTTGGCTTTTTCGTTACCCCCCCTAGCTTATCGTTTACCCCCTTTTTTTTATCTTTTTTACTAAATCGTTTACCCCCTAATTTATAAACCCTTTGGCATAATTCCCACGCCCTCTTTTTAGTTATACCCATTAATTCGCCAATATTTCTATAACTTAAGCCCTGTAATCTTAAGGTGTATGCTTTTAATTGTTTTTTTGTTAAATCGTTTAGGGGGGGTAAACATACCTCTTTTTTTATTTCTATGTTTCCATCAGAAGTTAGGGGGTCTGTCTTGCAGTTATCAAAGCAGCATTTAATATTATCCTTAGTACACCATAAGCCTAGTTTACTATCTTTAGAATGTTCGCAGCTATCCCTTTGCTTTTGCCATCTATGTAAGTCTTTTTTATTAATCATCTTTTTAAATCGCTTCTTCTATTGATATTATGCCTTTATGTAGTAGCTTATGGCAGTTAGGGCATAAGGGCATTAAGTTATCTTTACTGTTGCTACCGCCTTTAGATTTAAGCTTGATATGGTGCATTTCTATTACTCTATCATAACCGCAGTAAATACACGCTTCTTTATAGCCTAGCTTAAAATCTATAAGATAACTATGGCTGTTCAGTCCTACCCTTAGCTTGTTAGCTTTTTCTGCTAGGTTTTCGCCCTTTAGTGTTATCTTTAGGCGCTTAATAGATTTATCTTTATTGTCGTATAAAAAACCTTTGCGCTTTAAAGAATTAATCAGTTTATATACTGCCTGTCTGCTGGTGTGTCTTTTTGTAGCTATTTCTTTTACAGTTAGCTTTTCTTCTCGGTACGCCTTAAGTATATCTATTTCCGTGCTTGTTATGAACATATTGTAAACCTTCCATAGTTTACATTTTTTTAGTTTACTGGTTTAAATACTTTTCTGATTTAATGAAGTCCATAAGAAATTTATTTATAAATACCTTTGTTTCTTATGGAATGTAACCATTTAGAAATAGTTATACCCAGTGCGTTAAGTAGTCTTGGTTCATCTGCTTAAAGCTTAGAATTTTCTGGGTATCGTTTTCGTTGTTAGTGTATGGCGTACCCTTATCTAAAAAGTCTTCTGGCGTAGCTTCGTACCTTTTTGTAGTGCCATCTTTACGTTCTAGTAAAAGAACTATCTTATGGCAGCCTAAGCGGTGTAGCTTCATTAGAACGCTAGTACTTACGCCTAGCCCCTTAAACTTATAGAATATATGCTTTTCTTTACGGTGGCTTATAAAAACCCTATCTTCTCTTAGAAAGCCTACGGTTCTAAAGGCTACCTTTATTGGTATCATTCTTCTAGTATCTTTGTATGCCTATCTATTAAGTACTTGCTATGTATGCGTTCCTTCATTATGTCCTTATTCATTTCTAGCCAGTTTACTTCGGCAGTTAAGAAGCCTATTAGCTGGTCTACTGTATTTTTCTTTAGTACTGCGTCGCTTATCATTTCTTTTATTCTGTTGAATACTTGCGCCATTAATTACCACCCGTACACCAGTTATAAAAGCCTAGCCCTATTATGCCTGTTATGGCTAATATTATTTCATACATCTTTACCACCTTTACAAATCCCTAGGTAATAAAGTACGCCTATGGTTATCTTTAGCCCTTATCATAGCTATGTGTAATACTTCTAATAGCTTAAGTTCTAAGGCTTCCATAAACTTACTGCTTACCTGTAGCTGCTGG
>Ga0180433_10009282_pt1 | contig 12071 bp, 9 predicted proteins | sample SS_ome_8_FD_132980 | JGI IMG/M metagenome (GOLD analysis project Ga0180433, IMG submission 132980) | Hypersaline lake sediment archaeal communities from the Salton Sea, California, USA - SS_1_D_1 metaG | ecosystem: Environmental > Aquatic > Non-marine Saline and Alkaline > Hypersaline > Sediment... | reverse complement strand
GGCGTCTCGAGATCGACTGGGCCCAGGTGGAGCGAATCGACCTGCTGGAGGACCGCGCCCACAAGGAGCGCGATGCCGCCCGGCAGAACGCCGCCTCCGAGGTCTGGCGGCTCATAGACGAGTTCGACCGCGCCAAGGAAACCTACCTGGACGACAAGTGGCGGAACACGCTGGCCGAGCAGCGCAGGAAGCGCAGCCGGGCGCAGCGCCAGGGCTGGGCCTATGAGATCGAGGGGGTGGACGTCAAGGGCCGCGTGGCCGAGGCGGTGGGCAGCACGACCTTCGCCTCCAAGTTCCACAACTGCCTGGACCAGTTCAGCCTGGCGCAGAAGGCGGCCTATACAGCCGACCGCGCGCTGGCGGCGCTACGGCAGGGGGAGAAGCCCATCATCATCCTGAGCAACACGATGGGCAGCGCCCTCGATCGGGCGATCCAGGAGCAAGGCGTCAAGGCGGGGGAACAGGTCGACTTCACCTGGCGCAATATGATGCGCGATTCGCTGGAGAGCTGCCTCACCATCCAGGTCAAGGAAGTGGGCGGCAGGACCCACACGGAGCGCATCAAGGCCGAGGACCTCTCGCCTGGGGCCAGGGCGCTCTACGAGGCCGCGGCGAGCGCGATCGAGGAGTTCGAGCCGGAGCTGCCGGCCTCGCCCATCGACTGGATCATCGCGGAGATGGAGCGGCAGGGCCAAGCGGCGCTGGGTCGGCCTGTGAAGGTGGGCGAGATCACGGGGCGCACCCTGCGGCTCGACTACTCGGGGGCGGCTCCGGTTGTCACCAAGCGCAGCGCCGCCGAGCTGAACCGCAATGCCGTCGTGAACGGCTTCAACAGCGGGAAGCTGGACGCGCTGATCTACAACAACGCCGGCTCGGAGGGGATGTCCGTTCATGCCTCGCGCGACTTCAAGGACCAGCGGCCGCGCGTGGCGCTGGTGGCGCAGCCCAGCCTGAACGTGGACGAGGTGATCCAGGCGTTGGGTCGGCCCTTCCGCATCGGGCAGGTCGTGAAGCCGCGCTTCGAGATCCTGATGACGGCGCTGCCGACGGAGCGCCGGCCGGCGGCCGTGCTGGCGGGCAAGCTCAAGATGCTGCAGGCCAACGTCGCCGCCGACCAGGAGACGCGCTTTGCGCTGAGCGATATCCCGAACATGATGAACCAGCACGGGAACGACGTGGCCAGGAGCTACCTGGAGGAGCATCCGGAGCTCAACGAGCGGCTGGGCGACCCGCTCAAGGCCAAGCAGAAAGACAAGCCGACCGCCTTCGACCCGGGAGCCAACATGATGGCCCGGCTCACGGGTCGGCTGCGGATGCTGCCGGTCGAGGAACAGGAGATCCACCTCACGGAGATCGAGGCCAACTATGGCGCGCTGATCCAGCACCTCAACGAGATCGGCGAGAACGACCTGGAGACCTCGGAGCTGGACCTGCAGGCCACAGTGAGAAGCCGCACCCTGCTTCTACACGGGCCCGACGAGTCCAACTGGTTCACCTCGAACAGCTACCTCGACGAGCTGGAGGTGGACGTCCGGGTTGACCGCTGGAGGCGCGAGGAGCTCGACAACACCGCGCGGGAGGCCCGCGGCAACTTGACGGGCCGAGAGTGGGTTGAGGATTCCAGGAGCGGCTATCCCGAGACCGGCGAGCAGGCGCAGAAATACCTCGAACAATACGAGGCGCAGTTGCGCGCCGCTGGTACCTACGGCGATACGGCTATCGAAGCGATGCTGGACAAGCGGCGTCAGGAGGTAGACGGGCAACTGGCGTACCTGCGCAAGACGATGGAGGAGTACTCGCCCGGCGACGGGGTGCGCTTCACCACCGACCAGGACGCTGACCAGGCGTGGGCGCTGCGGGGGATCGTGGTCCGGTACCGGAGCGCCTGGGAACCGGGCAAAGGCGGGAGCCCGGCGGCGCCCTCCAGCTGGGAGATGCTGGTCGCGCTGGAGAACGGTAGCCAACGGGAACTCTGGCTCTCGCTCGGCGGCTGGGCCGTCCGCAACGGCATGGAGCGCGTGAGCCACTACGTCGCGCCCTACACGGGATGGGGGAGCTACTACGGGCACGGGATCCCCGACGATTGGGACGAGCGGGCGAAGAGCGAGGCGCGCGGGACGCGCTACGTCGTGACGGGCAACCTGGTGGGCGCGATGGAGCAGGTCGGCTTCATGCAGGACCGGCCGGTGAACGTGGTGCGCTACACCTTGCAGGGCGGGGGCACGGGGGATGGGATCCTGCTGCCTCAGGGATTCGACCCGGGCGAGCTCCCGGAGACCGTCGCCGTGGGCCCCGACGAAGCGTTCGCCCATCTCAGGCGGGGCGGCCAGCTCACGACGGAGAGCCCGCGACTGTGGCTGGAGGTGAGGTATCGGCCGCCCGATCACGAGCTCCAGGTGGACACCACCAAGACCAAGAGCCAGGGCGGGCAGCTCTACCTGCACGAGGGGGCCTTGAGCCTCGTCGAAGGGGGCGAGTTCTTCTCGGTGCGGGAGATCATGCGTGGGATCGTGAAGGGCGACGAGCGGGTCGCCGAATTCCTGAAGCTGCTGAGCCGCGAGCTCGGCGTGAGCTACGGCGTGGCGCGCGACCACGTGGAGGCCGCCGCACCGCAGGCCGCCGCTGCGGACGAGGAGCCCATCCAGGCCGCGCGGGCAAGCCCCAAGGCCGGTGCGGAGCCGCAAGCCGCCAGCCGGCGGGCCAGGATGGCCAGACCCGTTTCGCAGCGGGAGGTCGTCAGAGTCCTGGTCCAGGCCCTGGAGCAGCCGCACCGCCAAGGCCGAATGCGCGGGCTGCGGCGCACGGTGGGCGGGATCTTCAAGCGCCTGGTGGGTGTGTCGAGGGCGCGCAATATGTACGACGTCGGCGATGCCGCCCACGAGATGGGGCACGGCCTGGATCGCCGCCACGGGTGGAGCCGCGAGAGGCCCTTCTGGGCCGACTTGGCCCGCTTCGGCGATCCCGAGGACTTGGGACCGAAATCCTCCTGGGAGAGCGGCCAGCCGAATCGAAAGCGACGCGCGGAGGGCGTTGCCGAGTTCACCCGGCGCTATATCCAGGAGCCTGAGCTGGCGAAGCGAAGCGCGCCGACTTTCGCGCCGGCATTCGAGCGCGCGCTGCGCGAACAGGGCGTGCTTGATGAGATCGAGGAGGCGCAGCAGCTCTGGCAGGCATACCTCGCTCAGGCCCCGGCCGACAAGCTGCGTGCGGCCACGGACTACGCCGGCCAGATCCCCTCGGAAGCGGGACTGCGGGTGGTCCCGTGGTGGACCCGGCTGCCCAGGGACGTAGTGGACGATCTCTTCCCGGTGCGCTGGATCACCGAGCGCGTCTTCGGGAGCCGCTACGAAGAAGTGCCGCCCACCAGGAACCCCTACGTCCAGATGCGGCTGACCCGGGGCGCCTCGGAGCGGGGTCACAAGCTGATTCGAGAGGGCAACGAGAGGACGATGGGCCTGGAGCAGATCCTGGAGCTCTCGGGCGACAAGTCACAGGGCTATCGGGACTTCCAGGACTACTGCCGCGCCCGGATGCTGCGCTCGTACGCCGAGCAGGGCCGGCCCACGGGCGACTTCAGCAGGCACGAGGTCGAGCGCATCCTGCAGCGCTACGAGTCGCCCAACTTCGGGGAAGCCTTCGAGGAACTCCAAACCTGGTTCCAGGAGATCAACCGCATCGAGGCTGATTTCCACACGGCGGACGTGCTGGAGGCGCGCCAGAAGCGGCCCTACGTGCCGATGCGCCGAGCGATGGAGGCGGGCGTGGCCGAAGGCCGCGAGGAGATCATCCCGCAGCGGGTGGCGCGGCGCTTCGCCAACCAGAGCATCTTCGATCCGCGCTACGTCGGCCGTTCCAAGCGCCCCTACCGGCCGTGGCTCGAAGTCGCCTACGAACGGGCTTACAGCAGCGTGCAGCGGGCCATGCAGAACCGGGCCATGCTGACCTTCATCGACATCCTCAAGACGAACCCGCAGTACGGCAAGCTGCTGGAACCCGTGCCGCCTGACCTCATCCCGCACCCCGTGCTCCAGGAACTGCGGCTCGCCCTGGAACGCGCGCCCAGGGAGATCAGGCAGGCCGAGCGGGTTGACGAGCTGATCGATCTGGTGGAGATGCTGCCCGAGGAGGTCTTCGACCTCAAGTATTGGCAGAACGTGAAGCGCCTGACGAACGGGCAGAGGGCCGACCGGATCATCTTCGTCATGCGGCAGGGCCGGCCCGAGTTCTACCAGGTGGGCGACCCGATGATCTACGACGCCCTGGTGGGAGCCGGGGTCGAGGAGCGAGGCTTGCTGCTGCAGATCGCAGCGATCCCGACCAACACGCTGCGGGCCGGCGTCACCCTGGATCCCGGCTTCATCTTCTGGACCAACCTGGTGCGCGACTCGCTGGACGCCTACATCAAGACCGAAGGCCGACTCGTCCCCTTCTGGGATACAAGCTGGGGGATCAGGGAGTCCTTCCTGGGGGGCGAGGTCCGACGCAGGTGGGTCGAAGCCGGCGGCGCACTCTCAGGGACGGGGGCGCTGGACCGGCCCCAGGTCCGCCGCCAGGTGGCGCGGCTGGGAGCCCGGCCGCGCGATCGCACGGTCGCTGCGCTCAAGGAGGCGCTGGACGGCCTGCGGCGCCTGCGGGACGCCTCGGAGATGGCGAACCGGATCCCGGCCTTTCAGCGTGAGATGGCGGCTGCGCGCAAGCGGCACCCCGACTGGTCCGAAGAGGACCTGGCCATGTACGGCGCCTTCCGCTCCAGGGACCTGCTCGACTTCGCCATGCGGGGGCGGGTCACGGCGAAGGCCACCTACCTGATCGCTTTCGCTCGCTCGGCCATCAACGGCATGGCGAAGATGGCGCACGAGACGGCACGCGATCCGCGGCGGATCCTGATCCACGGGGGCGCGTTGGCGTTGGCGACCGCCCTGCTCTACTACTTGAACCGGAAGGACGAGGACTACTGGGCGCTCACCGACTACGAGCGCGATATGTATTGGCACGTGAAGATCCCCGGCTCCAGGGAGTTTCTCAGGATTCCCAGCCCCTACGAGTGGGGCGTCGTCTTCAAGGTCGCGGTGGAGGACGCCCTGCGCCGCCTCCAAGAGAACGACTCGCGCGCCTTCGAGACGCTCATGGAGACCGCGATTCGATCCGCTTGGCCTGGGACGCCTGACATCTACCAGCTCAGCTTGGATCTAGCCGCCAACCGCCAGAGCTTTACGGGCGCCCCGATCGCGCCCGAGTACCTGGTGCGGGGCGACTCGGCGGTTCGGCCCGAGGACCAGTACACGCCGGCGACCTCGCCCACCATGCGCCGCATCGGCCAGACGCTGGGGGTCTCGCCGGCCAAGCTGGAGTACGCCGCTCGACAGATCGGCGGGCCTGCGGGGGGCTACGCGGTGAGCCTGACGGACTGGATGCTGGCGCCGGTTACTGGCGAGCTGCCCAGCAGAACCTGGACGCCTCTTGCCCGGCTGGCCACGCGGCCCTCCGGCTACACCGCGATGGTCACGCGCCTGCGCGACCGCGAGGAAGAGGTCCAGAGGGACTACGCCTCGGTCCGGTTGGCGATGAGGCGTGGCAAGGCTCTGCAGGCGGCGGAAACACGCGCGCGCGAGCTGGGATATCCAGACCTGGCCGGCCTCGCCCAGAAGCGGCTTGAGCTGGCGCGCGGGTTGCACCGCGTGCGCATCCTGCAGCAGCAGTTCTACGAGACGGAGGACGCGCGGCGGAAGTACCTCCTGCGAAGCCAGATGGAGGCCGTGGCCCAGCAAGCGTTGGCGATGGCCGGCTACGACTATCCGCTCTTGGGCGAGCGCAGCTTCACGGTGCGCGAGGCGGAGCGCACGCCGATCCTGGGCCGGCGCGCCCGTGGGGAGGCGACAGAGTGAGCCGGCGAACCCCCAACTCGATGACAGGGCAGCCCGTCTTCTCCACGCCCTTGGTCCACCGCACCGACGCCGCCACGCGAGACGCCTTCAAGCAGCTGGCCGATATGTACGGCGTGGGGATCGTGCTGCAGGACGAGCGCGGGGCCCAGGTCCCCGTCCGGGTCAACTGCGCCGATCCCTCGCAGCCGAGGCTGGAGGCCTACTCGGGCGGCAGATGGGTGACGATATCGCCCCCCCAGGCTGCGTCGGTGGCGATGAGCTTCGATGATCTCACCGACACCCCGCCGGGCAAGCGGGGCCACAAGAACAAGGCCCTCTTCGTGCGCCCCGACGGCGCCGGGCTGCACTACCGGGACCTGGCCGCGGCGATCGGCGCGCTGCTGACCTTCCTGGGCCTCAAGGACACCCCCTCCTCCTACGCCGACCACGGCGGCCAGGCTGTCCGGGTGAAGCTGACCGAGGACGGGCTGGAGTTCACCGCCATGCCCAGCTACGAGACCCATTGGGACTTCTCGCTCACCACTGACACCTACACAGCAAGCTAGCCATGAGCGCAAGCGCAGAGACGCCGCCCGATCCCGGCCAGTACGAGGACCGGGAGTGGGAGGCGATCAAGGGCCACGCCTGGACGGCGAAGGACGAGGCCGCCCTGCAGCGCCACATACCGCGTGTGGTCGCCGGCCAGGTGGCGATCTACAACCACATCTGCCAGGTGGCGAGGGACCTGGGCGCGAGCAACTGCCTGGACATCGGGACGGGCGCCGGCGAGCAGTACCTCGCGCTGCAGGCCCAGGCACCCGGCGTCGAGTACGCGGGCGTCGAGCTCTACCAGACGTTCCACGAGAAGGCGACCGCGCAGGCCGTGGGCGCGGACATCCGACTGTTGGAGAACTTCCTGAGCCTGCCCTGGCCGGACGAGTCCTTCGACCTGGTCACGCTGCGCACGATCCTGCGCTACTACTACCCGAAGAACGGCCTGCTCATGCTGCAGGAGGCCTGGCGGCTGGTCGCGCCGGGCGGCGGGCTTCTCTTCTGGCTGCCCTGCAGGCCTAGCCCAGAGCTCAGTGAGCCCGAGGTGATGACCGTGCGCGGCGGCAGCGACCGGGGGTTGGCGATCCGCTGGCCGCAGAGCGTGGTGGACGGGTGGCTCGCGGGCAAGGACTACACGGCAGCCGCCGTCCAGGACGCGCCCGCCTATCTGGTTCGCAAGTGAGATGGCCCAGAGCGTCTACAACTTCGTCGGGATCAACAACCCGAGCAGCACCCACTGGTGCAAGGAGAACCACGTCGCCGGTCGCCCGCCGGGGCACCCCATCGGCGGCACGGAGTGCACCAGCGCGGAGTACGACAAGATCGAGTCCAGCAACGACGTCCGGCTCCAGAAGCAGAATACCGAGGAGGAGTACCACGCCTTCGAGTTCCGCTTCAAGATCAACGAGGCGCTGGAGGATATCACCCAGCTCGACCTGCTCTGCGAGGGCAGCGGCTCGGCCCCGAGCGGCGACGGCTGGTATCTCTACCTCTGGAACATCAACACCTCGTCCTGGGAGTACCTCGACCACACGACCGGGAGCGGGGAGGTCAACCTGACCGGCCAGAAGAGCTCGAACTTCTCCTACTACGTGGACGGCTCCGGCTACCTCTACCTGCTGGCGATCACGGCGAACACCTCCTCGTGCGAGGTGGACGCCATCCTGCGCTGCGACTACGTGAGCGTGACCGTCACCTATACCGCCTGCGAGTGGGAGCAGGTCCACTTCCGAGTCTACGACGACGATGGCGGGCTCAACGCCGCCAACGCACACGCCGCGGAGGATGCGGACGTCCATGACATCGGGCCGGGGGTGAACTTCCGGGTCCGCTACGCCGTCGCGCAGAACGCCGCCAGCACGAGCATCACGCGGCGGCTGGAGTACCGGGAGGACGGCGGAGCCTGGACGCAGATCGCGGCCGGCAGCGGCAACGTGCGCCTGTCGCTCTCCCCGCACTTCGCCGACGGGGAGGCGACCTCGAACCGCCTCAGCCTGGACGGCGACAGCTTCGTGGCGGGCCAGGGGAAGGAGTCGGGCAGCGACACCACGAGCGCGGAGCTCGACGCCGACGAGCGGGTGGAGGACGAGTGGTGCCTCCAGTTCCAGCCGGGGGCCAGCGGCCACAGCTACGACTTCCGCGTGACGGACGCGGGGACGCCGCTCGACATCTACACCGAGACCCTCACCATGAGCGCGGTGGGGTGGAAGACCGTCTCGGATATCGTCTCCTATGACGCGGAGCAGTTCGCCGACCCCAGCATCTTCTTCGAGGCGGTGCTCAAGACCAGCGGCAGCTACCCGGCGCAGGCCCGCCTCTACGACAAGACGGCGGCGGCCGGAGTGGCGGGGGGGCAGGTCCAGACTGGGGCGACCTCGTACACCCGCGTCCGCAGCGGCGGCCTGGACCTGGCGGACGGGCACGAGTACCAGGTCCAACTCGGAATCGCCAGCGGGACGGCGATGATCGCCGGCGCCCGGCTGATCTTCCAGTAGCGCGGAGTCAGAGCCATGCCCGACCCAAGCGCGATCGCTATAGGGATCACGAGCGGGGCCGCGGGAAGCGGCCTCGCGGGCTTCTTGGTGTGGCACGTCTTCTCACGCCTCAGCAGGCAGGAAGACCGGGTCGAGGCCAACCGGCGCGACCAGGAGGCACGCTGGGCAGAGCAGGCGAGCTGCAACCTGGAGACGGCCCGCGCCCTGGCGCGCATCGAGCAGAGGCTGGAGGACCTCTGCAAGGCGGTCAACGGGATGGGGAAGCCATGAGGAAGATTCGCCAGATCGTGGTCCACCAGTCGGCGAGTTCCTGGGGCGGTAATCACCGTGCGAGACGATATGCCCGATAACACGCGATGCCGCAGAATGGCCGAGCACGGCTGGGGCGGCAGCTGTTCTCTCTGCCGCAATAGCGACAGACCACCACAACTCGCCCGACTCTGGGGCCGGGACGCCCCGTGGGGCGCCAGCCGCTCCTCAAACGGGCCAGAGTGCTCGCGCGATCATGAGCGTCCTTCGAGAGTAGTACCAGGTTGGCCGGGGCATTGTTCGCGCGGTCCCCGTCGAGGTGGTGCACAGCCTCATCCGGGCGCAGTCGTCTGCGCAGGACCTTTTCCATCACTAGGCGGTGCTCATACCTATAGCCAACGCCATTCACCCAGACGCGAATGTAGCCACTTGCCATCTGGTTGCGGCCACCCTTCCAGGCCGCAGCCCGGCGCTTCGCCGGATCGACGAACGGCCGGCCGGTCCTGCGCGCGGTGCGGTGCTGAGCGTACATCGCACAACTGTGACTACAGTACCTCTGCGTGCGCGAGTACGACTCGAATGCCTTTCCGCACCAGAGGCACGAGCTGGAATCCCTCGGATGGGATCGCACGAACTTCCCGTCTGGTCCTCGCTTTGCCATTCCTGGCACCTCGATCCAGCCCGTATCATAGCGTCATCCTGACCGGAGGTCAAGAATGAGACCAATCCGATTCGTATCCATCCACCAAAGCGCATCTGACTTCGGCACCGCAACAGTCATAGACGGCTGGCATCGCGCCCGAGGGTGGAGTGGGATCGGGTACAGCCGCGTAATCCTGAATGGCCACCGCCAGGCCGGCGACGCCTACGACACCCGCCTCGATGGCATCATCCAGGAAGGCCGGCCCATCGAGAGGATTCCCGCCGCGGTCGCTGGCCACAACCGCGAGAGCCTGGCTATCTGCCTCATCGGAGACGGCCCCGGCCTGCCACTGGGCAAGGGCTACATCACGGAGCGAATGTGGGAGGCCTTGGTGCGGCTCTGCTTGCAGTGGCACTACGAGTTCGGGGTGCGGGTTGAGAACTACGTCGGGCACAGAGAGTTTCCGGGCGTGGCCAAGTCCTGCCCAGGCTTCGAGGTCGCGGAGCTGCGGTCGGCTTTGCGCGGCGCCCTGGCGAGCTGCAGCGACAGCATCCTGGAGGTGCGACGATGAGCTGGCTGAGCGAGTGGTGGAGGGACCTGTGGCGCGGGAGCCTGGAGCGCCAGGTGAAGCGAACCGTCACCAGATGGCTCCTGGACGAGGCGCGGCCCTGGATCACGGAGCGGCTGGTCGAGGCCGGCCTGGAGCGGGGGAAGGCCGACGAGTTGGCCGCGCGGATCTGCGCCCACATCATCGACAAGGCGCTGGACTGACGGGAGGTGAGTGCTATGCGTTGGGACGCGGTCCGATCGCTGGTGAAGTCGTTGAAGGCCGAGGCGGTGCTGCTGGTCGCGCTGTTCCTGGAGGGGCTGATCGCCCAGATCACGGGCAGCGGGCCGTTCACCTCCTGGGCCGGATTCGTGGAGTGGGTGATGGGATGGTGGCAGATCGGTCTGCTCGTGCCGCTGGCGACATTCATCCTGGACCAGCGGCTGCACCGGACGCCGCCCGAGGGGCTCAGCACCTACTTGTAGGGCCTAAGGCCGTGGCGGGAACTCGCCACGTCGTTAGGCCCCATCCGAGCCGACGAGCTCGATGCGCAGCGAGGGCGTCTCCCCCGGCAGGCTGACTACGCTGCGCACACACGCCGCCAGAGCGCGCCGGCGGTGCGCAAGCGGCGCGTCGGAGCTCAGGAAGGCGGCGGCGCTCCGGTAGACCTCGGGGCGCTCGGCCACCGGGGGGCGGCGCCGCGCCTGCCGCAGGGCGGCCCGCAGCCGCTTCTCCTCGCCACCCAGGGACCTCAGCCTGCCCTGCAAGGTCTTTCCGTCCACGAATCCCTGCTCGGCCAGGGCCAGCAGGCGATCGCGCCGCTCTCCCATCCCCTCCAGCTGCGATCGCAGCGCAGCGCGCTCGTCCGGCTCGGGCTGCGTCACTGTGATCTCCACGTCGGCGGCCTGCTCCCGCCCCATCGCCTCCAGCGCCCCGATCACGAGGCGCTCCACCCGCCGCGCCGCCACCCACTGGCCGCGGCAGGCGCGGCCGTGGATGCGCTTCGTGCAGCGATAGCGGGGCATGGGCTGGCCGCGCCGCGTCTGCCCGTAGTTGCCGTGCATGGGCCCGCCGCAGTAGCGGCAGCGCAGCAGGCCCGTGAGCAGGAAGGGATAGCGACGCCCAGGCTTGTGGCGGACGCGCAGCCGGCTCAGCTCCTGCGCCTCGCGCCATCGCTGCTCGCTGAGAATGGGCTCGTGGCGGCCCGGCCAGACAGCCGTTGGCTCCTCGGGGCCGATGCGGCTGTAGCGGCGCTTGCCGTAGGCGATCAGGCCGGCGTAGACGGGGTTGTGGATGAGCTGGAGCAGTGTGCTGTGCGACCAGCGCGGCCGGCCCGCCGGGCTGGGAATGCCCAGCCGGGCCAGCTCCTGGCAGATCAACATGATCCCCTCACCGCCCAGGTAACGGTCGAAGATGAGCCGGACGGTGGGCGCCTGGGACTCGTCAACCTGCAAGGTGCCGTCGGCGCCGCGGCGGTAGCCGTAGGGCGCGTACATCCCGCCCGGGTAGCGCCCCTGCTGAGCGGAACGGCGGTTGGCGTAGTAGACCCGCTCGGCCAGCAGCTCGCGCTCGTACTGGGCGACGGTGCTCAGGTTCCCCATGAGCAGCCGGCCGGCCGCCGTGCGGCTGTCGAACCCTTCGGTGACGCTGATGAGGCGCTTGCCCTGGGGCTGGAAGTACTCCTCCCACATCCCCCAGAAGTGGCCCTGCAGCCGGGCCAGCCGATCCAACTTCCAGACGACCAGGTTGTCGGCCGCGGCCAGGCCGTCCAGCGCAGCCTTGAGCCCAGGGCGCTGCCGGTCGCCGGCGCTGTAGCCGGCGTCGGTGTGGACGGACTGCACGCTCCAGCCCTGGCGATCGCAGAACTCCTCGCAGTGCGCCGCCTGCAGGTCCAGCGATACGCCCCCACGCGACTGCTCTTCGGTTGAAACGCGCGTGTAGATGACGGCGTTCATTCCCGCTGCTTGAGGTGGCGGGCGAGGCGGATCCCGAGCACGGTGAGCCTACATACCGCATCGCTCACTGACTGGGCCGTTCCCACGTCTATGAGGCCCGCCAGGTCCTCGTTCGCCTGAGCTCCGCTGAGCTCTGGGTCCGAGGCGTCGATGAAGGTGGTCGATTGGGTCTTCACGACCGGGTAGGAACTGTGGAGGACTTTGGCGCGTAGGATCTCGCCCCCCTCCTCCTCGGCCGCGACCAGCATCCGTTTCTGCTGCTCGTTG
>Ga0180433_10009281_pt1 | contig 12073 bp, 12 predicted proteins | sample SS_ome_8_FD_132980 | JGI IMG/M metagenome (GOLD analysis project Ga0180433, IMG submission 132980) | Hypersaline lake sediment archaeal communities from the Salton Sea, California, USA - SS_1_D_1 metaG | ecosystem: Environmental > Aquatic > Non-marine Saline and Alkaline > Hypersaline >... | reverse complement strand
TTTTTTTTTTTTTTTTTTTTTTTTTTTTTGTTGTTAATTTTAAGTAGGAAAATACTTTATTTATAGGTTTTTACTCCGGACTTTTTGCTGAAGTCCGAACTTCAGGTGTAGTTCATATTAACTTTTGAAGTGTAAAGTTTAAAAAGAAGTTTTAATATCCTTTATATAAGAATACTAAATTATGAGTTAAAGTGATAAAATTTGAGTAAAACAAATGAATTACTATATCCACCACAAGATATATTACAGCCATCGATAATAGAAAAAAATTATGAACTCATTATTTTATGGATGCTCCGCAATAATGAATCCTGTGGATGGTCTGATTTTACTGATTATATGGACAATCAATTAATCCCTGAATCTACATTATCAAATTATCTTAGAACATTAAAAAGACAAGGATTAATAGTAAAACCAGAAAGAAATAAATATGAAATAACCTCTGATGGAAAAAATCGTTTAAATGAATTACTATATTTAAAAGAAGCGGGCGGAAGTATTCTTAATTATCCTCCAAAGATAATTACCAAATCAAGAAATTATGATCATTGGATATTATGGATGTTATACAATAATGATTCCTGTAGATGGTCTGATTTTACAAATGATCCCCTTAATATTAATCAATCATCGTTATCTAAAAATATTAAGCGATTAATTGATGAGGATTTAATCAAAAATGAAAATAAAGAATATATAATAACTCCATTAGGCAAATCAGAATACTTCAATGTATTAAAGGACTATGAATTGGATCGTCAATCTATATTGGAAGAAGAAAGTAAACGAATCCAAGAATTTACAAATTATTCAAATGAATTTTTTGATAAATATGAAATAGATGATGATGGGATAAAATTTAGATTTCTTAGTAATGTTTTAAAATTAAATTATTCCAAGGTTGAGAATTTATTAGAAGAAGAAGAGACTTTTAATAAAATTTTATTATTTATATCGATTAATCATCCAGATAATTATCCCGACTACGTTTCTCCTGAAAGATTTGCTCATGAATATAATTTAAAGAAGACTACCTTAGATTTTTTCATTGAAAAAATTGTTGAAGAAGAATTTTATGAGTCAAAATTTTTCAAGCTTGAAGTTGCGGCAAATAAGGTATATTATTTTCAGGAAGGTGAAAAAATTGAAAAAGTACTCCGAGCAATAGTGGATGATTATATGACTCGCTATACCTATCTAAACAATTTATATCGAAATATTTCGAAAAACGGTCCTAAATTAACAATTTCAAATATTATTGAGAACATAATAAATGAAGGTTGTTCAAATTTATTTCATGAAGAGTTAAAAGATGTCCTTAGAAAATTCTTACCCGAATATATTAAAAATTTAGCCTATACCATTGAAACAGAAAGAAAATTAATAACTGATGATAATAGACTAGAAAACTTGATTTGGCAAACAATTTCAGCAGAATTCGAATCATTATCAACTAGAGTTATTAATCAGGAAGAAGAGACTGGTGAAGCAGTTTATGAATTAGCTCACAATATATTTGAAGCTTTGGATTTCTATTACCTGTATAAATTGGATTATATTGAGAGCGATCAAATTAAAGAGGTATTCAAACCGATAAATCAAGAGACTTTTGATCAGATCATTGTAGAACTAAGAAAAGGAGATGTAAATCGATCAGAACTAATATATAATGAAAATAAAAGCCAGTTTGAAGAGAATGAAAAATTAATTGTTGAGGATTTAATTAACACAACTTCAAATAAGTTCGAAAATTCTTTGGAATTGACACAGAAATTAATAGACCTATTCCCTGAAAACTATATCGGTTATTTATTAAAAGCAATTACTCTCTTTAAGATGGATAAGCTAAATGATTGTATAGATATTCTAAATGAGGCTCTTGAAAGTATACCAAGTGTATTATTAATAATTCAGAAAGTTCAGACCTTAATAAAGATGGATGAGGGGAAAGAGGCCTCAGCGTTAATCGAAAAAGAATTACTTAAATTTCCAAATAATTTCCTACTCTTGCGAACTAAATTGTTATCAATGCTCTGCCAGAAAGGTGTCTGTGATGGGACCCCGGATAAATACGTGGAGTTTGCAGATGATATTCTTAAACAGAAGCCGGGAAACAAGGATATTTTAATACTAAAAGCGATGAGCTATGCTATAACTAAAAGATTCAAGGATGCTGAAAAGATTATTCGCGAAGATATTAACTTTATGATTAATCCTTATGAAGAGAACCCAAGTATAGACACATCTTTGGCAAATATCTCTGTTTACTCAAATTTAACAAAAGGAATATATAAAGATGCACTAAAAGTTGCAAATCATTGCCTAGTTAGTTATCCAAATCATTCAATTTCATATATTACTAAAGCCTATGTTATTGGATATTCCTTGATCTTTAATTGGGGAATAAATGAAGCGAATCTTGATAACTTTAAAGGTTTAATAGACAAAGCAATGCATTTTGAACCTATAAAGTTTAATCAAGCCTTATATCTGCAATTTAAAGCGTATATCTTACGTGAACTTGGAAATAGTGAAGACGCATATAATGCAATTGAAGAGGCGATTGAATTGTATAATAAAGATCTTGAATTTTACAATACAAAAGTCTTCTTGTTACTTTCTAATGGCAGAGAGAATGAAGCGTTGAAGCTCTTAGATGCCATAATCGATGATTTTCCTAAAAGGAAAGTATCAATAAACAAATTAAAATCATTTATATATTTTAAACTTCAAGATTTTAATGCAGGCTTAAAAGTAATTGATGAAGTGATTGAGGAAGTCCCAGATGAAAAACACTTACATAACAATAAAGCCCTAATTTTAGCTAAACTCAAGAGAGGTGAGGAAGCTATTGAAAGTGTTAAGAGATTGATAGAAATCGATCCCCTAGATGGAAATTCATACGATAGCTATGGTGAAATATTAATGGAACTCGGAAAGTATGAGGAGGCATTGGAAAAGTTAGAAGAAGCAGAAAGATTAGATCCAAATGGATGGTACATTTGCCATACTTATCAGAAAATGGAAGAATGTTATAAAAAACTCGGTCTACCGAATAAGGCAAAGGAATGTGTTGAGAAAAAGACGTCTGTCGAAAAACGAAGAGGTATCTTCTATAAAGATATTTATGAAGAAAAAACATCTAATCAATCCAATTCTCAATAAATCTAAATTGGTGATATGTTGGGTTATATTCATTTGAAAGAAATTCAAAGTAGCCCTAGATTTGGTAAAGTTTTACCCGTTGATTATGAGTGCAAAGATAATCAGACTAAAATTTACCCAACTGATGAAATCTTCTCTGAAATTAAAGATTATTTCATGAAAAAAGAAAGTCCTGAGTATATTTGGCTAAAAGGGATTAATGATAAAAGTCTTTTTCTTAGCTTCCAACGTTTGATTGCTATGATTAAAAGTACATTTCCAAATCAGAAGATCGGTGTATACGTAAATGCTTCGTTATTTATTGAAAATTACATCCGCAAAGCTCTTTTAGCTTGTGATTTGGTAGTTATCAATTTGAATTCAGTAATCCCTTCACATTTTTATAGATCTTGTATATGCACTAAAGACTCGGACATTAAAGAAATATTATACGGAATCCAAACTTTTAAAAAAGAATATAAGGGTTATTTTAGTGTTTACACTATGTTCCTAAAAGGAATAAATGATAATCGAGAAGATATTGTAAACCTAAAAAATTTTTTATTACATGTGAAACCGGATCATTTTTCAGTCAATATTTTTACGGGAAATGGCTTTGAACCTATTTCAGATGAATTCAAACTTCAAGTAAAAGAAATTTTACAGGATATGCCTATTGAAGTATCATTTACATTCTAAAAAGATTGAAAATTATAAAAAGAGTAATTAAAGAAATTTCTTTATTTTAATTATTTCCGTTTTTTATGTTTTCTGAGATTTGATTCATAAATTTTTCATCACTATAATTATACTTCTTAATACCCGAAAACTGCCATACTAGAAACACTGAAATTGTCCCGATGAGTCCTAACATTAAGAATAATAATCGAGTTCCTAATAAATCACCTAATATTCCGGATAATAATGCGCCTACTGGCATAATAGCATAAGATAAAGTATGATCCACAGATGTGATTCGCCCCATTTTATCCTTAGGGACCGTAGTTTGCATTATTGTCACATAAATGGTATTAACGATTGGCAGAAACATGATTGCGAAAGCTCCTATTATTGAAGCAGCTAATAACCATCCTATTGGAGCAAATGCATACACAATTGCTGAAGCCATTAATGCCATTAATCCACCGAAGTAAATAGTTACTTTATGGTTCCAATTTTTCTTTAATGTTGTAATTATACCTCCAAGAATCATGCCTCCATTTATGCAAGCAAAAAGAACTGCTAAATCTGTCTCATCTCCCATATGATCTACTTTTATATATAAAGGTGTTAAAATATTCAAAGGTTGGAATAAAAAGTTTAAAAGCATTGATAAAAGTAAGATTGTCATTAGACCGGGTATTAAACGAATGGTTTTAATTCCAATTTTGAATTCTTCAAAAAATGATTTCTTCGAATTTACTTCAATTTTTTCATTTTGTTTAATAACAACTTTAGGAATGTTAACGAGAATTAATGGAAACATTGCGATTCCATACGTGATTATATCAACCCATAAAATAAATTCAAATGGAAAAAACGCATACATCGCTCCTCCAATTACAGGACCAATAACTTGGATCAAACTCGTCAATAGATAATTTATTCCATTTATCCTGCTTAAATAATTCTTTGGAACCATTGAAGGTATTATAGCATTAACAGTTGGTTGATGGAATGCCTGTCCTATGCCCCTAAATCCATTGATGACAATTATCAATAGAGGTTCATTAAAGCCTATATAGAACATTATTATTATAACACTCATAATTAACGCATTAAAAGTGTCTGCCAAAAAGATAACTAGTTTACGATTGTATCTATCACTGACTACACCAGCTATGGGGGTTAATGCTACAATAAAAATAAGAAATAAGAAACTGCCTATAGCTAATAATATAGCACTTTCCGTAATATCAGTTATCCACCAGGTTATAGCAAATCCTGAAACAAGGGTTCCTATCAAAGAAAAGAGCTGCCCTACCCAAAAGAACAAATATCCCCCGAGAGAATAGACCTGCTCTCCATCATCAATCCCCGATACTTCTAAATTCTTCTCTGTCATTAAGATTTACCTCGCTTTTATTCTATAATAGATGGTAAATCCATCTCAGTAGCTGACATAGTTTCCGAGTCAATTTTAAAATCTAATTTTCGAAGTCCTGAAAATAAATACATGAAAATCGTAACAGAAACCCCAAGAACCCCACTCAATAGAAATAAGTTAGTAATACCCATTACTTCCGCTAAAGGTCCTACAATTAATGCGCCTATTGGAGTCATTAACATTGAAAGCATTGAATCAATTGAGCTTACTCGTCCAAACTTTTCATGAGGTATAATGGTCTGCATAATAGTTTGAAATATAGTGTTTACAATTGGTAATATAAGTCCCATAGCAACATTAACCAAGAAAATGTAAAGAAACGCACGATAGGGTGCCAATCCTACAAAAGCATATCCAACCATGAATATTATTAAGCAAATTACCGTAACTGGTATTTTATTATTCCATTGTTTTTTAAAAGTCGTGAGCAACGCTCCGATTATTATACCCGTCTGAATACCCATAGAAATAAAGGCATACTCAAGTTGATTTCCTGCATGATTAGAATAGATGAAAAGCGAACTTAATACATTGATAGGTTGAATAAGAAAATTTATGAGCATTGCCATAAATAGTAAAGACATTACCCCTGGAATTGAACGTAAAGTCTTTAGACCATCCTTAAACTCTTCTTTAAACGATTCTTCTTTTTTTACTTTCTCAATTCTCACTTTTGGAATGGTTATTAATATTAAAGGGATAAAAGCGATAAAAAAAGTAATGACATCAGTCCAAAGGGCTTGCTCAACACTAACAAATAATAATAGTGTCCCAGCTAATGCAGGGCCAATTAATTGAATTATTCCAGATGCTAAAAAATTGACTCCATTTATCCTGCTAAGCTTTTCTTTAGGAACCATAGTGGGAACTACAGCATTGACCGTTGGTTGGTGAAATGCCTGAAATACACTTCTTATAGCAATAAATAAAAAGATAATTGCAATGTTATTAAATCCAATAGCAAATAGTAAGATCAACACGACAGTAGTAGCCGCTTGGAGAGAATCGACCGTGATAATTAACTTTTTCCTGTCTAACCTATCAGAAAAGACACCTGCTATCGGGAATATCACAATCATAGGTATTATGAAAAAAAAGTTTGCTAATGCAAGTACAAGTGCACTTTCAGTTGTAATCGTGAGATACCAGATAATGACAAAGTGTACCACCATACTTCCTAATAGTGAAAACATTTGGCCCCCCCAAAAGGACATATATTGACGGAAACTTGACTTTGTAGGTTTAACTTCCATAATTTTTCTATACTCCTTTAATTTTTTTCATTAAAAAGATTAAAAAAATAGATTATAATTTATCAATTAATTGAAAAAGTTTCGAGATAACTTCCTCCTCATTAGTGGTATATTTAAATATTCCACTTTCCAGTTTACCTTCTACTCCTTCTGCTGCTAATTCATAGATCATATTTTCAGCATTATTTTCAGAGATTTCTAGCGCTTGTGAAAGTTTATCAATGGGAATCGATCCCTGAAGTTTGATTAATCCTTGAATTCTCTTTTTAATCCGTTCTCTTTCGGCATCACTTGATTTATAAAACTTCACCTTTGGTTTCGGAGGTTTAATATCACCTCTAAAGATATCACCAGCATTTTCAATGCCAGAAGATTTAATAGTTTTCTCTAATTTCTCACCCAATCCATCAATTCCACTTTCCTCCACTAATTTTCCGAGTTCTTCAAGTTTTTGTAAATCCCCAATATTATTTTTTACAAATTTCATCGATTTTCGAACTAATTCTGAAACGGAGGCCCCTAAATTTTCTGCCCAGTCTTTCCATTCGTCACTCATATCTGGATCAACAGAGATATTTATTCTTTTAGCTGCTTTACTTTTTGCTTTTTCAACTCTCTTTCTTAACTTTTCGTTAAATTTCGATTCATGCTTATCTACTTTTTCCTTTAGTCTCTGATATCGTTCCTTTGCATTTTCAATTTGATCCTTTGCATCTTCGTCGTAATGCTCTAATTCTTGCATTATATCCCTAACTTGTTCGAGATAATCCTTTCGCTCTTCCATCACATCTTCAATCCTATCTTTCAAATCTTCTTTAATATCTTCAGCTTCATCTTTAAAATCCTCAATAACATACTTTAAGTCATCATATAAATCCTCTAATTCAAACTTGAGTTGTTCGCGTAGATCGTGTAATTCCCATATGATTTTATCAGCTTCTTCATTTTTCTCTTTTTCTTCTTCCTCATTATTCCATTCTTCATTCATTACCTTTCCACCTTTTTCTTATTCTTTATTTATAATTATCATTCATATTTTTCAGTCCCAGTTCAGCTTGGGTAATTTTAACAGGATTATTTTCTAATTTTGCCTTTTCATGAATCTCAATTGCATCAACATAATAGACTGTGCCTAAAACTTCGGTTCCCTTACCAATAATAACATCCGTGCCTTTTACATCACCCTCTATCAGAGCTCCAATGAGAACTACTTTCTCCGTAGCATATAGATTCCCATATATTTTTGTAGAGTGCTTATAGATACTTCTACTCAATAGACTTTCTTTACCAAATAGAACTTCTCTTCCAACTACGTCTCCATGTATAGTAGAAGACCCCGAAATTTCAATTAAATCTTGTGATTTTAGATTGCCGTTTATCTTTGCTGAACCGGAAATTTTGACTCCTTCTAACGCAGTTAGGCCTTTTCCTGTTCTTAAAGAACCCGAATTCTTCAACTCCCCTTTAACAACAATCTCACCTTCAATTCCAGTCGATCCTGAAATTTTTGAATTACCATCAACATATAAAGACCCGTTTAACCTTACTGATCCCGAGTTCTTTAAATCCCCATGAACTGTTAAGTCTCCCTCACCTCTTAGAGAGCCCGATGAATAAAAACCATCGCACTCAAAATCTCCTTTCATTTTTACAGAACCAGATACTTCCAAAATATCATTGATTTTAATTGCTGAAAGGGTTGCTGATCCACTAAATTTCATCTTTTTTTTCACCTCAATTTTAATAACAAATTTTAAGGATAATTAAATTATTATTTACTGTTATCCTTACTTTATCGCATAATTCGTTTATATTTTCTATTTTTTTCATTTAATTTACCTTCTTTTAGGTTTTTTTTATTTTTGAATATTTACGTTTTTATTTTTATTTTTTAAAAAAGGATTAAAATTTAATAATTAATTTGGTATAATAGGTTATCCTTTTCATAAGATTGGTATAAATCTCTCACAGATTCAATACTATTTTCCATCATTTTTCTTTTCATTTTTTTTCACTCTTTTTTTTAATTTTGTTGTGTACTAATTATTATTTGGTGTGTATCATATTTAAATGTTGTGTATTTCGATACGCAAAAATCTATCCTAAAAAGGATTATCTCTTATCTAGAGCATCTCTAAGTCTAAAATAAAAACATTATAATTAGTGTGTATTTGAATTAATAATTATACACACTTTTTATAACTTACAAAAGAATTAGATTAAATTCCCATAAATATGCTACAGTCATAATAGCACCACTTATTATGGGTACAGTGAGGTTGTCATTCACTCCCATAGATAACAATTCCACAAGAGGAGCAGTTAAACATCCAATTATTAGAATCCAGAGTGAAAGATCAAGTGAAGTGTATAGAATATACCCGAATATTAGCATAGCTCCAATATATGCAAGGGTTCCCTCAAGAGATTTCTTATGTTTAATTATCCATTTCTTTCCAAAAGCCAATCCAAAAATTTTTCCAAATGAATCCCCAAATATGAGAAAGACGCTTGATGCGATTGCAATATTTTTTTCAAATAATAAGACACTGATAAATAAAGCTACAAGAAATGTGGTCATTGATGAGAAGGTTTTCCGTTCCTCTTCTCTATAAACTCTTTTGGCTCTTTCAGTCATAAGGGCATCAGATTTTTTATGAAAAATTCGTAGAATATCTAGAATAATAAAAACACATGCAACTATTCCAATAATCATCAGAGTGGTGAATTGACCTAATATAATAAAAAATATGATAAATAAGAAAGCAAAAGGTCTAGTAATCACCCGCCAATAGCGGGTTTGAAAATCCTCATCTTCTATCCTAAATAACTTGCGATCAATAATATTATAGATACCAATTGCAACAATCTGAGCTAAAATTATTGTAAAGAAAATATTTTCGATATTAAATGGATAGGTAATCCATACTGCATATGCTAGAACCGGAAGAACCATAACTCCTAATAAATTACCAATTCTGGCTATGTAGTAAAATATAGCTACAATTAAAAGTAAATAGGGAAGTAATAAGAAAAACCAGGGGTTTATTGTAAAATATAGGCATAAATAATATAGTAAAAGCCCCGTAGCTGCTGCGACACCTTGTCCACCTTTAAATCTCAAATAGAAAGGAAAAATATGACCGATTATCGCCATTATACCGCTTAAATGTGCATAAAAGGGATCAATTCCCAGAGATAAGGTGATAAGCACGATTGAAACACCTTTTAACGTATCATAAATAGCAGTAGGTATTGCATAACCAATACCCAAAACTCGATATGTATTTGATGTTCCGGCGTTTTTAGTACCTAATTCTCTAATGTCTATCCCTTTTAACTTTCCAAAAATATAGCCTGGATTGACAGAACCAAGTAGGTATCCGAAAATTAAAAATGCGATATTAATAACAATCTGCCACACGATCAATCATCCATATGTTAGAAAATAGATTTAGATTAGATACCATATACTGCTAGGAGATCATTATATTTAAACCAAATTGAAGCTATTAGTCTAGATTCCGGAATGTTTTTAATTCTCTCGGTTTTTTATTTACATGAATATGGATAAGCAATTATCAACATGGTTAAGCAAAAATTACATTCATTACACACTTCACACTCATCCTGCGGTGTTCACAGTGCCAGAAGCTAAGATTCACTGTGGACACATTTCAGGAGCCCATTGTAAGAACTTACTACTTAAAAATAAAAAAACTGAACAAATATACTTAATCACTATTCCCTATAATAAAAGATTAAATCTAAAAGAATTTCGAAAAATGATCTCCGCCCCAAAAGTTCGATTTGCTGATGAAGAAGATCTTTCAGGAGTACTAGGCCTTGAACCTGGCTCAGTATCACCTTTAGGATTGATAAATGATCATAAAAATTTAGTAATATTTTGGATTGATGAGGAGATATGGAACTCAGAAATAATATGCTGTCATCCAAATATTAACACGGAGACTCTACAAATACCTAAGGAGGATTTTCATAAAATTATCAACCTTACTGGTAATAATTTTGCGATTAAAAACGATTTACCCTATATTTAGTAAACAGTTATTTTGAATTTCGTTTCAAAAACATTTAAAACTGCTACACCATGGACTTTTGATTCCCAAAATTGAATAAAAGATGCACTTTACTAATTCAAAGGTATTTGGTGTAATAGCAAAAAAGTATTTATTTTTCTAGAAAAGATTATACAAGTAATTCTACGCCAAATCTTAAATATACATTCCTTGGGGAGGGGGTTTATAATATGTATTTTGGCTAGTTCTGCTAAAAATTTGTCTTATTATCTCCCTCACTCTCATGAAATCATAATTATGGAACATATCACTTAAATCGATATTTCTAGGATCATATCCCGCGTGATCATAGATCTTACGCTTGATTGGATCAATTAACGTATCATAAGCTTCTTTTAACTTTATAAATTTTTCTTTCGCATTCTTGTCTTCTCGATTTAAATCTGGATGATACTTCTTAGCTAATTTTCTATACGCTAGCTTGATCTCATTTTGATCAGCATCTTTATCTACTCCTAATATTTCATAATAGTCTTTATTTTTAGTCATGAGTTAAAGTTCATCCTTATTTTGTTTATATAATGAAAATTAACCAATAAATAATTTTTCGTTAAAAATAATTGGAGAGTTTGCCTTATGGATTTAAAATTTTAAGGAATTTGAAAAAAATATTATACTTTAAAAACTTTAAGCCAAATCTTTCTATGAGATGCAAAAGAGACTATTTTATCTCAAAATATTAAATAAGGGTAGCGAAAAATTAAGAATGTGGATGACTGAAGCAGAACTTATAGCTCTGCTTTTAGAATTGAAAAATAATTGCTATGATGATTTTGTTTTTAACAGTAGTGCCGAACTACAGATAATTGAGGAATGCAATGGAGATTTAACTACTTATTGCTATGACAATATAACAAATATTAAGCTTGAGGAGATGATTTCCAATTCTACTCATTGATAAGGAATGGTTTAAACTTGAAGGTTGAAGTTAATGCTCATTAAATAGAAATGGATCTATTATATTAGTATACTTCTTTAAAGCTTCCATAATTTCTTGTTTTTCTCCAATATAAGCAATCAATTGGTGTCGTGCTTTCCCATGAGAAGTATTATCAACTGTTTTAAACATATTCAGCTGTAATTCAATCTCCCCATATCTTAAAAGTGGTTTATCTGGTGATTCGGAATTATAGGATTGTATTACTCCAATTTCTCCTTCGGGATTATCTCTAGCTATATCAAAACATTGTTCTTGAGTTTTGGGAACATCATCAGAGACTTTCATAATAAGTCCATAATGCTCAGAATTAGGTAATTTCAGAATATACACGATTTTACACTTTGTGTTAAAATCAAGATCTTCGGGACGTATAGCTAATTTATAGATGTCATTGACATCAATCTTAAAAGCTATAAAATTATCACCTATATGGAATCTGTCTTTTGGAATGGATCGAAAATATGAAAGAGGTTTTGGATCGGTTTTTGTAGGAATAAGAACCGTTCCAGGATTTTTAATCCCTCCA
>Ga0180433_10009278_pt1 | contig 12076 bp, 6 predicted proteins | sample SS_ome_8_FD_132980 | JGI IMG/M metagenome (GOLD analysis project Ga0180433, IMG submission 132980) | Hypersaline lake sediment archaeal communities from the Salton Sea, California, USA - SS_1_D_1 metaG | ecosystem: Environmental > Aquatic > Non-marine Saline and Alkaline > Hypersaline > Sediment... | reverse complement strand
CCGCTCGTGGCAGACCTCGGCCGGCGTTCGCAGGTAGACGATCTTGTCCGGATCGGCGCACCAGTTGCTCTGGAGCCAGTCCCACATCCGGCAGTAGATCTGCCACTCCGACTCCGACATCAGACCGGACTGATAGCAGTTCTTCGCGAAGACGTACCGGTCGCAGTAGATCGACCGTTCGAGGACGACCGTGGAGTGATCGATCATCCCAAGGACCTCGCTCCACGTCTTGGCCCGCGTCGTGAACGCGGCCAGCTGGAACGTGAACGCCCACCGCTTCGGGTCCTCGTAGAACATCCCGAGCAGATTCGCCGCGAAGTCCTTCTGCCAAGCCCCGACCGGCTCCTCGATGAACCCGAACAACCCCGACGCGTGCAGCCGTCGGCCGACCGTGCTCTTGCCGGCGGCGATGTTGCCCTCGAAGAGAATCATCGTGCGCTGCCCCCTCACTTTCCCCCCCTTTGCGGAAGCTTCCCGTTTCACCTCTCGGACCCCGGCTCGGCTCGAGAACCGCGATCCACCCGACATCTCTTCACGAATGGATTCACCACCCGTACCGCTGGAAAACCCACCCGTCGTCCTCATCATACGTATCGGGATCGTCGCGGTGAAATCGACTCCGCGCCGGGGTGTTCCCCCAAGTGTCTATCCGGTAGGCACTTCGAGAACGTCACTCCGTTGCACGAGACAGACGTCCGGCAACCGTTCGTCTGCCGATGCACCGCGACACGCGCCTTCGCGGTCTCCGGGTCTCCGGTCACCCCGACGCCCACCCTTCCTCGTCATCGACCCGATTCCGCGTTGATTTCAACAGGCGCCCCACTACAATCCGTCGAACCAGGAGGCCGCATGCCGGAGAGACACCAAACGGCGACCGCGTTCGAAGCGACCATCTTCGAGGCCCTGCGCATTGCGTTTCGGATCACGCTGCACGACCCGCGCATCGCCGTTCGCGCCCCGCGTCTGCTTTGGCACCAGTGGCGCGCCGCGCGCCGGCGTCGGCGCCACGAGCGGGCCGGTACGCACGTGCCGCCGTTCGTCATCTACTCCGTCACGGGCGAGTGCAACCTCGACTGCGACGGCTGCTACGACAAGCTGCTTCACCGAAGCGACCGTCCCGAGCTGACCGACGACGAGACGCGGCGCGTGCTCGACGAGGCCCGCGAGCTCGGCGTGTCGATCGTGCTTCTCGCCGGCGGCGAACCGCTCCTCCGAAGCCAGCTCCTCCGAATCACCGCCGACTATCCGGAGATCCTCTTCCTGTTGTTCACGAACGGATCGCTGCTCGACGGGCGGCGGATCGATCAGCTGAAGCGGCAGCGTCACGTCGTCCCGGTGCTGAGCATCGAAGGCGACGAGACGAAGACCGACGATCGACGCGGCGCCGGCACCTATCGGCACGTGATCGCGGCGATGGAGCGTCTCCGGCGTCGCCGCGTCTTCTTCGGGACCTCCACCACGCTGACGCGCGCGAACTTCGATACGCACCTCGACGAGGCGCACCTTCGCGATCTGATCCGAAACGGTTGCCGGCTCTTCTACTCGATCAACTACGTTCCGGTGCAGCCCGGCACGGAGCATCTCCAACTCGAGCCGGAGCAGGTCCAGGATCTCGAGGGCCGGCTCGCGAAGTTCCGAAAGAGGCTGCCGGCGATCTTCATCGCGTTCCCCCACGACGAGGTGGCGCTCGGCGGCTGCCTCGCGGCCGGGCGCGGCTTCCTCCACATCAACGCCTACGGCGACGTCGAGCCGTGTCCGTTCTCGCCGTACTCGGACACGAACCTCACCGAGACGTCGCTCGCGGAGGCCCTGAACTCCCCGCTCCTGCAGAAGATCCTGAACTCCGGCGTCGTCCTCGACGAGACCGACGGGCAGTGCGCCCTGTGGAAGCGCCGAAGTTGGGTCGCGAGCCTGCTTGCCGATGGCGAGCAGGAATCGGGAAGCCCACGGCTTCCCGTAGACGGTGAAGGTGCGGATACCGGGGCAGGAGAAGCGCAAAGCGCTTCTCCCGGTCCGATGCTCACGCAAGGCAAGCAGGTGACGGGAAGCAACGGGGATGAGTAGCGCGCGGCCGGCCGATCCGTTCGCGGAGATCGATCGGCTCGTCTGCGGCGCAGGGTTCGTTCCCGCGGAGATCGCGACCCGGGCCCGCGCGCTCCAGGCGGCGGCACGTCAACGGACATCGGACGCGCCGCTCTCCTCGTCCATCGCGGCCGTGCTTCTCGCGCAGTGCGGCCGGCGCGTCGCCCTGTTCACCGGGTTCGTCGTCCCGGAATCGTACCCCGGCGGCGAGAACGATGGACCGCTCGGAACTGTCGCCCTCGCGCGCGCGTTGAAACGCGCCGGGTTCGACGTCGCGGTCCACGCCGATCCCCAGGTGCTCGACCACACGACCTGGCTCGCCGCCGAGATCGGGGCGGACGTTCGAATCGCTCCCATTCCCGAAGCTCCGTCGTCCGAACTCGTCGACGCGATCGACGTCGGGATCGCGATCGAGAAACCGGGCGAGAACGCGGCGGGGCACCTGCACGCCTGGAGCGGTCGTCGGATCGAGGAGGGGTCGATCTCGATCGACGGGCTGTTCGAACGGCTGAGCGCGGCGGGCAAGCCGACGGTCGCGATCGGCGATCGGGGAAACGAGATCGGCTTCGGCGCGATCCACGACGAAGTCCTCTCCCTCGTCCCGGAGGCACGGCGTTGCACGTGCGGCTGCGGCGGCGGGACCGCCGCGGTCACCCCGGCCGACCACCTATACCCGGCCGCGGTCTCCAATTGGGGTGCGTACGGGGTGTGCGCCGGGCTCGCCGTCGCGACCGGGGATCGCTCTCTCGCACTCCGCCCCGACGAAGAGGAGCGCCTCCTCAACGTCGCCGCCGTTCGGGGATGCCGCGACGGGCTCCTAAAGACCGTCGCGTTCGGCGTCGACGGAATCTCCGGCTCCGTCTCGATCCGGATCGTCGGAGCGCTGGAGGAGCTCGTCGGGAGAGCCGGATGAACAGAGCGCCTGTGCGTGGCCCCATCGAAGGAAGGAACGAGGCGCTTCACGGGTAGCCAACTCGGGCCAAGGAATCCTCTAACACCCGCAGAGATCGGCTTACCGCTGCTCCCTTCCGGGCCTCACGGGGTTCACCGACGTGCGCCGCAGAGGGCTCGGCCGTCCACGCCGCTTGCCCGAGGACGGACCCTCACGCCTTCCCCCTCCGGGAGCCCTTCGGCCCCACGTGAGCGGGTTGTGGATACAGGGGACCGCTAGCCCCCCACCTAGCACAGGCGGTGGCGGAGGGGGCGGGATTTGAACCCGCGGTACCCACGAGGAGTACACCGGTTCTCCAAACCGGCGGATTCGGCCGCTCTCCCACCCCTCCGGCGAGGAGGATTCTAGGGAGCCCTTCCGGGGAACGCAACCGCGGCACGAACTACGGACCCGTCGCCTCCGCGTCGAGCGGCTGCCCGATCGCGTCACGGAACAGCCAGAAGATCACGTCGTACAGGGACCTCCGGATCGGCGAAGGGACGGTGAACGCGCCGCCGAGCGAGAGGTTCGAGAACGGCGACGAGTCCGACACGAGGACCACGTGCCCTTCACCGAACGGGACGACGGACACGTAGACGGTCAACGACGGACTGATCTCGTGCGCGGTGACCATGCCCCCTTCGATCGTCCGATCGCTGCCGCACGGGCCGGCAGTCAACTCGAATTCCTCCAACAGCCGATCGGAGCCGAACGGGTCGCGACCGCAGCGGTCGAGCAGGACCATCGTCCCGCCGGCCGCGACGTAGTCGCGGATCCAGTCGGCGAAGCCCGGATCGATCTCGGCCCGCGGGTCGATGACCACGTACGGTCTGCCGGGCAGCACGGCATCGCGTCCACCGGCGTCGACGAGCAGAGGGATCTTCGCGATCCGCTGCGTCCAGACGAAGAAGGTGTCGAACTGGCGTGAGCTGTCGTATTCCTCGGCCGACGCCGGCTGCGGCTCGATGTCGATGTCGGAGTGCTCCGCGTCGAAGTACACGAACGGGACGTCGTCCGTCGGCTCCGGGAGCGGATACGCCTGACGATGGAGGAGGCACGCCGCGCCGGCGAACGCCGTCCAGCCGAGCGCCACGCCGCAGGTGATCGCGACAAAGCCGTGGACGCCTCGCCGCTTCCATGCCAGCAGCGCGAAGCCAGCGAGCGCCACCCCCGCCCCCACGGCGAACAGGGCGCGCCACGGGACGCGGGGGTTCTCGCGCGCCAGGAACGCGAACGTGCCGAGCAAGAACGAAGGGTAGCCGTCCATGAACACCGAGAAGTTCGAGAAGCAGGTGCTGTCCGTGAACGCCACCACGCGCCCGGCCCCGTGCGCCACCGCGGCCGTCTGCACGAACCGGCCGAACTCCGAGGCGAGGTTGTACCGCTGCTTCGGGAAGAAGTCGCGCGTCGCGTAGTCGGCCTGGTTGGACAGGATCCGATCGTCCGCGATCGGGCGGTAGGCGGACAGCGGGGCCTGGAGCGAGCACGACGTGAGGAAGTCGAACGCCGTCACGTGCTGCATGATCGGGTCGAAGCAGAGGGCCGCCGGCACGTACGTCGTGAACGATCCACTGCCGAGTCGATACGTCGAGTCGTAGTTCAGGGCAAGCCCGAACCGCGCCAGGATCGGATTCAGCACAGTCGTTGTGCCGAAGACGTTGGTGTGGTCGCCGAGGACGAACAGCCCTCCCCCGCCCCGGACGAACGCGTCGATCGCCGCGATCTCCTCCTCGGTGTACGGGGCGGACGGCGTCTTCAAGACCAGGACGGCGCAGCCGTCCAGAGTCCCCTCGTCGATGGGCTCCACGATCCGGCCGACCGGGTAGTAGTACGACAGCCAGTCGTACAGCGACGTGTAGTTGTACGTGGTCACCATGCCGTACGTCTCCGCGTCGATTCCGGCCCGCGTGCTTTCCCATTCGCCGTGCGCCTCGTCGAACAGGACCGTTCCTTCGTTCACCCGGCCCGCCGGGATCAGGTACAACGCGGCCAGGACGAACAGCGTTGCCGCAAAAGCGGACGTGCCGGCGAGGGCGGCCGTCCGCGGGGGTGAGAAGAGCGCCGCCTCGAGGCCGGCGACGACGCGGCCGGGGCGCAGGCTCGAGAAGCGGGCGAGGAGGACGATCAGCGGAAGGACCGACAGGCAAAGAACGACCGGATCCCAGAACAGCCTTGGCGAGCCCGTTTCCAGCGAAACGAGAACGAGTAGAACGTGGCGGACGAGAAGGTAGGCGGCGACGACGGCGGTCCCCTTCGCTATGGCGCGGAGCCGGCGCTCGATCCCGTCCGAGAAGAGCGCGAGGACGCCGGTTCCGCACCACGCGAGCAGACCGAGCGCGAGGCCGAATTGATCCCAACTCGGGACAATCGCGAGCGTCCCGGACGCCGTCGAGACGTGAACCGTCTGACCGACCACCGTGACGCTTCGTCCGAGGGCGCGCAGTAGCCACACGTCGAAGAACGACACGAGCCGCGAGGCGTGCAGGTGGCCGAACAGCGTAGCGTACAGGCCGACCGATGCACCCTGCACGACGGCGACCGTTCCGACGGACAACAGCCCCCGCGTGACACGGCGGACGGTTCGATGCGCGGTCACGAACGCGGTGCCGAGCGCCCCGGCCACGAACAGGGCCAGCGCTGCCCGCATTCCCCACGGCGTGTAGAGGCCGACGGCCGCCGCGGCGCCGGCGAGGAGGACGACGGTCCATCGATGCCGGTGCGGGGCAGCCGCATCGATCGCGGCCCACGACGCCCCGATCGCGGCGAGGGCGGCGCCGGCGAAGAACGCAACGCCGATCCACGGCGGCGGCTCGGTGTACCACGTCAGCAGGAGCAGCCAACCGCACGTGCACAGGGCAAGCGAGACCCACCAGGAAGCGCGCCGAAGCGTCATGACGGATCCTCCTCCTCCACTCCGCCGCGCGGTCGAGACAGCAGGGTCGAGAGAAGGGCGGTGTTCTCGACGTACGCGTAGTCTTTCCCCTCGAGGTTCTCGTTGAGGAACACACCGTTGTCGCCGACCACGATGATCCAGCCGAGACCGATCGACCTCTCCGCGATTACGGTGTACCGTACGTCGTCCCACTCGACGGAGCCCAGCGGGACCCATTCCGGAGAGGCCTCGAGCGGCCATGCGGAGGGCAGCTGCGGCTGGACGTCGAGCGAGACGACGTCCGGGCGGACCGCCCCGAGCGGCGCCGAAGCGACGGAGACCCCAATGTGCGCCAAGAATGGGGCAAGCCCGGCCGACTGCGGCCATCCCGTAGTGACGATCAGGCCGCCGCCGTCCTCGACCCACGCCAGCAGGTCGCGGACCTCTCGCTGCGAGTAAGAGCGAGTCGGCGCAACCGAGACGACCACGGACTGCGGCGAAGGCAGCGAGCCGACCAGGCCTTTGTGGTAGACGAGGGGGAGGAATCCGTTCCGCGCCAGGTTTACCCCGAGCCCCTCCACGCCGCTCGTGTGAAGCGGCTCCCAGCGGATCAAATTGCCGTGCCCCGCGTCGATCAGCGCCGTCGGACCCGTCATGGGACCCACGTCCTTCGGGGAGACGGCGATTGCGGTCCCACTAAGGACGCCTGCGGCGAAGGCGATCGCGACGACCCCGGAGACGAGGGCGTCGGATCGGTCCAGAAGGAGCGCCGCTCCGAGCAACAGCAGCAACGCCAGCACCCCGACGAACGGCGCGCGCCAGGCGCCCGTTCCATCCGTCAGCCAGCGGATCAGGCCGTCGGTGAACGCATAGGAGAGGGTCAACGCCGAGTTCTGGAATACCGACGTGTCCCCGAACAAGGCGACCTTCCCTCGCCCTAGATACCTCACGGCGGCGAGCACGACGTCGCCGTACCGCTCGCCTCGATCGAACGCCAGATTGCCCAGCAGCGCACGTTCTATGTTTTCTACGACCCCCGGATCGCTGAACGCGCGCCGGCCGACGAGAATCGGGGCAACCGCCGGGTGCACGGCCGCGCCGACGGACGCGCCGATGCTCACCGGCACGTCGATCGGTCGGAACCGCTCGGAGAACGGAGGAAGCACACGCAACGCGCGGGACCAGCCCGGATTCAGGCTGACGGCGGAGTCGAAGGCAAGCGAGAGGCCGAGCGGCGCCGTCAGCCCGTTCACCGCGTCCATGATCCCGCCCATGTTGGTGTGATCGCCGAGCACGAGGAGCCCGCCTCCCGATTTCACGAAAGCGTACAGCGACTCCTTCTCCTCCACCGAGAACGGTGCGCCCGGATTGATGATCACGACGAGATCCACGTCCTCGATCCGCTCTTCGTCGATCTCGTACGCGGTGACAACGCGGTGGCCGGCCGCCCCGGCGTATTCCGGGAACTGCCCGAAGTTCGCCCCCGAAAACGCGGCTCCGGGCGCCGCGTCCGCCGGCGTGGTCCAACTTCCAAGCAGCGAATGGTCGACGAACAGGACGGTCCTCGGCTCGGCGTGCCTCCGCCCGGGCGCCAGCTCGGGCAGCCAGCTCATCCCGCACGCGAACGCGAACAGGAAGACGAGAGCCGGAACCACGCCCCCCCAGCACGGGCGGCGAACCGCAGCAAAGCGGCGCTGCCTACGGACCGCCCTCACGCAGAGGAGAAGCAGGAAGGCCACGTAGACGAGCTCCACGACGAGTCGAAGCCGAGGGGAGAAGCCGAAGAGGGAGGAGGACCCCGCGTGGACGAGAAACAGCGCGATCGCCGTGACGACGGGCACGAAGCGGTGGCGTCCCCCCCGCACGGCCGCCCAGACGAGACACGGGCCGACGAGAAGGAGCGCCGACAGCCCACTCGCGGAGGCGCCGAGCCCCCCGCCTCCGACCCAGGAGAAGAGAACCGTCGTCAGCGAGACGGCCAGCCGGTTCACGGCGTTCCAGAGCCACGGCGTCCGTGAAAGGATCGCGCCGACGACTCCGATCATCGCCACGCACCCCGCGAGAGCCGACGCCTCTCGCGTGCGTCGGTCGAGTCCGACCATCCCCGCGATCCACGCCGCGGCGAACAGCGGAGTCGCCGCCGTGTCCAGGAAGCTCCCGACCGCTCCCAGGAGCATCAGGGAAAGGTACGCGCCGTCGCGCTTCGAGAATCCTTCTCGCCAGCTTCGCCCGATCCCGTGAACGGAAAGGATCGCGAGCACGACGAGCGAAACACCGCGCACAACGGGCAGCGGCGGCTCGCTCAGCGCGTCGCTGAGGAGGAGTAGGCACCACAGGGCCAGGTAGGCGGGCGTCCAACCGGGAACGGCTGCCACCATCCCGTCGAGCGTACGCCTCGCGCGACCGCCGAGCCGCCACCCCCGACGCGGGCGCGGTCTACTCATGGACACCGCCGCGGCCCACTACTCCTCAACCACGAACGGGGTCGTCACCCACGTCGAACAACCGGTCTCGACGGACGTCGCAAGCATCTCGACGGTCGACGTGCCCTCAGGAGGCAGCGCGCGCAGCAAGCCTCCGAACTCCTGGATCTCGTGTAAGCCGGCCTCGACGGTCCCCGCCCAGAGCAGAGACGCCGTGCCGTCGGAGCGGTGCCGGATGATCTCGATCTGTGACACACTGTTCACGTAGAAGGTCAGGTGGACCTCCTCGCCCGGCCGGTAGACGATGTCGTCGGTCATGATCCAGACGTCGTAGACGGGGCACAGGGCGGTGTAGTAGTCCTCCACCTCGCCGTTGCGCGCCTCTCCGCCGTACCCCAGCACCTCCTCCGTTCCGAAGCGGAACCGCGCGTACGACGTGTCGGGCGCCCTCGCGTCCTCCGGGACGTCGAACGCGATCCAATTGAAGCCCTTCGGCAGCGGCAGTGCCGGCGAGAACAGGCGTTCCTCCGCCGCCTGCCAGTTGCCGTCTTCGTCGTAGTCGATCCAGCCGTGGAAGAAGCCTTCCTCCGACGCGTCGACGATCAGGATCGCCTGCTGACCCGGAATGAGCGACACCGGGAACCAGACGCCGTCTTCGTCGTCGTCCACCGACCACGGCCGGATGTCGTCGCCGTAGGCAATGTCGTTCGGCTGCCCGTCGGGCTCCTTGTCGACCCGCCTCCCGAGATATCGGACGCCGTCGACGCGGTGCCTCGCGCCGTCGTCCTCCAACCGCGTGATGTAGTTGCGGGCGACCAAGACGGTGCGATCCGGGGCGTCGCCGAAGTCCCAGAACCCGCACTCGGCGGCGGAACAGGTCCTTCCCTCACAGGTCGAACCCTCGCACGTCGGGCCGTCGCACGTCGGGCGTTCACAAGTCAGGTCTTCGAAGGTCGGGAACTCGCACTCCCACGGGTCGCACGTGCGGTCGCCGCAGGACGGACCGTCGCACGTCGGGCCCTCACACGTTCGCGTGTCCCACGTCGACTCTTCACACTCACTGTCACACGTCGTATCACACGTCGGGGTCCCTGCACAGGTGCGGAACCCCGCACAGGTCGGGCCAACGCACGTGCGGCCCGAACAGGTCGGGGCGGGACACGTAGCCCCGTCACACGTCCCTCCCTCCTCACACGTCGAACCCTCGCACGTCCACCCGTCGCACGTCCAGCCGCCTTCACACGTGTCCGCGCACGTGTACGTCCCGTCGCACGTCTCCTTGCACGTCGTGTCGCATGTCGAGCCCCCATCGCACGTCTCTTCGCACGTCCAGCCGTCGCACGTTCCGCACGTCTCTCGGCACGTGTGCCCTTCGCACGTCTCTTCGCACGTGTACCCCTCGCACGTCGCACACGTCTCCTGGCACGTTGCCCCCTCGCACGTCTTCTCGCACGTCGGACCGTCGCATGTAACACACGTCTCCCCACACGTCGCCGCGCACGTCGGGCCTTGGCATGTGTCACACGTATTGTCACACGTCTGGCACGTGTCACACGTCCTGTCGCACGTCCAGCCCCCGCATGTCTGACACGTGTCGCACGTATACTGATCGCCGCACGTGGAGCACGTCTGGTATTCGCTCGTCTTGCACGGGGCTGCCGCCGATTGCATCGCCCCGTACGCGACCTGAGACGTCACCGGAGCGAGAGCGGTCCGCTCACGCGACGTGTACAGCGGACTCCACTCGACGTCACCGACGCCGTTTCCCGTTCGATCGATCCAGAGGTAGATGGTCGAGGTGAGCCCGACGACGACCGCGAAACCGAGCAGAACCGTAAGCGATTTCTTCCACACGCTCCTCACCTCCCTCGCGCCGCCGCTCCCTCGCTGACGGCATTAGCTCCGAAAGCAGTCTAGCGGATCGAGCCGGCGTTGAGAAGCGCGGGCAACGGTAGTCTATATGGAGCGAATTCCCGCTACCCCGGAAAGGTTGAGGCCCGGGGGGCTGGTCCCGGGCCTCTGGAGGTTGGTGCGTATGGTGGGTGCTCTCACTAGATCGCCGGAATGATGCCTCTCCGGCGTGAAGCTGTTGTCGGCATGGTGTGGCAAGAATGTGTGGTCAAAAAGCCGGAACGGAAGAACTGCTACTCCCGTTCCGTCAGAAGACGGAGCGCGAGGACGCGATACAGGTCGACGGCGGCCGCAAGCTCGTCGGTCGCCGCGCGATCGCGCGGACCGTGGGCGTTGGCGATGTCTCCGGGGCCGAGGACGATCGTCTCGATCCCGTTCGCCGCGAGGTGCCCGCCGTCCGACCAGTAGGTGACGCCGATCGGCTCGGTCGGGAGCCCGGCCTCGGCGCAGGCGGCAGCCGCCGTTAGGGCGAGCCGAGACTCCGGCGACGTGCTGAGTGGGACGTGCGGAACCCGTGAGGTCATCGGCATCTCGACGACGTCGTACCGCAGAGCCCCCACGCCGCCGCAGATCGACGCGACGATCTCGCGGATCTCGGGGACCGGGCTCCCCTCGCCGGGGAGACACCGCCGATCGATCTCGACCTCGCACCGCTCGGCGACGATGTTCGGCTGCGTCCCGCCGCAGATCCGCCCGACGGAAACGGTGGAGGCGCCGAGGAGCGGATGCGTCCGCGCGGCGAGCTCCGGGCGAAGTCCTTCCTCGATCGCGAGCACGACGCGCGCGGCGTACGACGCCGCGTTGACCCCCTGCTCGGGGCAGCTGCCGTGCGCGCCGCGGCCGGTGAGCGTCACCTTGACGAAGCACGAGCCCTTGTGCGCGACGGCAACGCGTAAGGACGTCGGTTCGCCGACGACCGCGTAGTCGGCGGTGAATCCCGAGTCGATCAGCGCCTTCACGCCGAGCGACCCCGACTCCTCGTCGACCGTCCCGGCGAAGATCAGATCGCCCGTCAGCCCGCCCGGACGAAGCTTCGCTTCCCGACCCCCCAGCGGAGCGAAGCTCCGCCCCAGGGCCTTGTCGCGATGGAGCGTTTCATCCCTTTGTCCGGAACCGTTCGGACGAAGCAAGGCTTCGTCTCCCGCGATTGCGGCCATCGCGCAACACATAGCCGCGATCGCGCCTTTCATATCGCACGCCCCGCGCCCCCACAGGACGCCGTCCTCGATCCGCGGAGCGAACGCGTCGGGCATCTCCCCGGCCGGGACCGTGTCAAGGTGCCCGTTGAGGAGCAGGCTCGGACCGACGCCTTTCGAAACCCGCGCGATCACGTTCGACCGGTCGCCGTCAACCGGCTGCAGCTCGGCGTCGATCCCCCGATCCCGGAACCAACCGACGAGGAATCGGGCGATCTCCGCCTCCCGTCCGGGGGCGTCGGCGTGGCTCTCGATCGCGATCAGCTGCTCGGTCAGAGAGAGGACGTCTTTGCCGTTCGTCATCCGAGCGCTCACTTCTTCGAGGGCGCGAGCTTCGTCATCCGGCCGGCGTCGAGCGCCTCCTGGGCGACGTCGCGGAGCTTGAACTTCTGGACCTTCCCCGACTGGGTCATCGGAAACCCGTCTATGATCTCGACGTATCGAGGGACCTTGAAGTTGGCGATCTCGCCGACGCAGTAGTCGACGATCTCCTGAGGATCGATCGTCTCCCCCTCGCGCGGGATGACGTACGCTGCGGCGACCTCGCCGAACACGTCATCCGGGACGCCGATCACCGAGACGTTCTGCACCTTCGGATGGGTGAACAGGTACTCCTCGATCTCGGCCGGATAGACGTTGAACCCACCGCAGATCAGCATGT
>Ga0180433_10009277_pt1 | contig 12076 bp, 9 predicted proteins | sample SS_ome_8_FD_132980 | JGI IMG/M metagenome (GOLD analysis project Ga0180433, IMG submission 132980) | Hypersaline lake sediment archaeal communities from the Salton Sea, California, USA - SS_1_D_1 metaG | ecosystem: Environmental > Aquatic > Non-marine Saline and Alkaline > Hypersaline > Sediment... | reverse complement strand
CGTTACCAGCCTCAGCATCACAAGTTCCTGGTTCCCAACGAACATGTCCTGCAACGTATGCCCGAGGCAGTAGATGCCATGTCAGAGCCCATGTTTGGTCAGGATGCGGTGGCTTTCTACCTGTTGTCTGAAAAGGTCTCGCAACAGGTCAAGGTGGTTCAGTCAGGACAGGGGGCCGACGAAGTATTTGGCGGTTATTTCTGGTATGAACGCATGATGAACGAGACCGAAGGCAGTCGTCTTGATCGGTTCAGAAAACATTATTTCGATCGTGATCATGCTGAATTTCTCACTATGGCGGGCGACGCCTATCAAACCAGTGACGTGACAGGTGAATACATCAAACAGCGTCTCGAGGAAGAGGGTGCTGATGAGTTCATTGATGCCATTTTACGCCTGGACACTACGACCTTGATTGTCGATGACCCGGTCAAGCGCGTTGATAATATGACCATGTCATGGGGGCTGGAGGCACGGGTTCCTTTTCTTGATCACAAGCTGGTAGAACTGGTTGCCCAGTGTCCGCCTGAAATTAAATTTCAGACCCCCGGAAAACATTTATTGAAACGCATTGCGCGCGGCATCGTACCTGATGCTGTAATTGATCGTCCCAAAGGCTATTTTCCCATGCCGGCACTAAAATATGTGCGGGGTGAGTTTCTGCAATTCATGCGCGACATTCTTGATTCACAGGCATGCCGGGAACGTGGTTTGTTTAACCGTGATTACATCAATCGCATCATGGCGGCTCCAGAAATGCATCACACAAGGATCCAGGGCAGCAAGCTGTGGCATATGGCTTTGTTGGAGTACTGGTTACAGAGAGTCGTAGACAGCCGATGATTTCAGGCAGGTTCCGGTGGTCTCTTCAAAAAGACGCTGTGAATACGTCCATGTAAGCTTCTACGCCGCATCCCTGCGGCGTAAGACTTTTTGAAGAGACCACCGAAACCTGCCCTAAAACCTGCGGATATTGGAAAGACTGTTGGTTTCAGTTTTAAGAAGTGTCCGAGGCAAGGATGCCGAGGCCAAGCCCCCATGGATGGGTTTACGGCGTCTTCTGAAAACTGAAACCGGCAGGCTTTTGTCCGGTGATTTTGAATTTCAACACTTAAGATAGTGTTTTAGAGAGTTGTATATTTCAGTTAGACTCCCCATATCAAAGCAGTCTTAAGATTACGAGGTTTCCCAATGGATGTTTTAGATAGAATCGATCAGCAGGTCAAAGGCAACGCGGTTGTCATATATATGAAAGGTACCCCGCAGTTTCCCATGTGTGGATTTTCTTCCCGTGCCGCTGCTGCCCTGCAGGATTGTGGTGAGAAATTTGCCTACGTAAATGTACTTTCCGACCCTGAAATATTTGAAAACCTGCCGCGCTATGCAGACTGGCCGACTTTTCCACAGATATATATCGACGGTGAACTGATTGGCGGCTGTGATATCACATTGGAAATGCATGCCAGTGGTGATTTGCAGAAAATGGTCAAGGAAGTGACGGCCAAGTGGGATGACGACGGGGAAGAGGGCTGATCAGCTTTCCTGTAAAGGGATCTTGTGATTATTCATGATAATGCAGAACAGGCGTGCTGTCTGTTCTGCATCATACACCGCCGAATGGGCTTCTGAATTACTCCATTCGAGACCGGCAGCTTCGGCAGCCTTGGCAAGTACGGTCTGACCATATTCCAACGCAGCAAGCGAAACTGTATCCAGTGTGCTGAATGGGTGCAGCGGGTTTCTTTTGAAATTGGTGCGCTCCACGGCAGCATTAATAAATCCAAGATCAAAAAAGGCATTATGTCCAACCAGGATGGCCCGGTTACAGGCAGATTCTCTGACGGCTTTGCGAATCGGTTTGAAGATATGCTGTAAAGCTTCCTTTTCCGGTACAGCATCCCGAAATGGATGCTCAGGATCAATACCATTAAATGCCAGGGCTTTCGGGTCCAGATTTGCTCCTTCAAAGGGTTCGACATGGGTATGCACTGTTTCATGTAGCGATAACTCGCCATCATCGTTCATCCTCAGGATGACGGCGGCAATTTCGAGAATAGCGTCGGTCTTGTCATTGAAGCCGCCGGTTTCGATATCGATGACGACCGGCAGAAAGCCCCTGAAACGTTTGGCGATAATTGGGTTATAGTGGCTGATGTCGTTCACGCTGCAAGGATAAAGTAACTTGAAAGCAAATTCGAATCTGTTTTTTAAAAAACTGCTGTTTCTACTTCTTGTTTGCCCATTATGGAGTCAGGCAGATAGTTTTGATAAAGGTTTGCTGTTCAGTATTGAGCGTGCCGGAGCACCTGTCTCCTATATTTACGGCAGTATTCATTCCGGTGACCCAAGAGTACTGACGTTTTCTGACCGTTTACGGGCGATTTTGCATTCCAGCGACCAGTTCATGATGGAAATCAAGATAGATCAATCTGTCATCATGCAGTCATTAGCTGGTATGTGGTTGATGGATGGCCGCAAATTGTCCGATGTTATTGGTGACCGTCTTTATCAGATGGTAATCGAGACCGGTAACAAGGTTGGTATGCCGGAAATGTCCTTTACCTACATGAGGCCATGGGTTGTAACCATGCTGTTTAGTCTGCCACCGGGAAATTATGAGCAGATTGTAGATGTGGAACTGATGAAAATGGCTATGTCTTCAGGACAGCCGGTAGTTGGCCTGGAAACCATCCAGGAGCAGTTTGATGTTTTTGACAAGATGTCAATTTCAGACCAGAAGGTTTTGCTGGAAAATACCTTAAAGAATTATCCTCTGCTGTCGACACAGTTTGAAAGCCTGTTAGAAGCTTATCTTGATCGCAATCTTGGCAGATTGCAGCAGCTAGCCGAGCAACAGATAGAGCTGCAGTCTGATGCCACACAGGCAATTGAGCGTCTTATGGAGCGGCTGCTGGACGACAGGAATCAGCGCATGTTGGAACGTATGCTGCCTGAAATTGAAAACAGTTCCAATTTTATTGTGGTTGGCGCCTTACACCTGCCAGGTGAAAATGGACTGCTGAATATGCTTAAACAGCGTGGTTTCATGATATCGGTCGTGGAGTGAGGGTAAAGCTTGCATTTGTTGTCGATGCTTGATGCAATACCGCAAGTTGAATTTAATTCTTGAAAACAGAGAAGGATGAATAAAAACCCAATGGAACTGAAAACCACAAAAACATTTCTGCTGTTTTTGCTATTGACCCTGTTTCTTGGTGGTTGCGCCACAGTCAATGAGGCAGAGCGTGATCCACGTGATCCCTTCGAAAATTTTAACCGTGATGTTCACAAATTCAACGATGGTTGGGACAGGCTTTTGTTTAAACCGCTGGCCAGGGGTTACCAGGCTATTGTACCGACACCTGTGGACAATGGCATAACCAACTTTTTTTCCAATATTAATGATGTCGTTTCAGCTGTTAATAACCTGTTGCAGTTCAAACTGACACGCGCTGCTTCTGATGTTGGCCGTGTGCTTATCAATACCACGGTTGGTATTCTGGGCTTCATGGATGTTGCCAGTAATATGAACCTGCCAAAGTATGGTGAAGATTTTGGCCAGACACTGGGAACCTGGGGAGTTGACCCAGGTCCTTACATCGTTCTGCCATTGTTTGGTCCAAGTAACGGTCGTGATACTGTCGGTCTTGTTGTTGACTGGTATACCGATCCGGTAAATTACCTGGAGCCTGATTCCCATCGTTTCTGGACCAAGGCACTTCGCCTGGTCGACAAGCGAGCTGATTTACTTGGAGCTTCTAAGGTGCTTGACCAGGCTGCGCTGGATCCCTACGAATTTACTCGTGATGCTTACCTGCAAAAACGAGACTATGAGGTTTACGACGGCGCTCCTCCTCTGGAAGAATACGAAGAGGAATAATCCCCCCTCCTAAAATTGTGAAAAATGGAAGCCTGAGCTTCCATTTTTTTGGGCAAAACAACGCTTATAGGAAATTCTTTCCCCAGATGAGAATTTACTTATAGACAATTTAATAAAATTCTAATATATTATTTCTCCAATAAACGGGGCATCGCTCGTTTACCTAATCACACAAATTTCGATGCACATTTTTTTTGGAGATCGAATTATGAAACTGACAAAAATTGTTCTTGCTGCTTCTTTGGTCGTTGCAACTACCAGTGCTTCTGCATGGTGGGACAGTGATAATGGTTATTACAACAGCGATGGTCGTTTTGATGGCCGCGGTTACGGTTACGGCGATGGCTACGGTCGTGGTGACGGTTCCGGTTCTGCCGACGGTGAGATGGATTTCAGCATGAATTTCAAAGGTCGCGGCCGCGGTGATGCAAACATGGATGGCGATTACTATGGTAACTACCGTGGTGATTTCTATGGTTACGGCGACGGTCGTGGTTATGGCAACAGCTACAGCTATCCTGGTTATGGCTATGCACCATACGGCTACGGTTACCCAGCTCCGACAGCTCCAGCACCAGCTGCTAAGTAATTTTTAAATTTAGATAGTTTTTAGGATCAATCAAATGAGAAAAATACTTAGTATTGCGATCGTTGCAGCAATTACCGCTTCTTCACAGGCTTCTGCCTGGTGGGACAGCGACAATGGTTACTACAACAGCGATGGTCGTTTCGACAGCCGTGGTTACGGTTATGGTGACGGCTATGGTCGTGGTGACGCTTCTGGCTCAGGCGACATGGACACTGAATTCACTATGAATTTCAAAGGTCGCGGTCGTGGTAATGCAAACATGGATGGCGATTACTACGGTAACTACCGCGGTGATTTCCGTGGATACGGCGATGGTCGTGGCTACGGTTACCAGAACAGCTATCCTGGCTACGGTTATGCTCCTGGCTATCAGGGCTACCAGGCTCCACAGATGACTGCTGAACAGCAACAGGTTATGGCAGAGCGCCAGAAAGCCATGGCTGCACAGCAGAAAGCCTATGCCGAAGAGCGTCAGAAAGCTTACCAGCAGGCAATCGCTGCACAGCGCAAATATGCAGAGCAGGCTCGCCAAAACGCTCCCGCTATGCCTCAGATGCCAAAAATGGCTACTCCTCAGCCACCTAAAGCACCTGAAATGAAAGCTGCACCAGCCATGCCTGAGATGCCAAAAATGGCAGCACCACAGGCACCAAAAGCGCCCGAAATGAAAGCTGCACCAGCTATGCCTGAAATGCCAAAAATGGCGGCTCCCAAAGCGCCTGAAATGAAAGCGGCTCCTAAGGCACGTGAGTTCAAAGCTCCTTTGTCTCATGAAGAGCGCATGGCCAAGCATGATGAAATGATCAAAGCGATGGAAGTACGTCGTGCCGAGCAGAAAAAAGCGATGGAAGCCCGTCGTGCCGAAATGCGCAAGCAGATCGAAGCTCAGCGTGCTGAAGCAATGAAAAAATTTCAAAGTGCTGAAGTAAGCAAAGATATCTAAGAATTCTTAGACATTTCGCTTAAACAGAAAGCGCGTATGGTTTATGCCATGCGCGCTTTTTTTATGTACAGGATGTACGGTATGCCGCGGGTGCAGGGATGCACAGGAGCGGCGCATGTACAGGATGTACTGTATTCTGTACCGCAGCAAGAAAACAACTTAGAATCTCCCGCTTTTTAAATACTGACTATTGTGAATGTAAATAATGTTGCAAAGCGTGGTATACTCGCGCGAATTTTCAAACTGAATAATTATCCAGACAATTTGAGCAATTAAAATGGTTGATAACAACGATATTGATCCACTCGAAACACAGGAATGGCTGGAGTCTCTGGCCTCTGTTATTGAAAATGAAGGCCCGGAGCGCGCGCATTTTATTATTGAAAAACTCATTGATACGGCTCGCCGATCGGGTGCCTATCTGCCATACACAGCGAATACGGCCTACGTAAACACGATTCCTGCCTGTAACGAAACCTCATTTCCCGGCGACAAGGCCATGGAGCGACGCATCCGTTCCCTGATCCGCTGGAATGCCATGGCAATGGTCGTACTGGCCAATCGTATCAGTACTGAACTTGGAGGCCATATCGCCAGTTTTGCTTCCAGTGCGACCTTGTATGATGTGGGCTTTAATCATTTTTTCCATGCCCGTACGGACAATCATGGTGGTGATCTGGTTTTCTTCCAGGGACATTCCGCGCCGGGAGCCTATGCCAGGGCCTATCTGGAAGACCGCTTGACTGAAAAGCAGCTGGTGCATTTCCGTCAGGAAATTGATGTCGATGGTTTGTCCTCCTATCCACATCCGTGGCTGATGCCTGACTTCTGGCAGTTTCCCACCGTATCTATGGGACTGGGTCCCTTGATGGCGATTTACCAGGCGCGTTTCATGCGTTACCTGGAACACCGTAACCTGGTTGATACTTCACACCGCAAGGTATGGGCCTTCATGGGTGATGGTGAGATGGATGAGCCTGAGTCATTAGGAGCGATTTCTCTGGCTTCGCGTGAAAATCTAGATAACCTGATTTTTGTTGTGAACTGTAACCTGCAACGCCTCGATGGCCCGGTTCGCGGTAATGGCAAGATCATTCAGGAACTGGAAGCCGTGTTTCGCGGGGCTGGCTGGAATGTCATCAAGGTGATCTGGGGTTCGCACTGGGACAGACTGCTTGCCAATGATAAAGACGGCCACCTGGTCAATCGTATGATGGAAGCCGTCGATGGTGACTACCAGGCCTACAAGGCCAAGGGTGGTGCCTATACACGCAAACATTTCTTTGGTGCCTACCCTGAACTCGAAGAGATGGTCGCCAATATGTCTGACGAGGACATCTGGCGTCTCAATCGTGGTGGTCATGATCCGGTCAAGGTTTATGCGGCTTATGCAGAGGCCATGAAAAGCAATGGTAAGCCAACGGTTATCCTTGCCAAGACAGTTAAAGGTTACGGCATGGGTGAGGCCGGGGAAGGGCAAAACATTACTCACTCACAAAAGAAAATGGGCGAGAAGGCGCTACGTCAATTCCGTGACCGGTTCAATATTCCCTTGTCGGATGAACAACTGGAAGAGATGCCATTTTATAAACCAGCTGCTGACAGCCCAGAAATCAAATACATGAAACAGCGTCGTGAGAGTCTTGGTGGTCCGCTGCCTGTACGCTACGATGATGCGCCTACGCTGGATATTCCTGCACTTGATACATTCAAGGCATTGCTGGAGGGTAGTGGTGAGCGTGAAATGTCGACTACCATGGCCTTTGTACGTTTTGTTGGCACCTTGATACGCGATAAAAACATCGGCAAGAATGTTGTGCCGATTGTGCCTGATGAGGCGCGTACCTTCGGTATGGAGGGCATGTTCCGCCAGCTCGGCATTTATTCCAGTAAAGGCCAGCTATATGATCCGGTCGATTCTGACCAGGTCATGTATTACAAGGAAGACAAGAAAGGTCAAATCCTGCAGGAAGGTATTAACGAGGCTGGAGCGATGTCGTCATGGATTGCAGCGGCCACTTCCTATTCCAATCATGGCCGTATGATGATTCCTTTCTATATCTACTACTCCATGTTCGGTTTCCAGCGTATTGGAGACCTGGCATGGGCAGCAGGCGATATGCAGGCGCGCGGTTTCATGATCGGTGGTACAGCCGGTAGGACTACACTGGCAGGCGAGGGCCTGCAACATCAGGATGGTCATAGTCTGATTGTTGCCGGTACCATTCCAAACTGTGTTGCCTATGATCCAGCCTTTGCTTATGAGCTTGTGGTGATTTTGCATGATGGTATGAAGCGCATGTATGAAAACAAGGAAAATGTTTTCTACTACGTCACTGCCATGAATGAAAATTACGTACAGCCTGCGATGCCCAAAGGTGCTGAAGAAGGTATCAAAAAAGGGCTTTACCTGTTGCAGAAAGGTTCACGCAAGAAGCAGCGCGTACAGTTAATTGGTGGCGGTACCATTCTGCGTGAAGTGATCGCTGCGGCAAAAATACTGGAAGATGACTTTGGTATTGCGGCAGATATCTGGAGCGCGACCAGTTTTAATGAATTACATCGTGAAGGTATGGATGTTGAGCGCTGGAACATGTTGCATCCCGGCAAGAAAGCCAAAGTGAGCTATGTAGAGAAAACCCTGTCGGCTACCAGTGGGCCAATCGTTGCTGCAACTGACTATATGCGTTCCTATGCAGAACAGATTCGTCCTTACCTGGGTGACAAGTATTTTGCAGTGCTGGGTACCGATGGTTTTGGCCGCAGTGATATGCGCTCTCAATTACGCAAGTTCTTCGAGGTCAGCAGTGTTTACGTCGTTGTTGCTGCGCTCAAAGCTTTGGCTGATGAGGGTGAGATTGAAGCCAGGGTTGTTACGCAGGCAATCAAGAAATTCGGTATCGATCCTGAAAAACCCAACCCAACAACCGTTTAATCATCCGGAGACATAAATGGCAGTAGAAAAAATTATTGAATTGCCGGATATCGGTGATTTTCCCAGTGTTGAAGTCATTGAAGTACTGGTTTCCGTTGGAGATACGGTAGCAGAAGAAGATTCACTGATTACCCTGGAAAGTGATAAGGCAACGATGGAAATCCCTGCGCCGCAAGCTGGGGTGATCAAGAAGGTTGAAGTTGCAGTAGGCGATAAAATCAGTCAGGGAGATGCCGTGGTGTTGCTGGAACTGGCTGATAGCGAGGCAGTTGATGTTGCCCAGCAACCTGAGCCTGTAGTCGAAGCACCTGCAGAGAAACAGGTTGAAACGGTTAAACAACCGAGCGTGCCTCCATCAGCGGAGACGCTTTCGGCTGTGCAAGATCCTTGTGAAGAAGTGGCCCCGGCCGTGACCAGAAGCGGTAAATCGCATGCCAGTCCGGCGGTGAGAAGGTTTGCCAGAGAGCTTGGAGTGGACCTTGAACGAGTCACAGGTTCTGGCCCAAAGAACAGGATCACCAAGGAAGATGTACAGACCTATGTCAAACAAACACTGAATGCTCCTCAGGCTGCAGCTGGCTCCGGCCTGGCATTAAACCTGGGTGAGGCGCCTCAAATAGATTTCGCCAAATTTGGCGAAATCGAAGAACAACCACTGGGGCGTATCAAGAAAATCAGTGGTACGCATCTGCATCGCAGCTGGGTCAGTGTGCCTCATGTAACACAGTTTGATGAAGCTGATATCACTCACCTTGAAAACTTCCGCAAGGATCAGAAGGACTATGCAGCCAAGCAGGATATCAAGCTGACCTTCATGCCGTTTTTAATGAAGGCCTGTGCTGCTGCATTGAAAAACTATCCGCAGTTCAATAGCTCACTGTCTGCCGATGGTGAAAGCCTGATCATGAAAAAATATATTCACATCGGCGTGGCAGTGGATACACCTAATGGACTGATGGTTCCGGTTATCCGCAATGTTGACAAGAAAGGTGTGTTCCAGCTTGCGGCAGAATTAATGGAAATCAGTGCCAAAACGCGTGAAGGCAAATTGTCACCCTCCGAAATGCAGGGTGGCTGTTTTTCAATCTCAAGCCTTGGTGGTATTGGTGGTACGCAATTTACACCTATTGTAAATGCTCCTGAAGTGGCCATTCTTGGTGTGTCACGTGCCGAGATGAAACCGGTATGGAATGGTGAAGACTTTGATGCCCGCCTGATGATGCCTTTCAGTCTTTCTTACGATCATCGCGTGATTGATGGTGCCGAAGGTGTGCGTTTTACGACCTACCTGGGGCAGTTGCTGGGTGATATACGTAAACTGCTTCTTTAATACTCAATATTACGCATGCTATTGGGCTCATTTTGAGCTAGTGTTTATTCTCAGAACAAATTATTTCGGAGTGGAGAATGGGAAAAACAGTTGAAGTCAGATTGCCGGATATCGGTGACTTTGATCAGGTTGATGTGATTGAAGTACTGGTCGCTGAAGGCGACAGCATAGAAGCGGAAGCGTCTATGATTACCCTGGAGTCTGACAAGGCCACCATGGAAATTCCCAGTCCACACTCAGGTATTGTCAAAAAACTGAAAGTTAGTGTGGGTGACAAGATTTCCGAAGGTGCTGTGGTGCTTGATATGGAAATTGAAGAGACGCAGGAAACACAGGAACCACAGAAATCAGGGCAGGCCTCCCAGGAACAGCAAGCGCCAGTATCAAAGCCAGTATCAAAGCAAGTAGCAAATGAAAATCAGTCCCTCAATCAGGCTGATGCAGATTACCATGCAGAAGTGCTGGTGCTGGGTGCCGGCCCTGGGGGTTATACCGCAGCCTTTCGTGCTGCCGACCTTGGCAAGCAAACCATTCTCATTGAAAAATATGCTGACCTCGGTGGCGTGTGCCTGAATGTTGGATGTATTCCTTCAAAGGCTCTGTTGCACACTGCAGATATTATCAATGAAGCTGAAGAAATTTCCCACATGGGGGTTTCTTTCTCCAAACCCAAAATTGACCTTGATAAGGTAAGAGCAGGAAAAGACAAGGTGGTTAACAAGCTCACCGGCGGTCTGGGTGCACTTGCCAAACAGCGCAAAGTTGAAGTGATAACTGGTGTCGGGCAATTCTCTGGCCCAAACAGTATGAGCGTGGCGACAGTTGATGGTGAAAAGACTGTCAGTTTTGAGCATTGCATTATTGCCTGTGGTTCAAGCGCAGTAAAAATTCCTTCCTTTCCGAATGATGATCCCCGTCTGATTGATTCAACCGGAGCACTGGCACTGGAAGATATCCCTAAAAAAATGCTGGTCATCGGGGGTGGTATTATCGGTCTGGAAATGGCAACGGTTTATTCATCATTTGGCAGTCAGATTGATGTCGTTGAGTTACAACCCGGTTTGATTCCTGGTTGTGATCGTGACCTGGTGCGTCCACTACAGAAACGTCTCAATGGCATGGTCAACAACATCATGCTGGAAACCAGCGTCACTGAGATCAAGGCTCAGAAAAACGGCCTGAAGGTCAGCTTTGATGGTAAGAATGCACCTGACAAGGCACTGGTGTATGACAGGGTTTTGGTAGCGGTAGGGCGTTCACCCAACGGTAATAAAATCAATGCCCAGGCTGCAGGTGTGAATGTCGATGAGCGTGGTTTTATCGCCGTTGATGAACATATGCAGACCAACGTGCCGCATATTTATGCCATCGGTGATGTGGTGGGTAATCCAATGCTGGCTCACAAGGCTACTCATGAAGCCAAGGTAGCCGCCGAAGTCATTGCCGGTCACAAGTCATTGTTTGACCCGTTAACCATTCCGTCTGTTGCCTATACCGATCCGGAAGTGGCGTGGATGGGATTGACGGAAACCGAAGCCAAAGATCAGGGTATTGAATACGAAAAAGGCATGTTCCCTTGGGCTGCTTCCGGACGTGCCCTGGGTATTGGTCGTGATGAAGGCTTGACCAAGTTGCTCTTCGATCCCGAAAGCAAACGTATTCTGGGTGCTGGTATTGTTGGTAAGAATGCGGGTGAACTCATCGGTGAAGCAGTACTGGCACTGGAGATGGGTGCTGATATGGAAGATATCGGCCTGACCATTCATCCCCATCCTACTTTGAACGAGACGATTTGCTTTGCTGCAGAGATGGCTGAGGGTTCGATAACGGATCTTATGCCTCCCCGCAAAAGAAAATAATATCTGCATTGATCTTTTATCCTCATGCAGTGTTAAAAATGTGCTCGATTCGTCATTTACTATTTGTAAACTCCTCATCTGTGCGCACTTTTTCCTTGCCTGAGAATAAAATCTCTAATGCAGGTTAATTGTTAGTGTTCCAGTGCTGCTTTCCAGAAGCGTTCAGCAGCAGGGACGCTGCTGAGAGCCTACAGGGAATTATTTACGGCGCCTTCTGAAAAGTATGACTGGAACGCAATGACTCTGGATTTGAATTATCGAGAACTGGCCTCTGAATCATCCGAACCTCCGTTGATGATGTTGCATGGCCTGTTCGGTTCAGCTTCCAACCTGCAGATTGTTGGTCGCCAGATTGCTCAAAACAGGCCGGTCATTCTGCCTGATCTGCGTAATCATGGACGTAGTCCTCATGCCGATGATGTTTCCTACCAGGCAATGGCTGAAGATGTGTTGCGGTTGATGGATAAGCTTGGCTGCGATCAGGCTGATCTTCTCGGACACAGCATGGGCGGCAAGGTTGCCATGTGGCTTGCGTTGAAT
>Ga0180433_10009276_pt1 | contig 12076 bp, 9 predicted proteins | sample SS_ome_8_FD_132980 | JGI IMG/M metagenome (GOLD analysis project Ga0180433, IMG submission 132980) | Hypersaline lake sediment archaeal communities from the Salton Sea, California, USA - SS_1_D_1 metaG | ecosystem: Environmental > Aquatic > Non-marine Saline and Alkaline > Hypersaline > Sediment... | reverse complement strand
TGATATTTATAAAAATAAATATTGTGAAACTTGGTCCATATACTTTAATAAGTGCGATAAAGTTAATGGTTTTACTTGGACAATACAAAGTCTTAACCGTCCTGAATTTAAAATTACGTTATCACAAAGGAAATGTACAATGAAAGGAGAATTATATAATAATAAAAAATATGGTAATAAAAGAAAAGTGATTGTGAAAATTTGATACCTGATTTCTTTCTACCTAATACAAGCTTCATATATCTCTAAAGCAGATAGCCCCTCTTTTGTACTAATTGGCACTTTTATATCCTTAAGGATACATTTTATAAAGGCTTTAATTTCTTCTTCTAGTTTATTTACTTCTTTATCCACTTCCATAACTTTACCTTCGGGATTTTTATCATTAAATATCGAAAGTTTATTATTCATGAAATTAATTTTTAGTTCACCTTTATCTCCTATAATAATAGTTTCCCTGCTTTCATCTTTTCTTAGCCAGTCTGTTTGATAGTTAAAAATTGTACCATTTACACTCTCCCCTCTTACTTGAGCAAAATCATCATATTTCCTATTAAGTTTCCTCTGCATTAAACAATCAATTTTTCCAAGCCTTTCGTGAATAAGGAAATTAAATAAATCAAAATCATGAATTCCGCGATCTATAAGTACATCTGTTTTAGGACTCTTTGGCATAGTACCTGACCTTTCAGCTTCATATAATATGATACTCCCCAGAACCTTTTTTTCAATCAATTTCTTAGCTCGCTTTATCAAGGGATTAAATCTCTCTATATGACCAATCATTACCTTTTTATTTACCCTCTTCTCTACTTCAATAATATCTTCTGCTTCAGCAGTACTAACTGCAATTGGCTTTTCAATAAGGACATGACAATTATTCTCAAGAGCTTTAATAGCATGAGTCTTATGATAAATAGTAGGAGAAGAAATAACTACAAAATCTAACTCATGTTTACTGAAGAGTTTTAGTAATGAAGTATAAACGGGAATTTTATACTCTTTCTCTTTTATCCGAGCACTAGTTGGTGTCTTTGTTACCAAAGCACATAATTTAACACCAGGAAGGCTTTTCAATATATTTGCATGGAATGAGCCCATCTTTCCAGCTCCAATTACAGCTGCTTTTAAACTCTTCTTCATTTGCTAGTAAGCTTATTTAAAGTAGTACAAATATGTTTCAAATCTTTCTTAGTTACTAAAGGGTGAACTGGAAACGATACTACTTCCTTTGAAGCTTCTTCCGCCACAGGCAGAGAAAGCTTCCCATAACCTTGTTTTTGATAATAAGGTTGTTTATGAATTGGAGTTGGATAATGAATTCCGGTACCTATCTCAGCTTCATTTAACTTTTTCACAATTTCATCTCTTCTCTCTTTCACTCTAACTGTAAATTGATGGTAAACATGTTCACACTTAGAATCTTCTACTGGTAGACTCACATTCTTTAAATTATTCCTTAAGTATTCTGCATTTTCTCCCCGCTTTTTTGTAAATTTATCAATTTTACTTAACTGGACAATGCCAATAGCAGCATGGAGATTTGTCATTCTAAAGTTTAATCCAAATTCGGTATGTACGTACCTTTCACTTTGTCCGTGGTTTATGAACAGCCTCGCATTCTCAGCTACTTTTTCATCATTTGTGGTTATCAGACCACCTTCAGCAGATGTAATGTTTTTTGTAGGATAGAGTGAGAAAGCTGCAGTACCCCAGCTGCCAACATATTCACCTTTGTATTTAGCTCCATGTGCCTGACACGCATCTTCAATTATTATTAAATCATTCTTATCAGCAATTTCTTTAATTTCATCCATATTACACGGATATCCATAAAGATGCACCGGCATGATAGCTTTCGTTTTATCAGTTATAGCATCTTTTATTTGTGTTGGGTCAATGTTATAAGTTAAAGGATCAATATCTACAAAAACCGGTTTAGCCCCAACTGCAAGTATAGTGTTGGCTGTTGCTATAAATGTAAATGGTGTTGTAATTACCTCATCTCCCCTGGTAATTTCATGAGCTACTAAAGCTGCATGCAGAGCACTAGTTCCGGATGAAGTTGCTATCGTATGTTTGTATCCAAACTTCTTTGAAAAATTTTCTTCAAGCTCGTGAACTTGCTCTCCCATAGCAATCATTCCAGAACGAATGACTTTCAATACAGCTTCCTCTTCATCTTTAGTTAAATTGGGTTTTGCTATTGGTATCATATTTTAGGAGTAAAAATTAAACTTTTAATAATTCTTTAGATTCATTTATGACTTTCTTCCAGCTATTGTCTTTGAATGGAAACATATTATATAGAAGCGATCCTCTTTTTTTGGCATAGCATGAAGTACCATTTGACTTGCATATATATCCCTTTAACCCATTTGTATAACAAAGGATTAATAAATTCGAATAAACAGAACGAAGTTCCTTTTCGATCTTAATAGGAAGTTCTAAAGGATAAGTTAATATTTTTAAATCACCAATACTTATAAGATTTATATCAATGCTTATATTCTTTTTTAAGTCGCCGTTTCTTAAATTCTCTTTAAATTCATCGTATTTTACTTTTATAAACTTTTTTATTCCTTCTAGCCTAACTTTTTTATTTATAACATCATCCTTACCTTTCTCATATTTTATTTTCAAAACTCCCTTTTTCATGTCAATCCCGTCATAAAAGGCACTTTCAAAGTATTTCTTCATCCTCTCAGAGTTCTTATAGCCAGGAGGTACTTTATAATCAATCTCGATTTTACGTCTTTTGACAGAAATGTTATTTACATCTAAAACTAACCAGTCATTTAGTTTATATTGATTAAGTATACTCTTGTTTAGACAAGACTTTTCATTATCAAGTTTTTTTGAAGATATGAAAGTGTCTCCAGTTGAATTTGTTTTCAAATTTTTTTTAACAATCAATGGAAGCAAATTCCCGCAAGCTCCATTAAAAAATATATAGTCATCAAAACCCAGTTCTTTAGTTAATTTCTCAAAAGCTCCAACATAATCTTTTGAAACCTTGGTAAATTTATTTGAAAGCATAGTAGCATGAGTAGAAAATTGTGCGAGTAGTATCTTTTCTTTATCTGCAGCAAATGAAACTAACATCATATCTTGTTCTACTTCTTCCTTTGTTGGGCTCTCACGATTAAAAGAGAATTCATCTATCTGAATCTTTTTAATCTTAACTTCAGAGTTGTAAATATTCTTTGATGAATTAATTGCATTTTTAATAATTTTCTTTTTAAAATATTCAATATAATCTTTATCTATCTCTCCACATCCAGATAAAGCTCTAACAGTAGGAGCACAATGAGTATGAGTTGCACTTATAAATATATTCTCTTTAGAAATATCTAACTGTTTTGATATTTCATCTGCAATCTCTTTATATATACTTTCAGAAATTCCAAGCACATCGCAGGAAATAAACAGAACTTTTGTATCTTTAAGCTTAAGAAAAAGCGCCTGAGAATATATATCATCTAATATACCAGTAGAAACTCTGTTGAGATAATAGCCATAGCCGCATAGTTCAATGTTTTTCCGGGGAGATATCTTAATTTTCGAAAATCCAGCTTTTATATATCCTTTATTGATATCCGTCTGCATAAAGAAGTATAGCAAGAACGATCTATAACTTCAATCATACTTTAAGCTATATAAAAATTTATTTATAATGACAGTATACTTTTTGAATAATCTAAAATGGGTAAAAAACCGAAGTTTTTTGAAAAAACTATTTCTGAAATAGCACAAAGAATGAAAGATACGAGGTACGCTATCAGAGGAACTGCCAGTCTGGTTCTACAAGACATTGATATGAACATTGATGATATAGATATCATTGCGAATGAGAAGACATCTTTGCTTTTTAATGACAAGTTAAAGGACTTCATTAATGAAAAAGTGAAATACAAGAAATCAGAAAAAATTAAATCGTACTATGGTAAGTTTACAATAAATAAAATCCAAATAGAAATCATGGGCTGTATGCAGATCAAAAATAAAGAAAATGAGTGGAGTAACCCCTTTGATGCTTCCTCAGATGAAGTTACAAGTATTAAACTTAAGGATCAATTAGTAAAAGTTACTACAATTCAAACAGAACTCATGATGTTTTCACTTCTTGGCAGATGGAATGCCTTTCATAAGATAAAGAGACAGATAGATCTCAAAAATCAAAGGCGGCTTTTATAATTCTTTGAAATTTACTTTTGTTATCTCCGATGCCTTTTTATGCTTTTTAGATTCCTTTATAAACTTAATATAGAAATCCACATACATTAGCTTTTTATAATCACATATTTTCTCTGTGAATTCAATTCCAAACATATGATCATATTCATGCTGAATAACACGACCTAGAATCCCATCACAATCTAGCTGAAATTTAGATTTATTTGGCTCATATGCCACAACACTTATTGAAGCAGGTCTTTTAACTGGCCCCATTAATTTACCATCTAATACACAACCGCATCCCTCATAAATTATATTTTCCCTTTTAGAGCTGTAAGTAATCTTCGGATTAATATATATCCTCAAATCATCAGCTTGATCTTTTGGTCTCCATTTTGTCTCCCTAGGATGAGTAACAAAAATTTTATAATTGTAACCTATCTGAGGTGCTGCAATTCCAATCAACTCATTGCTATGCATTGTATCTATCAAGTCTTTTATTATTTTCTTTATTTTAAGACTCTTGAAGTCTTTAACTTTTTTATTCCGAGCTTTTAATCTCGGATCTCCAATTTGGATAATTTTTTAGATGCCATAGTTTTAGATTATTAAAATAATACATTTGTATTATAGTTAAATTATAATACTTAGTAAATTAAAAACACTCTAATTCACCTCGCCGCATTCACGAGCAATTACAATATCCCACCTTGGAGCTTCTTTTGTATGAACACTTCCTAGCTTGTCAGTATAAGTAATGATCATTGGACCAGTAGGACTTACCTCATCAATTCTATAAACATGATCGTCTCCAGATATAACACCTCGCTCTCTAAGTTGTGCTTCTATTGCTCCAGCATCGAACCAAACTTCATTCATATTGATTAATATAAAAATATATATCTAAAACGACAGAATAAATTAAAAGTAACAGATAAAACCAATTTAGAATATAAAGAGAACTACTTTTCATAGAAATAGAATACCGTGATATAATTCCTATATATTTATAAAGAGAAATGTTATTAATTCCAGATAGTACAGTTAAAGGTTTATTATTTGAACCGCCAAACCCTAAAGCATTTAGTTATACCCAACCTGATATATTTAGCAGAGCAGACAAGGAAACTTCACTCAGACGCATTCCTGTCTGTCCTTTCCCTATAGCTTTCCTACCGGATTCACTACCTGAAAGATCACAAACAGCTACTCAACTTCTTGAATTATTATCAAGTCTAAGAACAATTCCAAGAGGTACAGTAACTCCATATAAATTTGCATTAATGCTATCAAAGGTAGAATCTAAAATGAACAATCCAGATTTTCATACTCTACAGGGTTGGCAAGGTGACTTTTTTCAAATAGATGCTAGACAATTTTTACTTGAACTTGTTCTAAAGGAAGCAACTCTTCAGTTTTTTGCTAGTTTAGGTATTTTAGAAGATAACAACGATACTTTTGAAGCAGCAATCGCTCAAGATATAATCCCACTTTATGTAGCTGGTAGATTAGAGAGATTGGGTCAACATGAACTCTCATGGATGGAAACACCTAACGTCCGTTCTGAAAGAGAAAGAACTTGGTGCCATGAAGCCTATGATAAATGGATCTATTATTTAGCAAGAGTATTGAGAGAAGCGTTCACGACCACTGGGATATTGGATTCACACAACTTAGAACTTCTTCAGTTAAATGCAATCATGTCTACATATCTATTAGTAGGCATCCCAGTTTTGACACCATATTTAGATGAGATATGTTTCTACCTCTCTTATTCATTTAGAAGAGCTGAACTTGGCGAAATAGACCCTTGCACAATCGGATTAGGACTCAGTAAAAAATTTACACCTCGATGGGTAAGAAAAAAAGTTCAAACAAACGCTCCCAGTAGTTGGATACAAGGGCAAAGTTTTGAAGCACTCGGAGCAATCGGTATGTATGAAATATTATCTTACATTAGACGTGAAGCTTTAATTGATATATCAGGTACATGGATTAATGCAGGCTCCGGAGTCGGTATAGCTGCAGAAAAAATACTTTGTTCGGAGTTTGGTATCAAGTTTATTCACATTGACTGGAATGCCAATTTATCAAATCAATACATGAATTCTGGAGGATTATTTACATTTATTGCAGAACAGATTGTTAACACAGATAGAGCATTAAGTAATATGCTCAAACCAATAAAACTAGTAAAAGGGATATTTCTCATTCATCCTTCCTCACCAGAACAAGTACTCGAAACACTTCATATAGCAGATAGTTTCCTTAGTCCGGGAGGCCTAATATTAGCATTAATTGATCACAGCGAAATAAGTCTACTAAATTGGTTAGGATTCAATATAGTTAAATTAGGAAGAAGAACATTTGCTATCTATACTAAACCCGATCAATCAATTCCACATAGCTCACCTTTAAACTAAGAAGTCTACATATTTCATATGAAATCAGTCCCTGAACCACCAATAAAGTTTACACAAGATGTAAATAAATAACTGGATAAATCCATCTTAATTATTTCTTTTTACCAAAAATTAAACTATACTAATCTCTTGACATAAATATAAAAACTATTACAATAGTCGTTGAAATAATATTTAATTATAATTCAAATGAATAATCCTAATTTAAGTGCCTCAGCGAGTACTACTCAATCAAAACCTAATAGTAACTCTTTACTTAAAATATTTGTGCTGATATTTATCATAGGAGCTATAATTATAGGAGAGTTTTTTATAGTAAAAAACTATGTGTGCAAAGAACCTATCGAGCAGGACCAGGAAACTCAAACAACAGAAGAAAAAGAAACCCCAAAAGGAATGATGGTACTAATAGAATACAAAGATACAGTAGGCCTTGTTAACTTCGTAAGTGAGCTATATCAAAGAAATATTCCTTCTGCCCTGCTTGCTACTCCAGAATTTGTACAAGACAATTGTGAAGACATAAAAAAACTAACTAATTATGGAATGGAAATTATTGGATCGCATACCGAGGCTCCTCTCTGGGATATGCCTTATGAAGAACAGTATGAACGAATATCAGAAATCAAAAGTGGGATAGAAGAATGTACAGGAAAACCTCTAAAAATTGTTGGCTCGAGGTTTTTCGCCTCAGATGAGAATACAGTCAAAGTTGCAGAAGAATTAAGTATACCATACGTTACTGCAAGAGGAACGACTGGAACAAAAGCAACGGTATATGACCCTGAAGACTATGACGTAAAAATACTATCAATCTCAAACATTGAAACTGTTGAGTTCGAATATGGCAGTTTATGTGACTATAGTTACTGGGTAAGACAAGGATCACCTGATGATATGATGCTGGATTTACTTGATGCAACTACAAGATATGACAAATTAACTCCAGTTTCTCATACAAACATTGGAGGCTACTTAGAAAATTGGATGGATATGTGGATTAGCTACTGGGATGAAAACGAAGTGGAATGGATATCACTGAATAATATGATGGAGAGCACTGACTATACTATGCCTTTCTATAAAATTCCACAAAATAGAAATGCACCTTATACCCCAAAAATGCTAGAGCATGTAGAAAGCGATGAAAATATCGAAGGCAATATAGTTGACAATCCATGTGCTATTGAAGATCTCCCAAAAGTAGAAGGTGAATCAAACATAGAAACTGATAATTATGTAGGAGAAAAGTTAGTGATGTTCCATAACGGAACTGGCTCTATGTGTCTTGAAGCCCTAGAATTTATAGAAGAAATAGACTATACGGTGGAAGAACATTTAAATACCGAAAGTGACTTTTGGGAAAAACTAAATGAGCTTCAAGATATATATGGATCAAGTGAAGGAGTATCAACTTCATTTGGCTACTACCCTATCATATTTATTCAAGACAAAGCTTATTCCGGCTTCAATGAAGATATACAAAATGAGATACAAGATTTAATTGAATAATATTGAATGGTTATATTATATCAACAATACTTATAATTCCATTGTTAATTAAACTCATTTATATATCCAACATACTCTTGACATCACCTACAACTTATGTTAATTTATACACGGTAGATAATTGTTGAAAGACTAAAGTGCGAGGAAGGATTCTTTAGCTCACTTTTAGTTAGTGATAACTAAAAGTCGGTTCCTCAAATGTAAACTTTTATCTACCACTTTTTTTTGAATTAAGCCGATACCACAAGCCCTTTTCTCCCTTTAAATTGACAAAACATACTTCAAAAAAGTATAATGAATCCACTGATATTGAATTTTCAGTTGAAATGTATGATTAACTTACAAGATACTTCTGGTTTGCCCCTTCTTTTGAATACTCAAGACAATAGCCTCCAACCAGCCGGTGAAATCACTTTCGATAAACGAGATAGAATAAAATTAGAAAACCTTAAACCTGTATTACTCAATAAGACATTAAGATACCCTATTGACATTTACAGCGAATATGGAGATATCTGCATCCCTGATGACCAAAAATGTTTCAAAAAAAGCAAGCTGCATTATAGTATCATACTTCTACCTCCTGGATTACTCGGAATTGAATACAATAAAACACATATTTTTTCCCCTGATCAAGACCAGAATGATATTAGTGTAATCGTGGATATAATATATGGAAAAGGTTCAATTCTTATACAGAGAGTTAAGGAAAAAGGTGAATATGATTTTGATACTGAAGTGGACTTTGTAGCTCACTCAAAAATACGCAAAGGTAATCGAGTTGTAGTTCCGCAGAATTACATGTATACATTTATAAACCCAAGTAATTATCCTTTAATAATTGCGAGACTTTACGAAGACGATGGTAAGATAGATTACCGATCAATGCGAAAAGAACATGGTATGTCTTATTACCTTATTCGTAAAAATGCAAGACAAGAAATAGTAAGAAATCCTCACTATAAAGAAGTACCTCCTTTGAAGAAATTTCACAAAAAGAAATACCTCAGGAAATACAGCTGTAGCTCAAAAAAACCGATCTATACTCAATTCATGAAAAAACCTAAAAAATTCTGTAAACTCCTCGTCTAATTAAAGAACTTAATAACTCAATTTAATATATCCACCTATTGTTTATTTGGATAAATCGCATAAAATAATGTAAAATACCATAGTCAATATACATTTTCAGCTCTCTAAAATAAATATTAAAGATCAAAGTATTATGTTTAAAATAAAAAATTATAAATCAATTTCTGAAAGAGAAGACAAAACTACTAAGTGGTGGAAAAAGAATAACATATTCAAAAAGTCACAGGAAAACCGTCCGGATAGTAATAGGTTTTCATTTCTAGACGGACCTCCATTTGTAACAGGAAAACCTCATTATGGTTCTCTCCTCCCTAGAATGGCAAAAGATGTTATACCAAGATACAAAACTATGAAAGGCTTTAGAGTAAGGCATGTTTGGGGCTGGGACTGTCACGGACTTCCAATTGAAGAAAAAACTGAGAAGAAAATCGGGTTGAAAAATAGAAGAGATATAGAAAAATATGGTATTAATAAATTTTTGAAAGAATGCAAAACCTATGTAGAAGAGACATCTAGCGAATGGGAATGGTATGTAGAAAAAATAGCTGAATGGGTAGATTTCAAGAAATCATACAAGACTATGAATCAAGACTACATGGAATCAGTTATTTGGATTTTCAAACAACTATATGATAAAGGACTCATATATGAAGGTGTTAAAACGCTACTATATTGCACAAGATGCGGAACACCAGTCTCTCGGTTTGAGATAGCAATGGATAACAGCTATGCTGATATGAAAGACCCAGCTATAACAGTAGAATTTCCCATCAAGACTGAAGGTAAGTTTAAAGGTGCACAACTTCTAGCCTGGACAACTACTCCATGGACTATGCCTTCAAATAGAGCACTTGTTGTAGATCCGAAAGAAACTTATATTGAGTTTAGTGGTAAGCTAGAAGGCAATACTTATATTGCTGCTAAGAAACGAATAAAAGAAATCATGGGTGATGATGAATACAAAATTAAAAGAGAGTTCAAAGGTAAAGAGTTAGTCGGACTTGAATACGAGGCTCCATATGATTACTTTCCTCCAAATGAAAATGACTTTAAAGTCTATACGTATAAAAATATGGTAACTATGGATGAAGGTACTGGTATAGTTCACTCAGCCCCGGGTTTCGGTGAGATTGATACAGAAATGGGACAGCACTATAAACTTACTCTAATGTTTTCAGTTAATGATGAAGGTAAATTTAAAAAAAAGGTAAAAGATTTCGCAGGAATATATGTCAAAGATGCTGATGAAAAAATTATAAAGGATTTAGAAAAAAAAGATCGTTTATTCAAATCAGAAACTATTACTCACAGATACCCCTACTGCTATAGATGTCAAACACCTCTCATACAAAGAGCTCAAAAAGGATGGTTTCTAAGAATTAGCGGCTTAAAAAAACAACTTCTAAAACAGAATAAAAAAGTAAATTGGGTTCCAAGCAAGCTAAGGAAAAGATTTATAAATACGATTAAAACAGCACCTGATTGGAATATATCACGTACAAGATATTGGGCAACAGTTATGCCTATATGGAAGTGTAACAAGTGCGGTGAATACGAAGTATTTGGGTCTATCAAAGCTATTGAAGATAGATCAGACCAAAAAGTTACTGGCTTACATAGAGACAGTGTTGATCACATTACATTCAAGTGTAAAAAATGTGATGGCACTATGACAAGAATTAAAGAGGTTCTTGACGTCTGGTTTGAATCAGGTTCTATGCCTTTTGGTCAAATCCACTATCCCTTTGAAAACAAGGATCTTTTTAAAAAGACTTTTCCCGCAGATTATATAATTGAATATATCGCTCAGATCAGAGCTTGGTTCTACTATATGCATGTTGTTGCAAATGCTCTACTTGAGAAAAATAGTTTCAAAAATGTAGTAGTTACAGGTGTTATATGGGGAACTGACGGTAGAAAAATGAGCAAGTTATTCAAAAATTTCCCAGATCCTAAAGAAACTCTCGAGAAATATGGAGGAGATGCTTTGAGGCTTTACTTCATGAGCAGTCCAATAATGACGGGAGAAGATATGAATTTCAACGAAGAAGAGCTCAAAAATCAAGTAACAACTATTATATTCCCTCTTTGGAATAGCTTTAAATATTTTGTAACATATGCAAATTTGTCCAATTGGGAGCCAAAGAAAATAAGTCATAAACCTAAATCTAATAATATATTAGACAAATGGATAATTCTTCGATTAGATTACTTTCTTAAAGAAATCTCTCTCTCTCTTGAAAGATACTTTATACCACCAGCAACAAGAGCTATCGCTCCATTTTTAAATGATTTATCAACTTGGTACATTAGAAGAAGCAGGGACCGATTTGTAAATGGAGATAAGGACGCTTTATCTACTTTGTACTATATACTTGTGCAGACTTGCAAGATAATTGCTCCAATAACTCCATTCATATCAGAAGAGATATATAAAAGATTAGTAGTGGATATAAATAATAAAGAACTTGAATCTGTTCACTTATGTGATTATCCAGATCCAGAAAAGCATAAACACACAAAGAGTCAAGTTAACTTTAGGAAGAATATGAAAAGAGTAAGAGAACTAGCTTCTCTTGGGCAGGCAGCAAGAGTTGAAGCTCACATAAAAGTCCGTCAGCCGCTATCAACTCTGAGAGTTAAAGACTCAAAACTTGAAAAATGGATGCAGGAGCTTTTAAAGGATGAACTCAACTTAGAAAACATAGAAGTAGTAAAAAGCATTAAAAAAACTAAGGGATGGAATATTCAGTCCAATCAAGACTCGAAAGTAGCACTTGATACAAATATTTCTGAAGATTTGCTGATGAAAGGTCTCATACGCGAAATTATTCGAACTATACAAAAAAATAGAAAGAAAATTGGATTTA
>Ga0180433_10009275_pt1 | contig 12078 bp, 13 predicted proteins | sample SS_ome_8_FD_132980 | JGI IMG/M metagenome (GOLD analysis project Ga0180433, IMG submission 132980) | Hypersaline lake sediment archaeal communities from the Salton Sea, California, USA - SS_1_D_1 metaG | ecosystem: Environmental > Aquatic > Non-marine Saline and Alkaline > Hypersaline >... | reverse complement strand
TTATTCTTTGGGATTTAATTATCTTATCAATTAAAATTTTGCAACTTAATATACTTAAGTTTCGCATAATATTTATTAAGTATATTGGCTTAAACAATAAAATGCAGTTAACAACAGTTAATAACGGTTAATAATAGTTAATAACTGTTGCTTTGGATACTGTTACAGAATAATAGCACATATCTGCAACCGACTTTGTCCACCGTAAGTTTACTGAAGGTGGATTAACCGGTGTTAACTGATGTTAACCATTATTAACCTAAAGGAATCAGAGTTATGTGAAAGATCAGTTAATATATTTTTGACGTCAGTCGAAGCTCTTTTCTGAGATCAGTTTTCCGTTCTCATCCCACATATACCATGTACCTGCCCTTGCTCCTTCTTTGTAAGTCATTTCATATCTTTTAGTACCGTTTTCATCCCAAACTATCCATTGTCCGTCCTTTTTGTCATTGGTATAATTAGCAACTGCTGTTTTAATGCCCTTTTCATTCCAGGTTGTCCATAAACCATGTTTTAACCCGTTCTGATATGATCTTATCTCTTTGTTTTTACCATTTTCATAATAATAAAGTACCTCACCGTCTTTCAGTCCGTTCTTGATATTCATTTCAAGCTTCTTTGTTTTATCAGGATAGTATTCGGAATATGTGCCTGAGTAAAGATTCATATAACTGTCATAATAAAGTCCGTCCTCTCCTTCAACAAGGTTTTGTGCATTGCCGGTTGCCACAAATGCAATGACGCATAATATCAACACAATAGTTCTCATCAGCAGTTTTTTATAAAATTAATAAAAAAAATAGCCAAACACTATGTTTGACTATTAATATTTTAAATAACGACTTTTTTACGTGCTTAATTTGATTCCAGTTCGACCTTTACTTTGTTCGACCTGTTGCATTTTATCTCAACAGCCTTGCTGCTTTCTTTATAGGAAATATATGATACCTGCAAATTATAATTGCCCGGTGATACTCCCTGTATCTCAAAATTTCCGTCAAGGTCAGTGTATGAAACCTTATCGGTGCCTTCTATATTAACAGTAACACCAACAAGGGATTCTCCTGTAATTTTATCAAAGATCTTACCTGAAATACTCGTTTTTGCAGCACTGCTTTCGCCTTTGGGTGTGGCGCCGTCATTATCAGCATATAAATATGTGACAGCAGTGAGCAATGCGATTATTACAAATAGTTTTTTCATTGTATAAAAATTTAATTATTGAGTACAAATTTAATGCATGATGACAGAAAATACTTTATTGGATTATTATATTTATGTTAAGAAAAGGTTAAGTTTGGGTGTGAAGGATATAAGGTAATAGGGTGTATAAGGTGTATAAGGGTATAAGGTATATAAGGGTATAGGGGTATAAGGGGTATAGGGGTATAAGGTTTATTAAGAAACGTATTTGTATCCGACGCCTTTAATGGTCTTAATATGTTCTTCTCCTATTTTCTCTCTTAACTTCCTGATATGCACATCAATAGTTCTGTCACCGACCACTACTTCTTCTCCCCATATCAGGTCATATATCTCGTCACGGGTAAAGACTCTTTCCGTTTTTGACATTAACAATGCAAGCAGTTCGAATTCTTTTTTAGGCAGGTTAAGTGTTTTACCTTCCTTTATTACTATATATTTCTCTTTGTCGATTTTTATTTTTTCATCCGTAACTTCTTCACCTTCCTGGGTTTCAAATCTGCTATATCTTTTAAACAGGGCTTTGATCCTGCTTATCAGCACTTTTGGTTTAACAGGTTTTGTAACATAGTCATCACCTCCTGCATCAAAACCTGCTATCTGTGAATAGTCCTCACCACGCGCAGTCAGAAATACTATCAATGTGTTTTTCAGCTCCGGGATTTCTTTTATTTTTTCACATGTCTCTATACCATCCATCCTGGGCATCATAATATCAAGAAGAATAAGATGGGGGATGATCTCTTTTGCCTTTTCAACAGCCTCTCTGCCATTAGTGGCGGTGTGGATCTGATAGCCTTCTTTCTCAAGATTATAGCTGAGAAATTCCAGAACATCATTTTCGTCATCAACAAGCAGAATAATGTAGTCTTTTGCTTCCATATTTCTGAAGATTGAATTTATGTTATAAATATAAGCAATACATTTGGAATAGAATGAAATATGTTATATTAAATTTTGCTGACCAAAAATTAACAATAAATTAACATTGCGCTTTTGTTTTTATTATTTATATTTTGAAATTGTTTACGCATAACATCTGTTTTATTTTATAATGGTATCTTTCGTAAATATTTTAAATGATTTTATAAACCTTATTTATCCCAAAGTATGTGCTGTATGCGGGGAAAGCCTGCTTAGCCATGAGAATGGGATATGTACTCACTGCCTATATAATTTACCAAAGACGGATTTCATTGATGATAAGGATAATCCGGTCAATATGCTTTTCAGGGGGCGTGTTTTAGTCGAAAATGCAACTTCTTATTTTAAATATACAAAAGGAAGTGATTACAGGCACCTTATATATAAACTGAAATACGAAGGACAGAAGGAGGTCGGATATGAACTGGGCAAAAGACTTGGCAGGGATATATCAGATTCCGAATGTTTTGATGCCCCTGATATAATAGTTCCTATACCTTTACATAAGAGACGTCTCAGGGAAAGAGGCTATAACCAGAGTGAAATAATTGCCCGGGGAATATCAGAGGTTATAGATATTCCTGTTGATACACAGTCTGTTTACAGGGCGGTTTATACTCAATCACAGACCAACAGGTCAAGGTATGAACGGTGGGAAAATGTGCGGGAGATATTTAAGGTTAAAGATGAAACAAACCTTATAAACAAACATATACTGCTTGTTGACGATTTGGTGACCACAGGCTCGACACTTGAAGCCTGTGCTACTACTATCCTTGAGGTGGAGGGAACCAGGGTTAGTATTGCTACACTGGCTGTAGCATAACCAATAATAAATCCCAAATCCAAACTTCAAACCTAAAAATAAATCCCAAATCCAGAAGCAGAGAATTATTTGGGATTTTGAAGTTGGGATTTTGAAGTTACCTGTTGGGTGGGTTATCTTTTCCCTATATGAAAATACAGCGCAGCACTCAGCAGATTATTATATTGCCCCATGTTGAGCCAATAGGTCTGACCACCAGGATGCGGTCTTATGGGTAGTAATGAGTATGAACCACGGGCTCCTACAGATAGTTTTTCGTTAAAATTATAATATGCTCCGGCTAAGCCGCTGATCTCAACAATATGAAAATCATCAATGGCATCCGGTACCTGGTAACCCTGATCCTCAATATTGGCTTTGAACAGGTATCCTGCGGCAATACCTAACTCAATAGTAATATTTTCATTAAGATAATAGGTGCCCAGACAAGGCACTTCAATATAATGCAAACCTATTTTGAAATCTTCAATATCCCCATTTTCCAGGTCCGGGACTTTGCGGCTTCCTTTCTGTATATATTTGATCTCCATCTGCCAGCCGAAGTTATCGTTAAATGCCCTGTCAACGAAACCGCCGAAATGCACTCCAAGCTTGTTATATCCCCCCTGTGAATCACCATCAACCTGGCTGACCACAGGCCCTGCAAACATCCCGCCCCCAAACTTCTGGGAGAATAAACTTGCACTGGCAAGTAAAACGAAAATTATTATTGAGTAAAAACGTTTCATGAATATGAATTATCGGATTTAAAAGTAGGAAATTTTTTAATACAGACAAATTGATAATATTATATATCCCTTTTACTCTGATTTCAAAATCTAAAATCTAAAATCATTAATCGTTATTCTTAAATCAGAACGGTTCCTGAAGGTGCTCCTCCGCTGCCTGAATGACCTCTCTTGTAGCATTGTCATATACAAAAGCCACTGCAGAGCAATGATTTTCATCATGATATAGAGAGTCATTAGTGCTATCGAAAGTGTATGCATAGGAAACAATAGTGTCGGTTCCTCCTGGTATGGCGCCACTGCCTATTGACTGCCCCCATGTGTTCAGGTTTATGGCATCCCTTAATACATGGTTATGTACATAGTCTTGAACCTCAACGCTTCCCACCATCTGGGGCTCAACTATGCTGTCCTCTATCATATAGGCACAGAGCATAAATTCACCGGTCATATCCTGCAGGAATTTTGTCTGTATATGTATGCAGTGCTTATCTTCTTCACAATTATATTCAGTGAACATGTTTATTATCATGCGATTGGTGATCTGGCATGACGTGTCTATGATCTGTTCCCATGTAGTATGGAACGACACGTCGTCACTGTTAAGCGAATTTACCGTACCTGCAGGATTCCACTGAATATTAAGTCCTTCCGAACCGGATAATTCATCACCCCACGGTGTTGTAAAGTCATAGGTGAAATGACCGTCTGTATATGTGAAATCACCTGCATGGATAGCTATTGCAACGATCTGCCCGGGATAAGCGTCTTTCAGGTCGTTTATCACCAAATGTGCCTGCGGGCAACCGGGGCATTTATGACCGGTAAAGTCAAGAATAAGGAATTTTTGTGTCAGGTCATCAACAGGGAATAACGAATCCATATTGGGGATAGGACATGTCTCCGGCTCCGGCTTGATAAAAGGAGGATCAAGTTTGTCACAGGAGATAATGTATAAAATTATTAATATAGCCGGAAATATGAATATTATTTTTTTCATGTTTTATATATCTAAAAACTACTGGTAATAGTAACCGTTAATCCGTTAAAAGCCGGAACAGCCCGGCACACTCCTCCCACACACATAATGCCTTCGCGCACTCTTCCGTATCGTGCTTCCACGCTATGGGGGCCTTTTACATATTTGACCAGTATCATGGGATAATGGAGGCGCTTATGTTCCACGTCATTCCCGTAATTATACAGGTCCTGGAATGTGAAGAACCAGTGCGGAACCGTAAATTCCGCCAAAACCATAGCCCAGCTTCCAATGTCCTGTTCAGTGTATAAGTGCTGTAATTCGGTACGCAATGCAATTTTACTTTTGAATTTATATGTTACATCTGCAATTGCTATATGGGCAAGTATAGTATCACCTCCCGGCTTTTCAAGTTTGTCTTTATTATAATAAAGGTTCATATAGGTGAAAATTCCCTTGATCTTTTTACTGAATTTCTTGTTTATTTCCAGGTTTATATCCCTGAAATACAGGTTGTCGCCAATTGCAAAAAAGTCTGATTCATAGCCCATGGTTCCTCCAAGTTCTTCGATAGGAAGGGTATCACATACAAGTTGCCGGTCAATGCTGTATGTGGTAGAAGAATTGATCGCTACTGTTGTACCGTATTTACCCCCGAGCAATGTCTTCTTTTTAAATTTATATATCACTTCTCCGAGGAATCCCATTTCTCCGTTGGGAAGGGTGGAGAAAGGGTATATGGTGGCAAGGCTGTATGTGTGGTTCTTTGCCACAGCAGGCAGGTAATTAATACTTAAGTCCATAAGTTTGGCGTTCCTGTCCGACCGGAAACTCATATTGTCAATCCGTTTGGCGCCCAGCAGAATGCCAAGCCCTTTTTGTGAATACGATGTATTGATCATCAGTGCTTCACCGGGCTTATATATCATAAAATTATCAGCGGAAGGGTCATTGATCTTATATGCATATTCTCCTTCAATATTAAAAAGACCATGGCTGATCTGTGCTCTTCCTGCCCATGCCCCCACATTTTCCGGCAAATAGTATGTCGGGCTGGTCCCTGACTGATATTTACTTACAAAGCTTCCTTCAAGTGTAACACGGGTTTTTTTCTCAGATAGTTTTGTGATCGCTTCGTTAAGACTGATCACCCCGTTAAAGCCCCTGACGATCCCGGGGCTCAGTTCCCAGTAATACCTTTGTTTCCCGATAATACCCGTAATTGTTATTCCGGGTATGAATTTAAGACGTGCCCTTGCACCGTCCAGCGAATTATCATATCCAAGCATCTTTTCTTCATACGTCCTGAGAATAAGCCCGTTACCAAATTGTTCGTAAAAATTCCCCACTGTGAATTCTATTTCGTCAGTACTGTATGTGGCATAACGATACGGGATGCCGACACCGTTATATTTTGAGTCGTAACCTTTAAGAGTATTAAGATATGCTTCAAATCGTACCCCGGCAGTAAAGTTGCCTTTTGAATAATTAATATTTGAGTACGTGTTAAGCAGAGAATGCTCGGGAGGTCTTTCAGCTCCTATGGCAGTATCTTCCTGCCCGTACTGAAGATCAGCCTGGAAATTACCTGTTACCTGCCCCTGATCAGGTGACTGAGCATATAATGAAATGCTGAAAATTAATGCCGGTATTGTAAATATAAGTATCTTTCTCATAGTTTCGGATTTCAGCCATGAAGTAGAACAAAGTACACTTCATGGTAAAATTTCGTGCTTCGGATTTATTCTATAGGCTTCCCTTCGGCAACTTTCTGAACAAGTTCATATAACTCTTCTTCATCACCGTCAGCATAAGTGGTATGCTGCCATACAACCTTACCCTCACCGTTGATCAGGAAGGTGTGCGGTACATTCACCACATTCATGGCGCGCTTGAAATCACTGTTCGGATCCATGATTATTTCATATTCCCAACCTTTACCGTTAACATACGGCGCTACCCGGCTCATGCTCCTTTTATCATCAATGGACACTGCAATAAGCTTAACGCCTGTTTCTTCCTGCCAGTCTTCATAATTCTCTGCTATAGCATCAAGCTCTTTAACGCAGGGCTTGCACCAGGTAGCCCAGAAACTGATGATAACAGGCTTGCCGTCGTTTGTTAATGAGGAAGTATTTACAGCTTTTCCGGTAAGTGTTTTAACGTTAACAGACGGTATTCCAGGTTTTTTATCCTGGGCAATAAGATAATTTATCATTAAAAGGGATAGAAAAATAAGAACAAACTTTTTCATAGAAGTGCTTTTTATTAATTATTAACAGAATCTGTACACATCGATGCTAATATACAAATAATTAGTATTATTCGAATGCATTCGTATATTAGTATAGCTTTTTATTCGTATATAACAAATTTAGTAATTGTATATTAAGCAACCTTTTCCTTAAAGGATATTATACCACTACAAATATACTACATACAAAACTTATTGATGTGTATGAAATAATGCAAAAAGCAAGCCAAAAAGGATAATTACAAGATATTATAATTGGCAGGAATGTATAAAATTAGTTTCAAATCACAGAGTAAATGATTAAATTTGTATTGGATTGTTAAAAATTAATGGAGGAAATTATGAAAAGATCATTACCTGTAATTTTTTTGATTTTATTAAGCAGTGCGATATTTGCCCAGTCATTTTCATTAACGGATGACGAGCAGAATGATATTACAAACAGCACATTTTCACTTTCAACACCTGACTCTCAGGCTGCCCTGGATGCCTATGTTTTTGTCACTAATAACAGCGCCGGCTCAAAAGACGTAAAAGCAAGAAAGATATATATTGACATTGTTGACGGATCAACAAATATGTTTTGCTGGGGAGGGATGTGCTATCCTGCAGTAATCTTCGAATCTCCGGGCTCTTATGCGATTGGCGCCGGAGAAACAACACAGGACCCGAATGAGTTGCATGCCACTTACAATCCAAGTGGTAATATAGGTACAAGTATTATTCGATATGTTGTTTTTGATATGGCAAATCCTGATGATTCGGCTTATGTGGATATTTATTATGAAGTAGGCGTAGGCATTGAGGATGAGGAGATCACACAGAATTTTATCTCTGCTTTATATCCTAACCCTGCTAATGACCAGGTTTCTTTTAACTACGAATTGCTTGACAATGCAGATTCTTATGCTATTATTTATGATATTGTAGGAAAGGAAATTGTTAGGCTGAATATGGAAGAAAGGGAAGGTACGGTAAGGATCAACACAAGTAGCCTGATTACAGGTTTTTATTACTGTTCGTTCTTTATTAATGATGAGAATGTAAGAACATCCAGATTAATGATCTCAAGATAGACTTTATAACTTTACAGACGATATATAATAAAAAAGGCAAGCTGCAGCTTGCCTTTTTTATTATAACATAAATGCTTATCTGATCAATGATATCTTTTTAACAACTGTATTATTGTCTGTTTTGATATTTACATAATATACTCCTGCAGAGAGTTCCGAAAGGTCAATCGTTGCTTGTGACTCATTCAGGTCAATCTGTTTAACAGCTTTACCGCAAACATCAAAAATAACTATCTTGGTGTTGTTGATATTTCCAATATTAACATTTATATAATCAACAGCAGGGTTTGGATAAACTTTGATATTGTCATTTACTTCGATAATCTCATTATTTACCAAAGTAGTGTTTATGCTAAGATCATCAATCATAAAAATGAATGCATCATTTGAAACGCAATTTACTGCTACGTGGACTTCCTGGTTGTCATAAGATGAGAGATCGTATGTTTTTTGCTGCCAGGTAGTTGATGATTCTTCATAGGAGCCTGAAGAAATAATTGTAAAACTACTGGGATTCTCATTGGTCGTTGAAACGCCGACCCTGTATCTTTCTTCTCCCCAGTCATTTTTATATGTTTTTACCCATAATGAGAATGATGAGCCTGTTCCCAGTTGTAATTTGGGAGAAATAAGCCAGTCGTTATTCGGTGGTGTTGAACTTGATGCCACAGAAATTGCAGCGCCGAACCTGTCGCCTCCGTGAGGCTGCAGTGCAGCATCACCGGATGCCGAAGGTGTTGTTTGCGATGGATTGAAAGCCATAAATGCCATAGCGCCTGATTCTCCGGGGAAATCATAATCATTTGAGCCATAAGGTGTTCCTCCGTCAGCGTCATTACTTAGCCATGGTGAGAAGTCCTGGCTGAAGTCGGCACATGCTTCGAAGTCCATCGAGAATGCCGCAGTTGACGGGAGTACTGTAATATATCCTGTTTTTACTTCATCATCTGTGTCTGTGTCGTTTGAGGCAGTAAGCGAAACATCATAAGTTCCTACTGTATTATAAGTTACAGTAGGGTTTTGTGAGTTTGATGAAGAAGGTGATCCTCCCTGGAATGACCATGTCCATGTAGAGGGATTCTGATTTGTATGGTCTGTGAAGTTAACCTGTCCGCCGACAAGTACGCTTGTCATATCTGCAGAGAATGCTGCTGTGAAAACACCTCCGTCACAGTCATGCTCCTGCGCTCCTGTACAGACATTCTGCACTGCACTCACAGATGCTCCGCCACCCTGGTTCATTACGATCTGATGTGAAGGGCTGGATACTATAAAGGTTGGAGCTGCGCTTACGCCAAAGGCACTCCAGATCCCATCGCCTCCACCCTGGGTTCCGCTGAACGAAGGATATTCAACGTTATTATTATTATCCCAGTTTTCAACGGTGGTATTATTATCACCGGTATTTACACCAAAGACTGCTACATCATAGTCGTTGCAGCCATAATAGTTATAAAGTTCGTTGCACTCTGGTACCGTGCCGGGGCAATAGCCTCAACCGGAAAACCAGAAGTCGAGCAACACATACTTGCCTGCATCAAGCAGGTCATAGTGATTGACAGCTTCTCCTTCAGTTGTTGTACCGTTCCAGTCCGGAGCTGTCTGTGCGAAAATATTAAAGCTGAATGCTGTTATTGCAACAAACAACATTAAAGTAATAAGTTTCTTCATATTCGAGGAGTTTTAGGTTAATAATTTTTTTCCTATATACAAAAATACGAAGAAAACGGCGGATATATATTATACGCGATGCCTAAATTCACAACAGTTATATATTTAGGTTATAAAAACTAATTTATTTCTTATTGCTTTAAATAACAGATAGTTATAAATTAAAGTGAAAATAATATAAAATAATTTATTAATTTTTGGCTTCTACTACAAAAGCACTACACATATTTAATATATGTCTTATTAAGAATCATTCTAAAAAAAACGGCAACCTAAAACAGGTTGCCGTTTTTCTGTAAACTGTGAGGTTATTATTTTGTTAATATGATCTTTTGTGTTGCAACAATTTCGTTGTCAGTAAGTACTTTAACAAAATATGCACCCTGGTTCAGATCTGATAAGTCAATTGTGCTCTCGTCGTCAAAAATATTGCAGCTTCTGACTTTTTCTCCAAGAACATTATAAATAGCAACAACTGAATTTTCGGCATTACTTACAAATATTTTATCATTTGCCGGATTTGGATAAATAGAAATCAGACCGTTACCATTTACATCATTAATAGCATCAGGAATACTAACAGTAACCATGTCAATATTTATTCTAAACATGTCAGTTATATTATAATGTACCCAAGCAATATAAATTGATTGTCCAATATAACTTGTAAGGTCAACTTCTCTTTCATAATATTCAGTAGAAGTAGAAAGGGTTTCTTCAAAAACATTATCAGTAAAGTTGGCAACATCTGAAGCATCAGTAGTTGATATTACAACTTTATAATGCTCATCTGCCCAGTCAGGATCCTGGCCTATCGTATAATATTTCAAGGTTACTGTTCCGCTTGCTGATGTTAAATCAATTTGAGGAGTAATTAAGTAATTGTCTGGTGTCAAAGGACTTTGATCCCATGATGCAGAGGTAGCATTGCATTCTCCAGAATAAGCAGTTGTGCTTCCAGTGCCACATAGTGCAAACCAATTTACACCATCACCATCATTATCAATAACAGTCCAGTCTGTAGGTAAATCACCACCATTTTCAAAATCCTCTTCAAGTAAAATTTGATCTTTGTTGTTGACTGGTTTTTCAATTGTCGACTTAATCGCATTAGGTTTATAATTATCCATATATTTTGCAACCTGATGTTGAGCGAATGAAGTTCCTACAATTAGTAATGCTAAGATTAAAAAGTAAAATTTTTTCATAAGCAATAATTTTTGGGATTATAAAATAGAAATAATTACAACAAATATAGAAATTCTCTGTTAATATTTTACAAAATTGTTAATTTTTTTTAGCCTGAAAAATTTATGTAAAATAGATTTTTCACCCTTCGGGCCGATATTATCGGGGCTAACCCCGACTTTCAGTCGGCCTTCGGTAGGTTAGAGATGTTAAAATGAAAATTATGATTTGAGTTTTTCCGACAGTATTGCAACACCCTTTCCTGCACCTTCTTTAATGACTTCGATCTTTCTGTATGATGGTACCTGAATATCATTGGGATCTATCAGGAAGATCCTGGCATCTCGCGGTGCAACGTCTATCAGTCCTGCTGCCGGATATACATTCAGGGATGTACCTATGACCACCAGTATATCTGCCTTAGATACAATACGTGCTGCTTCCTGGATCTCTGTTACAGGCTCACCGAACCATACAACATGAGGCCTTAGCTGGTATCCTTTTTCGCACTTGTCACCAATATTGAGCTCCCAGCCCTCGATATCATAAATAAGGTTAGGATCGCCTGTGCTGCGCGCTTTTCTCATCTCCCCGTGGATATGCAGTATCTTTGTGCTTCCCGCCCTCTCATGCAGGTCGTCAATGTTCTGCGTCACGATCTCAACATCAAATTCTTTCTCAAGCTCTGCAAGACCGTAATGCCCGGCATTAGGCCCGGACTCCAGGAGCTGCTTCCTGCGCTCATTATAGAATTTAAGAACAAGCTCCGGATCTTTATTCCAGCCTTCGGGACTTGCTACGGTTGTTACATCATACTGCTCCCACAAACCTCCCATCTCACGAAAGGTCTTTATTCCACTCTCTGCACTCATACCCGCACCGGAAAGTACGACAAGTTTTTTCATATTATTTTATCAGTTTGTTAAAGGTTGTATTGATACGAATAACCCCGATGCAAATATACTAATCAATACGAAAAATACGAATAATGTTTATTTGTATAATCAGTATGGATTTAATTAACCTAATTGATCTAATTAACCTAATTACTCACTCACACATCCCTACTTTATTCCTGTTCGTGAGATCGCTTCGCTTAGTTGACCTAAATAAATCCCAAATCCCAAATCCCAAGCACCAAGATCCAAGACCCCTATACCCTTATACCCCTATACCCTTATACCCTTATCCCCCTATACCCTTATACCCCTATACCCTTATACCCT
>Ga0180433_10009274_pt1 | contig 12079 bp, 23 predicted proteins | sample SS_ome_8_FD_132980 | JGI IMG/M metagenome (GOLD analysis project Ga0180433, IMG submission 132980) | Hypersaline lake sediment archaeal communities from the Salton Sea, California, USA - SS_1_D_1 metaG | ecosystem: Environmental > Aquatic > Non-marine Saline and Alkaline > Hypersaline >... | reverse complement strand
TGCGGCTGTTGATCTCTTGAATCTACGAGCCTTGCCACGGTCTTGAGCCTCCTTGAAGCGTGCTCTCAGGGCCTCAGGACTGATTTCAAGAGCCTTAGCCATGAACTCCACATCCTCGTTGCTACGCCGCTGCCATGCCGCAGCCTCTCTGGCTTCGCGCCCTAGGCAGCAGTGCTTGAACTTCCGTCCACTCCCGCAGGGACATGGCGCATTACGCTTCATCCAAGCACCGCCTCAATAGCCAAGTCCCAGACCAGTCGGCGCATGGTTCTTTTCCCAAAAGAATCTCTGGTCGTATATGATTCCGTGATAGCTAGTGCATTGGTCCTCTTGATGGCCTCCTGTGCGAGTAGCTTGACACGCACATCCTTGACGATCTGCACATGTGCCCGCAGTTCGTCACACCACCAGACCTCCGTTGTCAGGAGATCAGGATATCTCCCACCATCTTCTGGCTTGAAGCCCATCTCTTTAAGGAAAGATTCATGAGTGAGATTTTCCTCATCTTGGAGCATGAAGTCCCAATCAGAACCCTTCGTGGCGGTGCCGAAGAATCTGGAGCCTGTGAGGTAGAGCTCAAACCCACGCTTTTGGGCAGTGTCCACGAAACGCCGCATGGTGATCAGCCCCTGATGAACATTGTCGAAGTGTACCATCGGATTCATGATTCGCTCCTTTCAAGAGCTTCGGTCAGGATAGAAGCAGCCTTTTCAGAATCAGAGCTGACCATTTGTCCTGAGTGCTGTCTCAGAGTCCTTATAGCTGTCCTACAGTTTTCTTGTAAGTCAGCCAATTTCTGGAAGACATTATTCTTTGGCATGTATTCGTGAACATTACGAAGCACGCTCTCTGCCACATGAGCGGCGAGTTCCTCCAAGTCTTTTACAGTAGCAGGCGGGGATAATTCATCGCGGCTGCCCCATATGACATGTTCACCATTCCTAAACATGATTTGAATCTGTCCACGCACCGCACCAAGATGCGGTCCACCATGTTCCATGAACATGGCGGCATTCAGCCTATTCATGTACAGGTACTTTGGCTTAAACGCCATTGCCTCGTTCATCTTCCAACTCCCTCCGTAGATAGTGACAGCACTCAGTCTGAGCGCAACTGATTCCAGTAACAGCGATCATAGGCTCAAACCTCAGTAGGAAGAGCCTACAGGCAGGATACCGTAACGCTGCCTGCGCCATGACCTCCCGTACCAGTGGCTCATCGAAATCACGCGGGAGTGTTACACCCCTGAAAACCGCGTAATCATCCAGAATCACTTCAACTTTCATTGTTCTGATCCTTTAGATCATCGAGCCGATTCTTTATGGCACGGAGGTCTGCTAAGACAACTACCTCATCATAGTAGCCATTCATCCCGAAGATTTCGAGAATCTTCTGGATAAAGTCCTTGTGGGTCTGGATGTTCTTATCCTTCTGCTCTAGTAGACTGCGGTCGCACCATTGTACCTCGTCCATGAGGTACTTGGCCGTCTTGAGGCTGCACTTTATCCTCTCGCGTAGGTGCTTGATGGCTGGTATTTTTGCCATGCCACGGCACTCTTCCAGAATCTGGGTCAGATCTTGGAGGAGTATCTCCTCAGAGCCACGCACGAAGACCTTTGCATGGAGCAGCTTCTCCAGATTCACAGCATCCCGCACCGGCATCTCGACATTAGTGAGTTGCTGGTAGACTTCATCGTGATGCCGTCGCAGGTCCATAGCCAACGACTCATCGCCACCGACCAGATGGATTTCAAGCCTTGTCATTGTGTTTCTCCAACCACTGTGTAATATGGTCCCAAGCATCTTCCAACTCACTGTCAAGTTGGAAATCCCCTCCTTCAAGCTCATGAAAAAGATCACACAATTCATAGAGCTTGGCTCTGATCCTGTCCACAGGGTCAGAGTTTTCATTTGTCATTTTTGATCCCCTTAATCTTTTTATCACATTCGGGGCATATATCTACGATACCATAACCATGGATTGTGCCTCTACGCCACTGTCTCAAGCCATTAGTTGACTTAAGTTCTTTATCACAGATGGCACACTTAAGTGTCATTGCGTGGTCTCCAGTAGCGCGCCTCTTGCGGCACGCCATCTTTTGAAAGTCCCCTGTACTTGAACGTCACAACACTCCCGCGTGGAAACTTGGGATTCGTTATCCACTCGGGGCACTTCTCGCCGGGGTGATTTGTTGCCCACTCGAAAGCAGTTGGCTTATCATTCATGGATGCTGACAGCGAACGCTCAGAATCCTTGAAGCCCGACAACTCCATCCGGATGATCTGTGGGCCTTCCACAATATTTTTGAGATTGAGGTCATGATTTGTGAACTCAATGATCAGCGCACCCATGCGACCCAAGTGCTTGCCCTCTTTGCCAATACGCCCGGTTGTGTAGCCCACGACAATCCCTTCGGCATCGTCGAGCGGCTTCACTTTCAGCACTGACCGCACTCGTTTGGGCGTCCACACACTGCCCGCCGACCTCACGACCAGACCCTCGCCGCCACGCGCTGTGACACGCTCCGCCTCGTCTTCCAGCATCTTGATTGCGGAATCAGTGGTGAAGGGTAGCTGGACCTGCTTGTGTGCTATGGCATACTTGTTGCCTTCAAGATGCTTCTTGAGCAGGAAGTAGGTCGATTCGAAGCGTGTATCCGGTTTCGGCCTGTAGTCGAGCGCACCCTCAACCAACAGGCCACGTTCCTGTATCCAGCCCATGATGTTGTGGAAGACCTTCTTGAAGTTCGGATTGTTGATGCGTCCGTCGGCGAAGACGCTCTCGTAGGCTGGCATGTCGAAGCAGTAGAATCCTATTTCATACCAACGACCATCACCCTCGTGCTGCGCGGTGATGCTCATGATGTCCTGCCTCGGCATATCTGGATTGTAGGCTTCCCCGTCGAGAGGGATTCGTGGGAGTTTGTCGAGCCACCAGCTAGGAGCATGGATGACGTTCCCATACCTGCTCCAGAGGCCGGTGCTGATCTGCTCCTTGAGCAATCGACTGTCCTTCGCAGTATTGGCCCACGGGATCAGATTCTTTGGCATCCCGCGTGTGATTCCGCCATCCCAATACATGCGCCGACCATCCAGCTTCTCGGACATGAACCATCCACCCACCCGATGCTTGGGTAGGTACTTGTGCGCGAGCATCAGGAACTCACGATTCATCCGGTAGCCCCTCTAGGAAGGCGATCATGGCGTCAGCCTTCACTTGCCAGTAGAGTTCGAAATCAGCATCCCAACCTGAGTTCTTGTAATCAACCCAGGCATTCTGTGCCTCGTTGTATGGTGTCCCGAGACAGTGATCCTGTCCTGATGCCTTTGGAATCGGGCATCGACTACAGCCAAGCTTCTGACAGAAAGCACAGTCGCCTGGGCCTGGAGCCTCGTTCCATGTCTCCCATGCGCCTTTTGCGTCGTCGCGCATCCTGTGCCAGTGTGCGAGGACTTGTTCTTTCACTTGGTACCACCAATCTCAACAACATCCTTGGGATTGCAGCGATCAGCCTGCCACTCCTCGACTGTCTTGATGGCTTCTTCCTCGGTGTCACAGCGTACACCAAAGATAAGTGTTCCTCCTGAGGTCCATTGACAAGCATCCCATGCCTTCTTGTCCACGGAAGGTTGAACTGTGAACTTCACTTGGCACCCCGCTTCCAGATGAAGTGTTCACACACGCGCTTCTTGCGTGCAACATGCTTTTCTACTACAGCACAGAAAGCGTGTTCCATGTCACCACGATGGTAACAATCCACACAGCCCCTCGGCTCCTTCTCCGGCTTCTTCGGCTTACCCATGCCTCCACCTTTCACAGACATTCCTCCTTCACGGCAGCGATATGTTTGCAATCGCCGGTCCTCCTATAGGGCCAACAATCACAAACAAACTTGTCTCCGAGTTTTAAAACCTGATACTCTCTGCTACTCCCCTGCACGACCCACTCCCGCTCCTCCTTTGGCCGAGAATCCCAATAGGCATCCCACACTTCTTCGAAATCATCCAGCATTTCGCATGGTGCCGTGGGAGTGATTCCTATAATCTGATCCCCGCATATCGCAAACGGATATGGTGCGGGGATATGGACACGATACTGTTTGCCCCTAACGGTGATATGCACCATCTAACCCCATTCTATACCCCCGCTCCCTGAGTCCTGTTACGATGATCGAGATCATTGCTCTTGAGACACCGCATTCCTCGGCTAATTCTACCTGCTTCTTGCCATCGCGCAAGCCCTCTAGAATCTTGCGCTCGCGTTCCGAGGTACTGAGAAGATGGATAATCTCTTTCGCTGAGATTCCATCATCCTCATCTGGCGCTGGAAGTAGATCAGCATAGTAAGTCGTCTCGCCATCTACACCCTCGATTGTGGCATGGAGCGAGCGCACATGTGGCTTAACGAAACCATCTGGCTGCTTGGATGTGCGTGGCACACGGATTATGTCTACTTTCTCCCAATAACTGATAACCTGCGCTTTGATATAGTGTGAGACATATGGCCCTAACCTATCATACAATTCGTTCAGAGGTATCCGGCCATCCAGTCCACGACAGATTCCTGTAATCAGACCCTCCCATGCTGCGGCTTGGAGGTCTTCTCTCAGGACTTTATCCTGTATCCAATTGTAGGTTGAGATCATGTGATCGAACGACATCATAATCCGATGAAGAGAATCAGTATCGCCTTCACGCGCAAGCGTGATATTGATTGCGAAATCCGAACGAGACAGTTTAGATTTGATTTCCATAATGCTCCTCGCTCTCCGCGCATGGCAAGCAAACGGCGGGCCAACAATATATGGTGGTCTGCTGGTGGTCAACCACAAGATGTTGTGTAGCAACAACCTGCAACTAGATACAAACGACCCACACCCACAACATAGTGTTAGGTCGAAACGACCCATCGCAATATATGGTGGGTCATTTCGACCTAGTGCCTTGTGTCTCCGGCTATGCAACACCACAATATGTTGTGTTTGCGTGCCTCCTTAAGATGCGGCTGTCAGCGGCAATTACAGCAATCAAATCAATTTTGCAAGTATGTAAGCAGCCTCGATTTCGTAATCCTCTATTGATGCTTTGTAGCCTTTAGGATCGAAAACTTGTTTCCCGTCCCATGCTACAGCATGATTCAGAGATCCTGAGGTTACTAGTAGTATGGCTCTACGATTTTGGAGCCAACGCTCAAGACGTTTCATAGGTTCAACGAAAATTGGTTTGCATGTTTCTTCCGACCATCCGATACAAGGTATTGCGTCAATCTTTACGAACGTTAGCCCGAGTAGGGCAGCATAATCTATGATCTCCTGCGGGTGGTGCGAACGTTTCCTGCGACAGCCCACCTCGTCGGGCCACCAGATATCCTCACCACTGTGTCCTGTGGCCGCGCATATGTCCGCAGGGTCAGCATCCAAGACCATCGCTGCTGCATAGAGCAGGCAGTTATCGGAGCTTTGCCTAAGCAACCGCATCTAGCCACCTTCCCACTATCTCCCACGTACCGGGATACAGGAACGCCTCCAGATTATCAGTATAATATTGATCCTTATGGATTAAATAGACACTATCATCTTGTATCCTGATTCTGATATTCTTGTTTGTGAGGTTCCTGATGGCAGCACTCAGGAACTCCTGCATGTCAGCATCATTCATCAAGAGCCTCCCAAATCAGAGCAGTAGCAGCAGCTATGCCGCCTAATCCGAGACACAAGAATACAGCACCAAGGAAGCACTGTCTTGGGGTATCAGCACACAAGATTGTCCCAAGCATCACATAGTTGATGCTCCCGAATAAGAGTATTAAAATCAATCCGGCTCTTTGCAGCCACATGGTATTTCCCCACTACCCCCACAATCAAAGCAATGGCACCCAACAGCCATGCCCTCGCCTGAGCCGCCGCAACGGTAACACATTAAGGTGCCTTCATCATAGCACTTAAGACAATTGTATAGCTTGTCACGGAGCCAATTGGTGCCCTCCATCTTGCTACCTTTGACGAAGGAGAGTGGCCTACCATCCAGCCTTCTATCGCATATGATATTGTAATGTGGAGCCTCGCAAGATTCCTCGACATCCTCGAAAGGTCCAATGGCTAGGTAATGGATACAACGATCATCGAAGTGGAACTCCGCTTTAAGAATCACAACTTGCGCCATGATCTCCTGCACAATATCCAAATGCTCGAAAACTTCTCTTGAGATTTCGAAATATCCAAGATTCCTATATCTGAACATTATTTCTCCTTCTCCCACTTTCGACATGGTGTCAATGATACTGAACCATCTGGCCTGATAACGCGGTGTCCACAGTCGCCCGTACAGTCCTCACCATGATTCCGTGAGAACTTTACTACTGGCTGTGCGGCCTCCCGGCCCTGGGACACACGCTTGAGAACATTGATCTGTTTGAGCCCCGGCTCTGGCGTCAGGTTTGCTTCGACCTTCACGCCGTCAATCACGCGCGCGTTGTAGGCGAGCCATTGTATGGCATTGGACATAACACGAACGTTGCGCGGCCCGACCTTACTTTGAGCCAGCCTGATGATTTGCCAGAAGTCGGGATGCGCGAGCGGCTCCCCTCCCGAGAGGTGAATGACCTCAGCGTCCGTTGTCTGGATTACATCGCGGGCTGTCCACACTGGAAGAAAAGTCCGGCCTCGTGGTCCCGCCTTCGACGAGCAGAAGTCACACTCGTGCGGGCAGTAATCTGTGAGTTCCAAGGTCAGTTCACGCATCATCGCTCCTTAAGGGCCTTATCCGCGATTTCGTGTACTTTGGCATCACCCGCATCAGTACCCATAATGCAAGTCTCTTGTTTAATCTTCTCCAGTGCCGTTCTCAATCGGCTGATCTCAGCATCACGCGCCTTGAGGACTGTTTCAACTCGCCATGCTAGATCACGCAAAGGTACGGTTAGATTCGCATGAACCAATGGTGCTAGTATTCTTACTATCTGTATGTCATCCATATTACTCCTCCAAATATGATCCCGGGATTTCGATGAAAGACGTAGCAGTCTTCTTCAACTCCCGTGAAATTCCACATGCAATAATGACCACATCCACGCCACGCGCCCTCGCCCACTCGACACATGGAGCAAGATCGCCGTCTGCCGTGCCTAGGATGATCATATCCACGGATTTTAATTCCACGGCATTAACGATATCCATAGCAATACCCACGTCCCAATCCGCCTTACGACGAATCATAGTGGGTGTCCTATAGACCTTTGGCTCCTTGTATTTAGTTTCGAAGCCCAGTTTTTTCAAACAGTGTATAAAGGCACTTGCTTCCTTATTCATCTGAGCGCCATAGGCTATAGCCTTTTGTATCTCTCCCAAGTCTCCAATGCTCTTGAGATACTTGGCGTAGTCAAGGCGTCTGCCCTCGTACTTTTTACTGATACAGTAATAGAGATTACTGATATCAGCACACACCAGAATCCGTTTCATCGTAATAACTCCTTAAAGCCGTCTAAGTATTGGTACCAATTCGGACGCCGGAAAAGTTTCTCATATTCTGTATCTGTGGCAGCTGTCAGTATCCACACTCCCGAACCATTAGCACAGATTTTAGGGAACTCCTCCAATTGTGCTGGCGTAAATTTTGAGCCGCGCATATTGGGGAGTTTGACCTCGACCCAACGCTGGCCGTAAGTACTATGGCAACAAAACAAATCCGGAAACCCTGACTGGTACATATTGCCATGGGTGACCATAACGTGCCATTTACGGGCACGTAGGAAATCTATGATAGCATTTTGTATCTTGGCTTCCGGGCCTTTTTTACCATAACGTTTCGGCTTATGTGGTTTCATTTTCCACCGCCGCTAGACTCAGCAGTTTCACCGCTTGCCGAATCTTCACTGAGTTCGGCATCTGTCGGAGTTCTTGAATCAGCTCTTGCGCCCGACATAGGAAGTATTCTCGACTGTCCATCTCCGCTATCAGCTTCATCGGTCCCTTCTTCGGATTGAACCTGCAAGAGCTTAAGAACTTCTGGATTGCTTTCGCCGAGTACGGTAATCGCTTGCGTGATTGCATGAACTCTTCCTCCCATTGCCTGGAAAGCATTCTGGAATGCCTGAATCATCTTGATACGATCAGCAGCCATACGCTTGACCGTATTCTCCAAATTCTGTATGCGGCGTCTATCCATATCTCGACCCATTAGTTCTTAGCCTTTCGGATCAACTTCGTGGCCTTGCTCTTGGTGAACAGTACAGGACGACGATACATAGACTTCTTAAGATGAACCAATGCCTTATGCAAGAGCATCATTTCACGATGCTCCTCGAATCCACCGAACAAGAAGTAGCGATCCCATACCTGCTCAGGACACAACTTCCAGATGTTCAACACCTGCTGGAATGGTCCCTGATGCACAGCTACGAGCCACTGGTAGCCTTCCCTAACTAACTCAGCTGGAAGGATTGCAGAATCTACGTGAACAAAGACTGGCTTAATTTTACCGATATCAAATAACTTCGCCATATCGGCAAGCATATCGTTGATACGTTCGATAGTCTTAACCCTGCTTAGAGCCATTTTCTTTCTCCTCAATAGACCGAATCAAACTAGTTTTAAGCATCCTTGAATAGTTCGTCACCCGTAACTTGCGAGCCAGTTCTTTGAGTTGTGATGTTGGAAGCTCACCCAATTCTAAGGATGGATGAGCACGTATCCAATTAAGAATCTTGGGCTTGTCCTCTGCTTCTATGAATTTTATTACCTCCTCCCTCTGCTCTTTACTAGAATCATCCCACAACCGCTCGAAACGTAACGAGGATACAATACCCTCGATACTTCGTAGACGTAAAATTTTGGCGTGCAAATTCTCACGAGTCCTATGTATGCCCATTATACCTCACTTATCTTTTCCTGTCCGAAAACTCCATGAACTCGCGTAGCTTCGGCGTGTGTTCCACGAGGCGCTGCGCCTCCTTGCCCTTGAGCTGCGACAGAATTTTCACCGCCTTTGCAATCCATTCGTCACATGCCCGGGCATAGGTCTGCTGTTGCCTCCCAAAAGTGCGCCATCCTGAAGTAGCGCGATCGCGGCGAAGGCCCGTCGGTACATTGGGGCCTCGTGTAGCTTTTCCTGTTCTTCGCTTAGGTTGCATCCATGTCCTCACTTATCTGCCCATGTTCCAAGATGGGTAGCCCACGTCATAGCGATCAAAGGAACAGCTGGTCGCGTCTCGTCAAGGAAGTCTGAAACTATCTTCTTTTCTTCCTCAATGATTGATGGATGTGTTGGTGCCATGACTTCATCGTGTATATTTAATGGTTGCACGCGCCAATGATTGATGCCCGCTGGTTGTAATGTCCAAATTTTGACTTGTAATTCTTTCGTTTTCTGTGCCCCGCTAGACTGGATGACATGATTCGCAGCCGCTCGCATATTAGCTGCTTGTAACGCGAAAGCGGAAGCGAACAGCGCGGAGCGAACGGCACCAGTAGCGGTTTGCTCACGATCACGCCTCACGACTTTAATCTTGATCTCATGCCAGCTTTTCGGTGGATCATTGGCGAGTTCGAACAACGTTTTGCAAATTGAATTCTCCAACGTGAAGTAGCGTCGAAATCCGAACATCGACTCGATGTAGTCTTCTGGATCATGCCATTCCACCGCCGTTCCTATACCACCGGGTTGCCGCATGGAGCAGAAAGCATCGAAGTATTTCTTCCGCTCCTCACCCCACACCTTGTACTTGGCTATCCATCGCTGGTAGCCTTCATCTGCTGCCTCGGCACTGATACCTACTCTATTTTGCAAAGTATAAGACTCACCACCGTACAACATAGCGAATACGCCATTCTTCGCGCGACCATACAAGTTGGCATCATCCTTTAAATCCTTTGTAGCCATGATCTGTTCATATGTATGACCGGGGAAAAGCTGCATACCAAAGAGTGCGTGTATCTTCTTCCCTGTTTCTAAGTCTTTACGAAGTTCAGGGTCACCATAGACAGCATCCGCAAGACATACTTCGAAGCCATCGAAGTCACCGCCACACAGAATCAACTCGTCATCAGCAAGCGGAAAACAGGATCGAACTTCTTTTCCGCGCTTAATTCCCTGCGGATTGAGACCATCTGCCCCTGACATTCGGCTTGTGAAGGTTCCAATGACATTGAAACTGGCATGGAAGCGTCCTGCTTTGATGAGTTTATCATAGAGTTCGATTTCCTTCTGACCACGGCGGGCATCAAGAATCTCTCTAGCGCGCACAGCGGCGGGATGCGGTCGATCAGTTGGGAGTAATCCATCCTCGCAAGAATTGCATCCAGCTCCATTGCACTTGTCGCAGACATCGCTTTCCTTCCACTTCGATATGCCTTCCAGTACGATGCCCTTGGTTCCATCATTCAGGGTAAGTCGCTCAGTAGCGTCCATAGCTTGATAGAGATAAGTCTTGCAGACCTTTGGAGAATTGAAGTTGAACTTCTTCTTTAATGCTGCTGACTTCTCAGCAGCGGCATCGCGTAGAGCCTGCATTCGTTCCACATCAATCTTGAATCCACGCCAGCGAACCGCGCCCACAACACATGCAAGTATCGAGTCGTCGTCATTGATTTCTGGTCGTCCGAAATAGTCGTAGAGCTTCTGCAAGTACACAACATCATCGGACGCATACTCTCGCGCAAGTCTATTGTAGGCCCAATGCGTGATATGAACACTGATTTTTCCATGATCAGGCCATGCTCCATTCCATGCTCCGGGCTTTCCAACGGCGAGGGCATAAGGTGCGTACCCTAATTCTACTGGCCTCGACTCCTTTGGCGGTTCAACATCCGCGAAAAACTTGATTGACTCCGTATCAACACCCAAAGCATCTTGAGCCAGAGCCTTGAGTGCACTGGAGGGAGCAAAACGTAGAACTATATTCTTGAACTCTGGTACTACTTCACCGAAATCATCAGTGATATCCTCGATATCCCAACGCTTGGATGGGTCTTTCTTTCGTGCAAAATAAATATCTTTGAGTGGAATCCGTTTATCCAACTCGTCACGTAGCATCCATGCTAACGCGGTCGGAACACGTTTGACCCGTATATCCTTCCGGTCCATTGTTGATTGATATGGGCCTTTACGAGCATGGAGCATTATATCGAAAGCACCCATCGGCTTAAGGCATGGACCAAATCTCCCTTCCGGCTCTTTGAGGGCATACTCTTCGGGATCTGGTCTCTGGCCTCCAGGTAACAATCTAAGAGTAGTATATAACTGACATATATGAAACCAGTCAAAAGAGAGATTAAATGCACAAATACCGCCTTCATGGTAAGTGATCTCCTCAATCAGTTCAAGCGTCTCTTTGACAGGTGTCGTCCATACGGAATGCAATGACACATCGTCCTCATCCTCAGCATATTGGATGAGTATAGTAGGCCCGTATAATCCGCAACCCTCTGTGTCGAAGAAGATCATTTATTCGGCCCATTCAGGGCGGCGATAAATCTTGCCCATACGCATGGCCTCTGCCTGGATTTCCTTAATCATATCACCATCACTGACGACACCACCGGCCCATCCAAGACAGCGAGTTCCAAAGTTATTGCCAATTGATTCTCGAATATGATCCTGCATATTGAAAATCTCTTGCTTACCACGATGTCGCTTAACCTTTGACCTCTCAGATTTTGGTTCCGAAATCTGAGATTTCTCACCACGGTCTCTTGCATCCTTGAGTCTTTTAACGGCTTCATGGAGTTCTTCTCTTGTGCCCTTCTTATGTAGTTTGTGTAGTTGCCGAATCTGTGGCTGCGTGATATAACCTGCTGCAACTTCTTTCTGGACCTCTGCCGGGAGTTCAAGGAGCATGAACCTAATCTGTATCCAACCCCGCGACTTACCCAAACGTGCCATTGCTTCTTCCTGCGTCACACCAACCTGATACAAGGAAAGCATGGCCCATGCCTCTTGCAGAATATTCAGGTCTTGACGGTGCAGGTTCTCTGACAGATTAAGGAATCTTGCTTCCTTCTCAGTGAGTACACCACCGGGATGTATGGACGCAAGTATCGTGTCCTCTTTATTGACAAGATGCGCCTTGTATCGTCGGAAGCCT
>Ga0180433_10009272_pt1 | contig 12080 bp, 16 predicted proteins | sample SS_ome_8_FD_132980 | JGI IMG/M metagenome (GOLD analysis project Ga0180433, IMG submission 132980) | Hypersaline lake sediment archaeal communities from the Salton Sea, California, USA - SS_1_D_1 metaG | ecosystem: Environmental > Aquatic > Non-marine Saline and Alkaline > Hypersaline >... | reverse complement strand
TGTATTCCATAGTCATTAAAGATTTGCTCAATTGCCGATCTATCAGATGCTTCGACGTTTCCAACAGTAAGACCACTTTGCTTTTCGTATTTTATGCGAGTATCAAAATAAAGCTGCCCACTCTCACTGGTCATCTTTTCGCTTGGGTCCTTTTGGCTTCTGTTAAATCCTTTGGCAACGTTGCTTGATGTGATATCTTCAGTGTCACCAATGTAGATATAGCTTATCCTTATGCCGTCAGGGTCAGGATTCATACGATCTTGTATCAAAATCCTATGAAATCTATATGCTGTGTCCGTTATATCAAAGTCAAAGAACTTATAAGCACCGCGCTCGTTAAATGTCAGATTAACGTTAAGCGGAGGTGAATCCCAAACATCCACGTTATTTCCTTGAAATTTAAGCGTAGCCGCTGATGAAAGGCCAAATACTTCGTCTATAGGGCAATTGATACAAACCGCACCAACAAAAAGCTGTGATCCATGATCTATTTTAAAGTATTCATGAGAATGTATGCGGCACTCATTTGATGAGAAAGGATTTGAAGTTGTTATATCTGCGTTTCTTGTATATCCGGTTAAGTCCCAAATGCTGTTGTTTGCGTCAGTTAATTGAAGTATGGAGCTACCTGGCGGAGTGATTGTAAAAAGATGTGTTGTAGATGAATACGAAACTGCCCATCCAGAGCTCACGGCATTTAGCGCCGTCTGCATTGCCGTTGCTAGATCACTACCTGAATACTCCCCATGAGCTACGTTTGCATATAGCTGCGTACTAACAGGGTATTGAAATGGTATCACGTTGTTTGTGGCGTCAACTATGAAATTGCCGGATGGTTGCCATACTTTTGATCTGATCGTATCTAGTGCGTTATCCGATACGTAAGTCGCGTCTTCGCTTGAAAAGCTATAATCGGCTTCAGTGTCAATATAGTTATAATTACAAAATTTTAGATAACATTTACTCACGCCGTTAACCTCGCATTTTGCCTTGAAAGTTGTAGGATAACATCTGCCAAGGTATTCCCATCTAGTTCAATTGTTGTATTTGCCTCAATCGGTTGGCTCATAACTTGAAGTAATTGAGCAAGAATAGCCGGCAGCGCTTCAAAACTTTCATTTTGTTGAACAGTCAAAACCCTTTCTCCAGGTGTTAGCATTGCCGGAACTGTGTCTGTTCCACGTGGAACAAGTGCACCTGATCTTGCGTACAAAGGAATAACCCCGCCTTTACTTCCGCCGACAATACCAGAGAGAGGATTAAGAGCGCCTTTTACCGTTCCAGAAGTGCCGCCGCCACTACTCAAACCGATTGCTTTTCTAATAGCATTTGGCAGCCAGTTAAACATTTCTTCAAGGCGTTTCATCCAATTTGGTTGTTCGAATTGAAACTTTCTCATCCATTCTGGAGTTATAGTCAAGCCTCTAATATACCTCCTTAGCTTTTCAACCCATTCAGGAACTTCCATGTTCCTTGTTATATTCAGACCGAAACGCTCAGAAATAGCCACTATGCCATTATTAAGACCTCTGATCGTTGATTCTACTAACTTATAAGCAACCCTTGGAATAGCCTGGATAAGAGCTACAACTATTCTCTCAAGACCTCCCTTGACAAGAAGGCTATCAATCAGAGATTCAACAATTACATCAGCAGACGCCGCAAGTGCTTCGACAACAGTCACGATAATATCAGGAAGCGATTCGGCAAATTCCTTTATCATTGCCTTTGCGCCTTCTGGTCCAAGAGCCGCAAGCTGTTCAACTATGCCGCCAACACCAGGAAGGAAAGCATCTGCAAGACCGGCAACTGCCTTTGTTGCGCCAGATTTTCCCTGAAGAGCAAAGCCAAAGCCTTTAGCTATAACCTCGCCAATATTGGCTGATTTGATGGTTTCAAACATCGAAGAGACAACCTTGGTTCCAAACTCTTTTGCCATTGAAAAGAATCCGCCTTCGTCTGTTGTCTGAGTTACTTCGGCACTGACCTTTATTTTCTTATCAGGAATAGACTGAATATCATCACTTAGTTTCTGTACTTCAGCTTGTACCGATTGAATTGCTGGCTGTATGTCTTCAAATGATTTTACTGTGTCATCTCTCATCTGCTCGGCTGATTGACGTACATTTTCTGCAGCTTGTCTGATGTCATTTGAAATATCGTCGCCGACTGTTATGTCTACTGCTGACTGTTCAAGGTCGGCTATTGCTTGATCAATGTCTCCAATAACACTTTCGGCAACTGATGAAACTCCAGGTATCGAATTAATACCCTTTAAAACCGCACTAACACCTAAGAGAATGCCTCCCCAAAGTGTTTTAAAAGCATCTGATACCTTATTAACAACATTAATTACACTAGATAGCTCTAAACTAGCTTCGATAAAACCAGCAAAAGCCGATACTACATCAGCCGTAACAGCTTTTAGGGCAAAGAACTTCTCAACCCAACCGGCAATAAATGACACTATCTTTGGAGCTTGAGCAATCAAGCCTTTAAAAGACTTACTGATAAGAGTTGTTAATCCCTCCTGGTTGTCTTTGACGATATCTATCAAGCGACCAAAGAAATCAGTAAGATTCTTGATTCCCTCTATAACTACAGGATTTCGTGTGATGATAAATCCGAGTTCTTCTTGCAGATCGCCAAATGTGTTAGATAACTGAGTGCTTGCTCCGCTGAAAGTTGAGATTTTAGAAAGAGCAGAACCGCCGTATTGATCTATCAGAATCTTTGCCGCTTCACCTGCTTTCAGCTGTTCTGCCGTCAGTGCTTTGATTGCCGGATTGACTTCTCCAAGCTCACCTGCAAAGCCTCCTAGTGTCTTAGACACCTGACGAGTAGATTCATCAAGGCTCTTTCCAGTAGCAGCAGCAAGCTCAGATGCGGCAGTTACAACTTGTTTAGCTTGCTCATTAGTAGCACCGAAAGCCTTGGCAAGTGCCAACTGATTAAGGACAAGTTCATCTCCATAAACAGAAGTCTGTTGTAGCTGGCTTGCAAACTCTTGCATATCCCTGGAAGCCTGTTCGCTAAATTCGCCGCTTGTCTTTAGTGCGGTATTTAGCGAATTGATTGCATCCTCCTGGACAGAAGCCGCTTCTGTTATCTTGTTGATACCGCTTGCAATACCTCTTGCAGCAAAGAATCCTGCAACGCCAGCCGCAAGGACCTTGACGCCGGTAAGGCTGTTTTGTATGCCCTTCATGGTCTTTGTGGCAGTTGATCCGAATTTAGTTAGCTGCTTTTGAGCCTTGGCTGTTTTGGCGTCTATTTCAAGGAATACTTTGGCCATCGTTAGCGCCTTTTCTTTTTGCTATCTGCCTTGATTTTATCTCTCTCTAATTTATCATAGTAAGAGCTTATCTCTAAGAAGATAGTCGCGTCTTTGTCTGATAAATTATCAAGGCTTTCTGTAAAGCCTATTTTTCTTAGCCTTTGCCTAGCGTTGTAATCACTTACATGAGCTGAGAACTTTGTGTGAGCAATTATGCCCTTAAATGATGCTCTTACCTGCGTCCTTAGCTCTTCAAGGTCTTTGGGTTTAAGGACCAGCCTTTTAGTATTTGATTATAAATATCAAACATAACGGCAACGCCTTCCTCAAACTGCGTTAGCTCTTCAATGTTTGTTATCTCGCCGTAGTCTTTATGCTCAAGTGCAATATCATCAATATGTTTATCGCAAGTATCATAAGCGGCAAGACTGATTTTCTCAAAGTCTTCGGCAATTTCTTGCTGCGCCTTCACTATATTCATACGGGTTTTGTAATCTGGGATTTTGACCTTTACGATGCCTTCCAAACCAGTTTCGATATATTCATCTTCACCAAACGGTTTTACTGGCCTAATCTTGTAAGTAAATACTTTTTCCATTTTTAACTCCTGAGTTTTAAGGGAGCGGATCAAAGGCTTAGGTACTCAGGAAACCGCTGCCCCATCACCGCTCAAGTCAAATTAAACTTGTGAATAGTAAAGCTCACCGTTTCCGTCTTCGTCGACAAATGTAGACATTGTGATGCTTATTTCTGCGGTGCCTTCATTGTCTGCGATATCTATGCTGTCAATAACGCAAGTAGGACCGTATATTCCGAAACATTTACCAGCTACCCAATTGCCGCCAGATTTTACTCCGCCAGCTAGAAAGAATCGTGTTGTTGTGTTCTCTCTAAGACGCTTAAAACGATCGGCGCAATATTGCGGCAGAAACGCCGTTGAGGTAATTGTAGCAGCTCTACTAGAAACAACACTTCCAGACTTGCCAGATTCGGCGCAAAGACTAAGCTCATCTACCTTCGGTGTTTCCAGGCTTACCGAAACGCTTGAAGGATCAAAACAAACGTTATCATCAGAATCACCCAGCAAAACTGTCATGTCTTTACAAGCTACTGGATCAGTTGAATCGAAACTAGGAGTATATTCGCTCGTAAGATCAATTGCGCTATCGCTATCGTAGCTTGTCGATCCGGTATCATCAGCCGCAGAGCTATAGCCAACAGTTGAATGGATGCCGTTTGCTGTATTTGTGCCTGTATTCCAAAGAAGTGAAAGTGTTACGCCATCACTTGCAATTGTAAATTTTCCAGTTGTATCAGAATATACACAAGTAATATTGTCTGATGTTGCAGCGTCCATTGCCGTTGCTATCGCATCAGCCAACTCATGCGGGTCCTTGTACCATTTCTCAGGCACAGAAACGTTTTCTTCACCGCCGCCATCATCAAAATCAATGTATTTATTCGTAGATGAAATCTCAACCGGATCAAAGTAAAAGCTGATACCTTCAAAAGAAGCAGACGCTTGAGCTAAAGCAGTTGCTTCAAAATTCATCTCGAGGCTAGTTACCCTGGCTCCTGTCATCATGCGAATAGCGCCAGAATTGCCAAGGTAGTCCCACATTGTTAAAGTTTGATGGCCGCTATTGGCTGGGCTGTATGTGACCGCCTTGCCAACTGAAACGCCAGATGCGGGAGCGTTATCTAGGTCAAAACCAAGCGTCAAATCTTCGCTTGACTGGCTGTGTACTGGACGAATAGAGTACCCGTTTGTGCCGTCTTTTATAAGAAGACATGAACCTCTTGGGTGATGCGATCCATTTGCCGAAAGACTGACAACGCTTACGGTTGATCCTGCGGCTGTTGTTTCTTCGTCTAAATCAATTGTTTCAGTACCAAAAGCCGCTTCTAGTATATCGGCAAATTGAGGGGCCGCACCTTCTGTGCCGCTACCTTTAAGATAAAAGCTAAGGCTTGCGTCTGGACTTTCGCCTACTACAATAGATTTACCTTGTCCGAGTGAATTTTTAAGTTCCTCGTTTTCAGCCTTATCATAGTTTGGATTCATGCTGAAATCAGCAGTTTCAGGGATATAGTCCGTAGTTGCAGCAGGTTTTACCGGAGTTCCTTCAGTCACTTCCGGCATGATCGAGCAGACGCTCGCTCTGGTATTGATGTTTGCCATGGTTTAAACTCCTTTTTAAACCTGTTTTATGTATGTAACCTCAATAGTTGTATCAAGGCGAAAATACTTAACCTCATCAATTGTTAAATATTCGATTCCGTTATCAGAGATGTATATTGCATCCTGCGCTACATCTCCAATAGTTCGATCATCGTATAGTGCTTGGTTTATCGTTTCTTGATCCTCCATGATGGACTTTTGAAGCGTCTTCATGGAATCTTTGTTCTCTCTTGTTGTTGTGATTTTGTTGGTTAGAGTAAACGTAAACGTCCTGGTTGTCCATCTATGACAGCTAACAGACCTATCTTGATCATTTGTGCCAGCGTTTACAGATATGGCAAAACCCTTTTTTAAAAACAGCTCCGTGTTTCCTTCAATGTCATAAGGATCAGGAAGCTCATTGTAATCACTTAGATTGGTTGTAATCAGTGAATACAGCGCCGTTATTACATCTGAAATCTTGCTCATTATCTTCTCATAAAGCTGGTTTTGACGATACGCTCGGCGCTTTCAAGGTTTCCGCTTTGGTTTAAATCAGTTTGAAAGTTTTTAACGTTGATTGCTTGCTCATATCTCATCTTGGCTTTAGCAGCCTCAGATTCATGGCTTCTGCCCATGCCGCTGAATATCAAATGCGCTGTTTTGTGAACACATACCATCTTAAAAAGATCAATGTTCATAAGTTGTGCTGGAGAATAGATAATGTTTCTAGCTCCAAGCTCTGTTATAATGCCTTCACTTGCTGCGATCTCCTGGTCAATCCAATCTGTCTTGCCGTCTTCAAATGCTCCTTGTAGTTGGCTGTCCCGAAGTTCAGGATAAAACGTGTAAAGTTCGTTATCATCACACATCTTGTAGCCAAGATATGAAAGAGCTGTTGTATTCTTTAAGTCAGAAGACCATGAAAGCCTAATCCAATATCTATCGTAAATACCAACGGCACCAACGCCTGTTACATCTTCACTGTCTTGCTCACAAGTCCAACCCTTTTCTCGGTTTGTTTTCCAGGAAATCCTCCCAGATTGAGCCAAAGGAACGCCGCTTACAGCAGTTTGATCTATTACGTCAACAGCCTCAATCCATTCATCGTTATACCAAATCTCAACCGTTAGCGATGCCGATTGATCATTAGCAGTTTCCACAGCCAGATACTTATTATTAAAAGGGAGATCAGAAGCAATATATACATAATCTTTGCCGTTAACGTATGGGATAGTAACGTCGCCATCCAGATAATCGCAAAGCACAACACTGTGATCGTATTCAGTGCCGTTATCGTTAAATAATACCCTTTGGTTTATCAGCATGGGAGGCTCCTAAACATTTCGCTTTCGTAAAGAATAAAATAAATTTGCTCCGGTGAAAGCATTGAAATATCGTAATCTTCTAAATCAATACCCAAATCATTTAGGTACTCATTTAAGAGACCTATTATCTCAACACAATACATCATCTCGGTGCGGTTCATCTCATTAACCTTTGGTAGTGGTTTATCAAAGAATTTTCTCATGAAACCAACATATATCCAATAAAGAATTGCCGGATAATCGTATTGAACGCCATTAATCGAATCATATACGTTTCTAAATATGTCAGCTTCTTGATCGCCGTCCATAGGACACTGGAGCATATGTATAATTTTATTTCTACTCTGAAAGTCTTTTAAAGAGCATGTATCAACTCCGTTATCAAGGCGAGATTCAAGGACAGTCGCACATGCTGGCTGGTCTTCAAAAAAACACATGGCAAAATGTGAAGACGGCTCACCGAGACCCCATCGGATAACCCGACTTCCACACTTATCATTTGTTGACCACATCATTATCAAAGTTTTTTAGCCATCCTATAATTAACGCCAATATTTCTAGTAGAGCCTGAATCAACTGCAGTATATACGATTCTCATATAAAGACCTGCCGTAATCTTAGCATTTAGAGGATACGTATTTATTTCATCATAAGTATTGCAAACGCCACTAACAGACAAAAAATGCTTTTCAATATAAGTTGCAACAATCGGCCAATTCTCGCAAAGAGCCTCTCTATAGGCTTCTGGTATTACCGAATCCTTATCATATATACATGCAGATATGTAATCCCCTACCTCAGCATTCTCAACTATCAGTGATCCTCCATAGACATATCTTTCTGACGTAACTTGATAATCAAGATTTTCACTTGAATTTGCGGCCACTGTTTCAATATTTGAAGCTGCTGTAAACTTTGTCCTATGCGTAGGCTCAGAAAATGGAGGCGTTGATGCTACATCTACAGTTTTCGGAATATATGTCTTAAGCCAGTCAAGTTGATTTGAAATCCCTTCTATTTGTCCATAATCATCATGAACTTCAAAATCTTCGTCATATATAGCTGAAAGAACACTATCAGAGCTTGCCCACGATATTCTCAGATTATCTGGTATTTGATACAGCTCATCAATTTGAAATTCATGGCCTTGAAGTGTTGTAACACTACCTGATATGTTTTTTAACTTGCAAATAGAATACATTTAAAGCACCGTTTGAAAAAATATGACTAAAACCAGATCGCTCGCATTTGATCCTTGATCAATATATTTAATATCAAGCGTATCAAGTGCATCAAATGAATCATCTAAACCTGTAAATTGACCGTTTGTGGCTGATCCACTTCTAACTTCTCTTGTTTCGTAAGCAGTTGTAGCCCTGCCATTTTTATAAAACTCAAGATCAAACTCAACCGAGCTATTTCTATTTGACCAAGTAAGTTCCCTAAGCTCGCATTTAGTAGGTATAATAATTGAAGCTGATGGAGTTAGATTTGAATAGGTTATCCAATCCCCGTTGCTTACTGTGCCGTTCATGACAAGTATCACTGGAAATCTAGGCAAAGAAACAGACGTATTTAATGCCTCAAAAATTGCGTCCTTGGTGTTTTTAGATGTAAACACTCCGCTATCATCAGTAAATGGCAGCGAACTAGCAACATCTCTTATTATAAACCTAGGCAATTTCAGAAATCCTTACGTCAACAGTTCCGCTATCAGCTTGTACATAAGCTGCTAGTTGATCTGAACATTCAATTAAAAAGTATTGGCCTTGCTTAATAAGCGATCCTTTTGTTGAGAGATCAGATGACGAAAATCCAAACCAAATATCGCCGTCAATCGGCTGTATTGTTATTACTTTTCGTTCATCCAGCTTTGAAGCACCAGCCTTAACCTCAACAGCAGAAGAAACGCTAAGAGCTTCATTTAATGCAGGTCCGTCAAGAGGTAAATACATTATTTTTTAGCCTTTCCCTTGCTATCTGGCTTTGGCTTTTCAATCACTTCCTTTAGTTCCATTACATGATCATCAACTTTCTTCTGGAAAGCATGCATCTTATTGAACATCACGGCAAGCTTCATAACGTCTGCTGTAGGCAGATTCCAACTTGCGCGATTAAATACAAAATTTACAAATTCGGCGTGTTCTTTTGCTTCCTGCTCTGTAAATGTTAGCTGTATCATTTATCCCTCGAATTAGGACAGCCCGAAGGCTGCCCATAAGTTCAACGTTACGAGAGTTCCATAACTCTTAGGTCCTCGCTAGAAGCGCCATTGCCGCCAATAGCTTGAACAGCTACAGAAGGTCCTATTCTCCAACTTTGCTGCATGCCAGGATACAGCGGAAAACCGTTTGCAGTTGTTACGCCTGTTTTTCCAACAAACAAAGCCTTGTTTCCTTCGTTAGCAAAAGCAATATACTTTCGAGAAGAAAGAGCCGAAGAAACAACATTAACCGCACTTGTAGAAACAGCCGTTGCTGTGTTTTCAATCGCCGTATTGGCAATGCCGTCATCAACGTCGATGTCGTTTGTTACATTAACGTCAAGACTTCCGCCTGTGCTTCCAATTGCGTTACCTGATCCGTCAGAAAGCCAAGCGGCTACTGCGTCATCAGTTGCGTTAAGATCGTCAATATCGAGCTGAGAAGCATCAACCGTGATTGATCCGCCGCCGTCACCGATAACCCAAGGACTAGTTCCTTGTGTTACATTTACGTCATTGGTAATTGAATCAATTGTCCAGGTGCCGCCTTGATGTGCGGTAACACTATCCTGTGTGTAAACGAGGTCTCTAATGTCTAGGTCAGAAACCGCACCGATGTTTACGTCAAGAGCGTTTGAGGTTGAGCCAATTGGCGATCCGTCGTCACCTGCTAAGATGTATGCACCGACTGTTGAACTTGCCGCAATACTGTTGGCGTCTGTTGGATCATAAACTAAACGATTAGTTACACCCATGATTAACTCCTTTCAATGGATTTAAAGATATTAGCCTTATCGGCTTTTTTTCGCATGTCTTTAGCTCCATGATATCACCTCAAGCGTTTGATTTGCGATTGGTGACTGTAAATAAATAGTTACCTGAGTGTTTACATTAATTTCTGTTTCTTCATATGTACATGCTGGCTCTATGGTCCAATATGTTGAACCGCTTTGGCCGCTAGTGTAAGAAATTTTAAGTAAACCATTTCCTCTATTTTTAAGGGAAAAACGCTTTGTTTTAGCTGGAAACGAAAAACTTGTTTCAGTGTTTGGAGTTGCCGAAGTAGTAAAATTGCTAATCGTTGCCGTTGTAACAACGTTAGTTCTCTGCGCTCCTGAGTTACCAGCAATATTTGCCATTTAGCTAATCTCTTCTACGGCAATATCAACGCTAGAGCTGGCTGACTTTGCATAAATTACAATATCATTTGCAATGTCTATATATGCAGAGCCACCTGAAGGAATTATCATTCCCTCGTATCCGCTCACGCCGTTGTCGTAATTGTATTTAATTTCTTCGTCACTTTGGTTTTGTATCTGCAGTCCCTTGCGATCTGCTAACGGAGTTGCTGGTAGTGCGGTCCAGCTAGATTGATCAATTGAAACAATCGTGATCTTGCCGGCTATTTGAATACCAGCCGGCACTATCTCGCCTGTTATCGTGCCAGTAGTACGAACAGCCGTTTCGCCTGTGTCCCATGTTGTAAACTTGGCTTTTTCTCGATCGTTAATGTTAGGGCTAAGAGCCATTGCAAAACCTAGAAAGGGAGGCTTTAAGCCTCCCTATAATTTTTACTCAACGTTGATACACTCAAGAATGACTTTTATCTTTCCGGCTGTTAAATCAGCGGTAGCAATTACAAGATCAAGAGTTTCATCAGCGGCAACAACCAGGTTTGTACCTGTTGTCTCAACCAAGACAGCGTCATCAACCAAATTGGCCACTGCGCCGCTTGTGGCATCGAGAAAAGCATCGTCGTCTGCTGTAGACGTGCCAACAGCTACCGTTGCCGATCCTGCGCTTGTGCAAGCGGTTTCTACAAAAACAACGCCATTTCTGACTAGCGTTTTATGGCCAAACTTGCCGAGTGAATAGGTGCCTTGTGCTCCTGTATCATTAGCAAAATCGTACTCAAATACTTCTGTGTATTTTTTCCCTGTCCATCCCTCAAATTCTTTATATGCTGCTGCATTTGCCATTATTTACCCTTTCTTTTTTTTTGTTTTTAATCCTAATCCTGGCTGACGAATCAACCAGGAATAGGACGTAAAATCTGTTGTTAACCCAGACTATTTTCTTAGGATCAATATTGACCTTAGCCTCATTCATGAAGTCGGCGATATCTGCAAAGTTTTTAAACTCAGCAGAAAACCAATTGCCGCCTTTTGGATTCATGCTATCGCCAATTGGCGATCCTTTAATAGTCTCGGCTGTTGGAACTTCGATCATTTATCAGCTTCCTGTGTATTTAATCATCTTCTCATCGCCAGAGATACCAACTTCAGCTCCGAATATAATGTCAGCACTGATCTTATAGCCAAACTTACCCTCTGAATGAAGATCGGAAATCTTAAAACGAGGCATTTGTTGCATTACAAGATGAACGCAATCTTTATAGAAGGCATAGCCTACGTCCGTTGACAACGAATTGTCCTCAAAGATTTGAAATCCATAACGTGGAAGTGCTACTTGACCAGCAATCATTGGACGATCTTGTCCACCAAAATCGCTTGATGAAAGAGTTGTGTCATCCAATATATCTGAGTAATAGCTTGGGTCAACAACGAAATACCAGGGCATAGATGTAGGCCATTTTGCCGTTGCTGCAAGTTTTCTTGCGCCTGATACAGCAGCGCTGTTCATGTCTGTAACAACAATTTGATGATCAGGAGCCGAAGCACTTGGGACCATGAGAGAATACAGATATGTGTTGATTTGTTTGTTGATAGCATAAAGAAGAGATTGACGAATTTCGCTTTCTTCTGAGCCGATTTGCGATTGAAGGTCAACGAGGTCTTCAAACTCAAGAGCCGCAACCGCTCTCTTGTTGGCAGTTACATCAACATAGCTTGTCGAAAGTTTCTCGGTTGTGAACGTATCCGCGTCCGTTCCGACTGTCAAAAGCTCTCCGCTTGGAGCGTTGATCTGTGAAACTCGAACTCTATCGCCGCCTTTTTGGATGCTTCCGCTATAATCCTTATCGAGCAGGGAAGCAAGAAGGTTAGATTGTCGAAGTTCTTTTGTGAACATCGGAGCCCAGTATTTTTCAATCTGATAGTTTACATCAGCTAAAGTAGTCTGTGCCATTTTTTAATTCCTTTCAATGACTTC
>Ga0180433_10009271_pt1 | contig 12081 bp, 8 predicted proteins | sample SS_ome_8_FD_132980 | JGI IMG/M metagenome (GOLD analysis project Ga0180433, IMG submission 132980) | Hypersaline lake sediment archaeal communities from the Salton Sea, California, USA - SS_1_D_1 metaG | ecosystem: Environmental > Aquatic > Non-marine Saline and Alkaline > Hypersaline > Sediment... | reverse complement strand
TGTCTATGAACAGTCCTTTGGACTTGGGCGGTACAAACTCGTCCGGATAGCAGGCGCAAACCTCAAACCCACTCTCCTTCAGAAAACCGCGCATCTCTCTTGCCGAGAAACGGTACTCGCTAAAGGCGAGTTCGTAGCGGAGAAGACGTCGCTTCAAGGTGCGTAGCCGATACAGAGGATTAACGACGAGCTTTCTCACCAGGTTATTATAGGGCACGCTCACCAGCAACAGCCCGCCGGGCCTCACTATACGATGCAATTCGGCCAGCGCACCAGAGGGACCCTGTTCGAAATGTTCCACCAGCCCAAAACTGATCACCGCTCCAAAAGCTTTATCCCGAAACGGGGTTTGGAGTACGTCAGCACATACCGCAGGAAATTGGCTCACATTTTCCCGACCCATCGTAATCCCCTGGCGGTTCTTGTCCAATCCGATGGCCCTGTAGCCCTTATTACGGAGATAGCTCGTCCACCTGCCAACACCGCATCCTGCGTCGAGAATACCACCTTGATCGGGCATATAACCGACCACGACAGACAACGTGGTCTCCGCGTCGACAAGAGCCGCGTGTTCCCGCAGGTCGCCTTTCCGCCAGTACTCGCTAAAGTCTCCCTCATCACGAGGTTTGAAGTAATACACCTTGAAACTCATTGCACGGATTCACCCTTCGACTGCACCTTTGCCACAAATAGCACCATGCCGCAGGCCAACCAAGGGGACAACCGCCGCAACAGAGCAGCAACCGCCCGACCGAAACGGGAGAGTTCCCAGTTGCCGTCACGCGCGACGATCAGCCGAAACAGCAACGACCCTTCTCCTGCACCGCCGGCTGAGACCGGCTCATACCCGAAAAGATCAATCGCGTCCACGTACAGCCCGATGTTGCTTGGTGGATTCAGGTCTGCAGGGTGAGTTTCGATTGGAGTGAATCCGGCTTCCCTCAACGACCTTTCCACTTCTCTAGCTGAGAAGCGATATTCGGAGAAGGCGAGTTGTGCACCACGCAGCCTTTTCAGCGCGTTTCGCACCGAATGAAGAGGGTTGATAATCAACCGCCTGAACAGGTTATTAAACGGTACGACAAGTATGATTAGCCCGCCGTCGACCAGTACCCTGAATGTCTCCTTGAGGGCAGGAACAGGGCCTTGTTCAAAGTGTTCGACAACGCCGTGTGAGAACACGGCACTGAATGTGCCGTTGCGGAAAGGCATCTCCTCGATCAGCGCTGCAGCAACCGCCGCATCTGACATTCCGCTTCTCAGCCGCTGCAGTCCTTCGGTGCAATAGTCGATCCCGACGACGTCTCTTTGGTGCTCCCGCAAGAAAGCGACCCATCTGCCGTCACCGCACCCCGCTTCAAGGATCTTGCCCGTGTGAGGCAGCCACTTCAGAATGACCGGCACTATCGTCTCACGCCCACAGAGTTCAATCCCCTTTCGTACAGTTCCAGGTCTCCAATCCTGAGACCATAGAAACCGGACCGGAGCCTTGTAGTAGTACACACGATAACTCATCTGCACACCGTATCAATTGCTGCACAAACCACGCACCTGTCTCTGCGTCGCACGGACGTTTTTCACGCATGATCGGACGAGATTATGCAACAGTCTGTAAGACGTGAAACCGGCCTGCTCGCGCCAATGCTCGATGTCCAACTTTCTTCGGAGTAGTTCTGTCTGCTGCCGACACAAACCACCTGTACGTACCATCAAGAAAAGCACAACAGACTCACCCCTCCGGTCGATTACCACAATGGAATCCCGCAGCATGCTTTCGACTATCGTAATCCCAATTCTCGCAAAGGCGCTGGTCTTTCTCTCCACCCATCACGGAAACCTCGCCACATCAATGAAAATGTCCCTCGTTTGCGCAGTCCGAGCTGGCACTTCATCTCCTTTCCAGACAGGAAGAGCAGCATAGACAGGCAAACGTGCGCAAACTGTAGCGGGTTGCCATACCTGCGGGCGACAATAATGGCGTTTCTCACAAGGAAGTAGCGTGCCGGCATGGATTGTTCCTGGCTGATGTCTGTTGAACTTGATCCCCTGTGCAGCAAGTATGCGGTGCCCGCGTAGACGCACCGGTACCCCTTCCGTCTGGCTCGAAGACACCAGTCCACATCCTCGTGGTACCCGAAGAGAAACTCATCTATCATACCGACGTCCTGTATTGCCCGCCGGCTGAGGAGCATACCACAGCCTACCACCGAGTCAACATCCTGTACGACCGTGTACTCCGGCCCGTCTTGCTCGCGATTCCCCACAACCTTGACGAGCGTCCAATCGTAGGTCATCTCGAGATAGGCCGCCCAGATAGTCGAAGGGTCACTCATCTTGAGGTTCTTGGCACCGACAGCAGCAATATCTTGCGACGATGAAGCCACCTCGACCATTTCCCGCACGATATCGGGTGGCAGAATCGTATCGCTATTGACGATAAACATATAGTCTGCGCCGTGTTCCAGAGCATGTCGTAATCCGGCGTTGTTTCCGCCAGCATATCCCAGATTAATCCCATTCTCGAGAATATCAATGTGCTCGAACTTCTCTTTGATGGTCTCAACTGTACCGTCACTTGAGCCGTTGTCTATGACGAGCACCTCGTAGTTAGGGTAATCCAAATCGTCCAGGTGGCTGAGACACGTAATCACGTCGTGAACGCGGTTCCATGTCAAGATGAGAACGTATACCTTGGGCCAGCTCAACAGGTTCACCTTTTCAAACCATAAGCTGCTACCGATCACCCGGGGAACTTGTCCCGGGACGCTCGTACTCTAGCATCTTTAACGCGGCTCTATCAAGGCTCTTCCTGAGAAATAATGACCTGAACAAGCGTGGTCTCGGGCTCCTGCAACATGCTAAGCTACATCAGATCAACCCGAGCCTCTTCAACGGTGGAGGTCTATTAAGGAGGCCGTCAACTATACCCCGAAACTTCAACGCATTCCCTCGCGAGGGTTTCCTGAGAAGTGCCATGAGCAAGCCTCTCATCAGATCACCGACAACAAAGAACGAGAATTTCATCAACTGTGCTAAGGTGGCATGCTTTTTCGCGAAGAGGACGCTGTTCCGCCCGCCAAGATACATTATCGGGCTGGTGTACCCGCCCCCAGTCGATCCCGATCCCTTGTGGTGTAAGATCGCCGTCGGGACATAGACGACGCGATATCCCTTCTTGCGGGCCCTATAGCACCAGTCAACGTCCTCGTGGTAGGCGAAATACATCTCATCGAGGAACCCGACATCCTCAACCGCAGCGCGGCTTAGCAATATGCCGCAACCTATTACTGTGTCGACATCGGCGGGTTCGCTGAAAGCGTCGACCTCCGGAGACGTAAAACCTTCGACTTTGATGATATTGTGATGGTAAGTTATCCGTCCGTACGCCCCCCAGAGCCTCGGCGGATCGACCGCCCACAGGACCTTCGGTCCGGCTGCAGCTATGTTCTTGTCAGCGAGCGCGCCTGTCAAGAGCTTCTCGAGGAAGTCTTCGCCCGGTACCGTATCGTTATTCAGAAGCAGCACGTAGTCCGCTCCCATCTCCAATGCAGCTCGGATGCCGACATTATTGCCGCCAGCATAGCCGAGGTTTGTTTCATTGCAGATGAGCGCGATATCCGGAAAACGCTCCCGCAGGATAATCGGGGAACCGTCCCGTGAGCCGTTGTCGACGATGATCGTGGCGAACTCGTCCAGGGTCTGGCGCTGGAGGGCACATACGCAATCAATCGTATCCTGATACCGGTTCCAGTTCAGGACGACGACGACCAGCTTGGGCTTTTCAGCAGCGGGATACAAGCACGCCCTCCTCTACCCTTATCCTCCCGCGTCTACCAGAAATACTCGGTCTTTCGATGAAAAACCGAGCGGGTATCTCACGTTTTCTCTGCATACTGTTTCAGCTTCCTGTAGAGCGTTCGCAGCCCTATCCCGAGTATTCGTGCGGTTTCCGCTTTGTCGCCGTTCTGAGTTTTAAGCGTTTCCTCGATGGCGATCCTTTCAATGTCTGCCAACGTCGTTCCGACAGGTATCTTCATACGCTTGGACGCGGGTTCCGCTTTGAGCACTTTCTCGGAAAGATGGGCGACTCCCAGTGCGTCAAGAATGTTGTCGGGCAGGTCCTCCACGTCGAGGACCGCATGGTCCGGCGCGAACACCACCATCCCTTCGATAGTGTTCTTGAGCTCTCGTATGTTTCCCGGCCAATCATAGCGTTGAAGTAACCGCATGGCACCCCGGCTTATGCCCGCGACATTCTTGCTATTCTCGCGATTGAACTCTTTTATGAACGCGTCAACAAGCAGCGGTATATCCTCGACCCGCTGACGGAGCGGGGCCAGCTCAATCTTGACAACGTTGAGCCTGTAATAGAGGTCATCCCGAAACCTTTTCTCCCTGACCAGTTCGCCAAGATCGCGATTGGTAGCTGCAATCAGCCTCACGTCGACCGCTATGCTTTGGGAGTCGCCTACCCGCTCGAACTTACGTTCCTCGAGCACCCGCAGCAGTTTTGCCTGCGTGGATAACGACAGCTCGCCGATCTCGTCAAGAAACAGCGTGCCGCCGTCGGCAATTTCAAACCGCCCTTGCCGGGTCTGATGGGCTCCCGTGTATGCGCCTTTAACATGCCCGAAAAGCTCGCTCTCTATCAGGTTTTCCGAGAGCGCTGCGCAGTCCAACGTCACAAACGGTCTGTCACTCCGGGTACTGTTGTAATGTATGGCTTTGGCAACCAGTTGCTTGCCGCTTCCCGTGGGGCCGACTATAAGCACCGTTGACCGTGTGGGGGCGATCTGCCTGATCCTGTTGCACACTGCGATTATAGCCGGCGAATCGCCTATGATACTGCTTAATCCGAACCGTGAGTCGAGCTCCTGGTAGAGCCGGTGGGTGTGAAGTACTAGCCGTTGATGAGAAATGCCGCGGTCGATGACCGCCTCGAGCTTTCCGAGATTCAACGGTTTTGTCTGGAAATCGTACGCACCTTGACGCATCGCCTCCGTGGCGAGCTCGACATTGGCGTCGTCGGTGATCATGATCACGCAGACTTCGGGATTGCGCTGGCGGGCGTGCTTCAATAGCTGCATACCGTTGATGGTCTCAACACGCAGCTCCGCGACCATCACATCAACGCGCTGTTCGTCGAGAAAACGGTAGGCTTCCTGGCCGTCTTTTGCCCACAACACCTCAAAACCGTTTCCCTTCATGAACGAGATGATCTGTCTCGTATCGTGCGTGTCCTCGTCAACGACGAGCGCACGAACCCCGTCAGTTGCATCGCGTTCCTCGTTCATGTTTATTGGTATATCCATCGCTACTTCGTATCGTGAAGATCCCGCCGGAAAGTGGGGCGGCAAAATCCGAACCTGTACCCTCGCGTGGCCACTTCGGTGAATCGAGTTCCCGGACCGCGTCGGCGCTCACTGGCCCAACCCCTTGAGCGACTGTATGATACCATAGGCACACAAAAGCGTTCAAGGAACGAGCGGGATTAGCGAAAGATAAGTGGCGAAACGGGATAGCCTGTGCGGCACAAAACTGCGTTGCATGGTGAAGACACCACCTACGCCTTTACGCGCGCGTCGCGCGACGCCAAAAAGATCGCCCGCCCGAACGCTCAGCTTCTCAACAGAAGAATAAGCGCCGGGCGGACGTTACCTTTCTCTTCCACATTGGCATGCGAGGTACCGTTACTGTCGCCTACCCTTGGCCCGACGGTACCTAGAACACGAGGCTGAGAAGCACGCCTGCGATATTCGCCGGGAACTTGCTCGGCCACGTCAGCCATTCAACGTGACCGTCCATGTAGAGGCAGTTGCCGCCGCCGGGAACGTGGTTAAATGTTTCAGCGCCGCCGTATACGGCAATTTCGTCCCACATCACCGGGATCTCGCTGGACGCCGCTGCGCTTGCTGCCGGGTTGTTAATATCCGTGATAAAGAACCGCTCGATACCCATACGCAGACGAGGAACCGGTCCGAGATCCGAGTCCTTTGCTTGAGGCGAGAACCCAGACTCGTACATATCGAGGAAGCCATTCACAACATCCTCATTGAACAGCGTTAAAGCAAGCGCGACGACATCGCCCGTATTGTCTGGATTAAACCCTTCGGGAAACTGTGTGGGCACCGTGACGCCCGGAAGCAGGATGTTCGGCTCGTAAAACGCCCAGCCCGTGTAATAGTAGCTGCCTCGTGCCAGCGCACACGGTCGGACAGGAAGGTCGGGATCGCCATTTTCGTGGAAGTTGTTGTACACGCTTTGCGCGTCCGAATCCGACGGGCACACGAGTATCCCCACGTCGCTGAGGTATTCGGGATACAGCGACGGTCCGTTGAACGTGCAATCACGAGCCCACTCGTCACTGCAGTTGAATATCTTGATCGGTGGGAAACGCCCGTCCCATTCGTTCGCATACATGTGGAACACCAAGCCCATCTGTTTGAGATTGTTCTGGCAACTTGCCCGCCGCGCGGACTCGCGCGCCCTGGCCAGCGCCGGTAACAGTATTGCCGCCAGGATACCGATTATCGCGATCACGACAAGCAGTTCAATGAGTGTAAATCCAGCTTTCCTTTCCATGGTGCACCCTCCCTTTTTCTCACGAATCAGGTTGCAGACAGACCGAAGGAGTGGTTGTGTTATGGTCGGTATCATCACCCCCTTTCCCTACCGTATGGGTGAGCCACGCGGGCCGCTCATGGGCGATCCGCGATGATGTCCCCCGACAGGCTAGATTATATCAAAACCTGCCGGGAACTGTCAAGAGAATTTTCTCGACTTAGTGTCAAAGATGTGCTGCAAGAGCCGTTGTTTCAAGTGCTTACGGACATCTTGTATTTCCTGAGTACAGCTCAGCATGTTCAAGCGATACACAATCGTGGATGTGGCGCCGGCGACCCAGAATGACATCCATACCTTTCAAGGCAATCTTTCAACAGTTCCGCGTCGCGCCTTTGCGGTTATCGTGAGCTATGGCGGTTGGTAAGGAAGCGAGTGCCGACTGGGACCTCCTGCATGATATCTTCGCGGAGCCGATCTATGAAGGGGAAAACGAAGGCGGCTTTTTCCGTAAAAGCCATGAGGCGATAAGCGCGGCACTGAGAAAGTTGAGTGTGCTGAGAAACGCGCACGTTCGCAGAGCACCAAAGATGGGTATGAGGAACACGCCGGTCATAAACGCGCCAAGCGCCGCGCCGATGTGGTCGGTGCTGTCGGTGAGTGCTGCGGATCTGCCCATGGTGCCCCCGGCGTGCATGAATACCGCGTTCGCCACCGGGAACTCCGCGCCGGTTATGAATCCAGCGGCCACGACAACCGTGAGGAAGCAGAGTTTCCCGCCGGCAAACGTCGTCGCAGCGCCGGAAATTTGCAGGAGCTTCGGCAGAGCCAGGGCGAACGCGCCGATGACGATCTCGAGCGCGAGAAGCAACACTGCGCTGTCGGCTGGACTCTTGACCAACCGGGCGGTAGACAGAACGCTTCCCAGAGCGAGTCCCGTCATGAAAAGCGCCACCACGAGCCCTATTTCCTGGTAGAGATAACCGTACGCGTTCTGGTAGGCGTATAGTGCGATCAGATCGAACGCCATTGCGGCAGCGCCGGTGGTGCCTACAGCGATCAGTGCAAGCGGTTGCCCGACACTCTCGGTACTACCTCGACGGGCGAAGAGCGGCGCTGATCCCAGCGCGAAAACGCCCACGATGATCAGAATCAGCCAGCCAAAACGCATCCCGCTGAGTGTCAAGAGCAGCGGGCCGAACCCGCCTCCCGAATACCGGCTCCACAGAACAAGATTAAAGAAGTAGGTCACCGGCGTATTGTCGGTATTGATGCGCAGATTCTCGGCCTTCTCAAACGATTCGCGCGTGAATCGGACACGTTCCGGCCAGAAGATACTCGAAAACACATATTTCGAGAAATAGTCCGACTCTGTGCCTCTGCTGTCGTACCGTTGGGCAAGCAGTTCAGCATCGTCGGTAACCGTGTCGGGTGAATCGCTCACGAAGAAGTAGTTGGTCTCTCCGGGCGCGATCGCCAGGTATGCGAATGAGTCACAGAGCGTAGCAAACAGCGATCCGCTGAAGCTTTGTATTTCCTCACCGAAGTATGTGGAGGAGGAACTTATCCCGGTGACGACGACCCCGCCAGGACGCAAGACATCCTTGACCTCTGAGAAGAACTCTCGGGTGTAAAAACGGTTCAGCATCGCGGTTGACGGGTCCGGCACGTCGATTATCGCAAGATCATAGAGACGCCGGCCACGGTTCCGTTTGACAAAATGTCTGCCGTCTTCGTGAAAAACGTTCACCCTCGGGTCGCGAAGAGATTCCGACTCGGACGCTGACAGGTAGGGCGTGATGATAGTGAGCACTTCCGGGTCGATCTCGAGGTAGTCGACTCTGGTAACAGGATGGCGCAAGATCTCGCCCAGCACACCGGGCGTTCCCCCGACGAGCAATACCTCCCGCGGGTCCGGATGCTCGCACATGAACACGTTGGCCTCCTGTGCGGAACTGTACGGATCCGGAAACGAGAACGCATACTGACCGTTAGCGAACAAGCTGTACTGTTCCTCCTGCACCCCGACGGTGAGGTTCTGATACTTCGAGTCCCGCGAGGCCACCAGGTCCAGTCGCTGCCCCATCGAGCGCCATCGTGCGAGCACCGTCGCCGTATCCAGCTTCTCGGGGGCACCCGACAGCAACATCGATGCGCCGCCGCAGAACGCTATCAAGCAGAATAGCGGCACCGCCGCGGACTGCCGTATGCGCGCGTGCGCCGAGAGCACCAACAGGAGCAGCCCTGCCGAGACGATGACGATTGATATAAACGCAACCGCAAACGAGCTGAAGTGTTGCACGAGAACAAAGGTGAACAGCACCCCGCCAACCAGGCTGCCGGTGCTCTCCAGAACATACACCCATCCGATGTTCTGCGGTTCGGTTGAGGTTATGTCCGGCTTGCGACGGAGGAGCCGCATGCTCCGGCAGGCAAAGGGGAAGGCGAAACCCACCAGCACGCTAATCGGAATCACCATAAGCCCGGTGGCGGCGGCGAGCTTGAAAAAGGGGATCAGCTCACCCGCAGGTGCTCCCCCCCAGGATCGGGTTGTTCTGATCAGGGGCAACAGACCGGTCAGCACAATAGGCAGAGAAAGTTCCGTGAGCGCGAATACGGACAGCGGATCTTTACTTCTATCCACGAGCCGTGACGCGCTCCATGCGCCGAGACCTACCCCCACGAACCAGCAGCAAAAGATGACACCAAGGCACAGCTCGTTGCCGAAAAGCACCACGAGGAATTCCCTGATGAGAACCACCTGGGATATCGTCGCCTGGTAGCCGAGAATAAAACAGGCTACGGCGACGAAAAGCGTTTGGTCGGCTGCAGGTCTATCCTTCATGTCACTTATTGCGCGGTTCACGGCCCTGCGATAACGTGATTGCTTTTCGCGGTCCCGGCCGGCAGCATCCTCAGCGTACCGGAAGCGTCCAAGTCACACTGCTACATTATACATGAAACCGCTGAGACGTGTTCTGTACGTGCCCCGAGGATTTGCAGAAACATAGCGTTTCCGGAGTATTTTTCCCGATGACGTGGCTCTGGTAGGCAGATGCGTCTCTTCATCCAGAAAAGGCGTGCCGGACATCACAAACTCGGTGGGGAAACGTAGAGCCTCTCACAAGATGAACCGCCATTTGCGTCGCATGGGCATCTTGCTAATGACATGAGGGGCGAGACGCCCGTCCTACCCCCTTTTTGTTAGAGTCTCGTAATCGTTCTGCCACACAGACGTGCACCGCTTATTGCAGGAAAGAGGCCTCCCGCGGCCCATACGCGGGAGGCCCTGTGTGTTCGAACTGGCGAGAAACGCTTCCGGTCAAGCTGCTGGAACAGAGTGCGCCTTTTCCTGCTTCTCGCCGAAATCTCGCACCATTGTCCCCAGGCAGAAAAATCACAGGCCCAGGAGTTTGGACACGGTCTTCTGAAGTTCTTCCGGATTAACGGGCTTCTCGATGTACGCGTCGGGCTCTTCGCCCATAAACTCGCCCATGTCTTTCCCGGAGAAGCGTATACCCACCTTATCCGCAACTCCGGTGAGCATAATGACTGGAATGCTCTGGGTTGCCGCGTCTTTTTTCAAATCGACAAATACGTCGAATCCATTTTTGCCGGGCATCTGGACGTCCAGAATGATAAGATCCGGTTTCGCTTCCTTTGCCTTCTGCAGCCCGCTCACGCCGTCGGTTGCCGAAACGGTTGCGACACCGCCGAGCTCGGAAAGCGCGGTTTCGACAAACTCGATAGCATCCGGCTCATCATCCACGATCAGAACAGTCTTTTCTTCGGACATGAAACACCTCCCTTGTTACTTGCACCCCTTCACTGAAGTTCCTCGTCAAGACGAACCTACCTCGTTTCTCAAAGGTAAGGCGATGGTGAACGCGGTTCCCTCACCCACCTCCGAATCAACCGTGATTGTGCCTCCGTGTTCCGTTATGATCTTGTGGGTAACGGGAAGTCCCAGTCCCGTCCCTTTTGACCCTTTGGTACTGAAGAACATCTGGAACAGTTTCTCCTTGTCATCCGCCGAGATACCGCATCCGTTGTCGGAGACCCTGATGCGCGCAGTCTCCCCGTCGGCAAGCTCGGTAGCAACTTCGACGCGTCCGCCGGTTACGCCATTGCATGCGTCGACCGCGTTGGAGACCAGATTGAGCAGACACCTGCGAATTCCTTTCGGGTCGAGAGTAACTGTGCCGAGAGCCGGGTTCGGTTTCCACGCGATAGTCACGCCTTGATCCTTCGCTTTCTGCTCCATCAAATCGCAGACTGCTTCGATGAGCTCATTCAGGTCGGCTGATTCGTATTCCGGCTGTCGCTCTTTGGAATAGGTAAGCATATCCAAAACGAGCTCCTGCATGAAACTGCTATTCTTTCTGACGATCTCCCACCCTCTCGACAGAGTATGCTGGTCGCCCTTGCGTAGTCCGACATCTACCATATAGGACCCGCCCTGGATACCGTTGAGCACGTTCTTGATGCAGTGCGCCAGCCCCGCTACGGTGTGTCCGATAGCCGCTAACCGTTCCGTCTTCACCATGTCCCTGTGGAGTACCGCATTCTCGATTGCGATCGCGGCCTGCGCAGCGATGGCCTCGCAGAGTGCCAGGTCCTGTTCATCGAACTCGCGTCCATCCAACTTATTGAGTACCTCGATAGCGCCCCATAAGCGATTCTTCGTTGCGAGTGGGACGCAGAGGATCGCCTTGGTCCTGAAACCGCTCTCTTCGTCCACCTTGTTATAGAAGCGCGGATCGTTCGCTACATCGTTAACAATCGCCGGCTTGGCCGACTCGACAACCCACCCGACGATACCTTCGCCCGGTTTCATCCTGATAGGCCTGACAACGTCGGCTTTCTGTCCTCGGGCCACGTGAAACATCAGGTCGCCCGTCTCATCGTCCAAAAGAACCATTGATGAGGCCTCGACCTGCATGACCTCGGTAGTGACGGACATGACGGATTCCAGGACGGTATCCAGGTCAAGATGTGCGTTGACCGTCTTGCTTACCTGGATGAGCGCGTTCAGTTCTTCCGCGTTAAGTGACGCAGCCATGGTGCGGGTTCCAGGTGTGCTTCCTTCCGTTTGTGTTCCGAACTATCCCCTGCGATTCGCGCCGTACTATAGCATAAGGCGAGGACCTATGCAACCACCGAAATTGCGGTACGTAAGATCGACCGGGTGGATCATGACCGGCCTTGTTGTGGTGTTTGGCCCCGGCCGTGGAACCACCTCGGCGCGTGAGAGGCGGAGGCTAACGGCGGGCAAGAAATACCGCGATTTTGAAGAGAGGCGAACCGGACACGATCGTTCGGCGGCAACGTTGTGACAGTGGTCAATATGGGTGACGCGACCAGCGGCATAACGCACGGTGGTCTCAGGCTTGTGGTCGGCATGTCCGGGACGGCTGTCGTAGTCAAAGACCGAGGCTACGGCGTCGGACGCCGATGCAGGTCATCTTTGTACATGACGATGGCATCTTCGCCCGTGTCCGAGTAATAGCCCCTTTGAAG
>Ga0180433_10009270_pt1 | contig 12083 bp, 9 predicted proteins | sample SS_ome_8_FD_132980 | JGI IMG/M metagenome (GOLD analysis project Ga0180433, IMG submission 132980) | Hypersaline lake sediment archaeal communities from the Salton Sea, California, USA - SS_1_D_1 metaG | ecosystem: Environmental > Aquatic > Non-marine Saline and Alkaline > Hypersaline > Sediment... | reverse complement strand
GTTTGGGATCGTTACGGCGAACAGAGCTTGATACGGGGAGGATTTCTGAGAGGAAGTGAGAAAGAATTGATGAGTGATGAATGTGTGAACGCGGACGTTCCTGTTGAAAGTCGCAGGTTTAAGGTTAAAGGTTATGAGGAATGCGAAAAAGAATTGGAGTAGGAATAGGAATTGAAAATAGCATCGATCATTCAATCCGTCGGATGACGGAAACGTCGAAGTTCGGATTCGGGATTCCGGAGCTGATAGCTGACGGTTGAATGATGAATGATCATAAAAGAAAGTGTGATAGGAGTTGAAATACTCGCTGAATGTGAGGCTTTAGTGATTTTAGGATTTCCTAAACTGAACGGTTCTCATCTACTCACTTTCACCGAGGTTACGTGACAAGCACGGCATCGAAAAGACACGGCGAAAATGATGAATGCTGATTGTCGATTGATGAATTAGGGGGAATGTTGAGGAGGTATGACGATGATAATGCATGCAGTTCCGTGGTTGCAGTAAAAGTTGGTGAGAAATGCGGGTTAGGAGTTTTTTGATATACAGGGAAAACTAATCTGATTCAGAAACTGATTACAGAAAACCGACGACCGATAATCATTCATCATTGATGAATGTGTGATCACTTTTTTCGGCTGTTTTTTTTCCCGTGTCTTTTCTCACGGACGGTACGCTGAAATACTGATTCCAGCCGGGTTATCATTCGATCAAGGGTAAATTCACGTTCCACCCATTTCCGTCCTTCCAAACCCATCTTACGTCGCAATCTCGGATTAACAACCAATAATGCAACCTGTTCGGCAAGGAGTACGGGATCACGCCGCGGAAAGAGGAATCCGTTCAGACCGTGAATCACGAGTTCTGAGTTGCCTCCCACGTCGCTGACAACCACGGGACGTCCGGCGGCCATAGCTTCAAGCACGGCCAATGAAGCACCCTCGCTTCGAGAAGGAAGGACAAAAACATCTATATGACGGAGTATCTCGGGAATATCACGCCTGAAACCGGCGAATGTAATTCTGTCGGAAATACCCATCTGGGCGGCCTTCTGTCGAATTTTTGTTTCAAGGGGACCTTCGCCAACGAAGAGGAAATGGACATCAGGCGTAAGGAGGAGTATGCTGGGGATGGACTCGAGGAGAAGATCATGACCCTTTGCCCTGACCAGGTCAGCTATAGTCCCCACTATGACCCGACCGCGGGGAATATCCAATGATTCACGGAGGCGACGGGATGGATTCAGATTGTTGAACGGAGAGATGTCGATACCATTGGGAACAACCTCAACCATACTGGGAGGGAACCACCTGTGCCTGGTTAATGCGGTCTCGATGCTGTGCGATGGCGTGATTATCTTGTCCACGAGATATCGATAGCTCGCCTTATATTGAAATCGGTCTTTTACCCGCGGGACAACTTTGCGGTGAACAAGGGATACCGAGGGGAAAAGCTTGTTTGCCATACCGGCCAGTCTGACCTCGCGATCGAATACTGTACAGATAAGATCGATTTTTCGTTTTGATACTAACAAGGCCAGTCTCGCAACGGCTGCCAGATTGATATCTCCATGCATACCGTGTTCGAATACATCGACACCCGCTGTACGCGCATCCTCCGCCCATGGTTGTCGAGGTTTGCAGATGAATGCAACCTGATGGCCACGTGACACGAATTCGGCACCTACGCGCGCCATCCAGTATTCGCCTCCGGATGCTCGTTTCGTGGAGTTTATGAACAGAATACTTAATCCATCCATAGGCTTGTGCATTCCGCTTGTTGTTACACAACTCTTCATGTATAAATCTCACCGTGATCGGACGTATCCGTATCCGTAACTCCATAATTCCGGGGTAGATATAGTTCCACAGGAAGTCCGCGTCAGAAACAAATACACAAACCTCGTTGAACTTGTTGCATAAAGTTTCACTCGTTGCCGAAAACCGTTTTTACCAGGGAATGTCGGGCATCCCTACGGAAGCGGGGAATAGTCTCCACCACGCGTATCATGTTGTCAACAGAACTGTGATACAAATGGTACAGATCTATTGGCATTCTGCGGCACGGAATCATTGTCCCTTCATCGACACGACCGAAATCAAGGCATCGAATACCAATTCAGGCGTAATTGAATTCATACATTCCCCGGCGCGTGAACAGCGGCCGTTACCATGCAATGAACAGGGTCTGCATGGAAGGTCGGATTCAACAATCACGGCCTGAGGTCCGCTGGGAAAGAAGCCCCATTCCCTGATCGTGGGACCATAAAGAGCGATTACCGGGCTGGAGACAGCATCAGCCAGGTGTACCGGGCCGGAGTCACAACTCACAACCGCGTGGGCGTTGGCCATTAAGGCGCAGGTAGTCCGAATATCGGTATGATTCGTCAGATCACGAGCGGGTTCTAGTTCATGGAAAAACCTTGAAACGCTCCTTCCTACGACAATCCAATCAATTCCTGCCTTGCGTATACGTTCAACCAACGTGTTCCAATGCGTTTCGGGCCACGCCTTGAGATCAAACGATGTATACGGATGAAGCACGATACAAGGTGATGAAATATGTCGCTGCTCGAGAATGGATACAGCGTTTTCCCGTTCATCTTCCGATAGGAAGATACGGGGAACAACATCATGAAGCGGCGGTGTTTTCTTGTCCAGAGCACGGGCGTAACGCTGAGGGATGTTCGCTGATAGAAGACGTCTTTTCAACCAGAGTGAATGCCGTTTCAGATACAATCTTCGTTCAATGTTGAATTTGGGATATCGGTACACGGTACCCGACCATAAAAACGACAGAATGTGTGATCGAAAAGATCCATGAAGGTCTATGAGTGCTCTGTTTCTGTACGTATGCGCAAGTTGTCTCGCAGTCCGATACCAGGAGCTACCTTTCAGATGATCCGATCTCAGACCAACAACCGACTCAACGGAAGGATGGCCCTGAAAAACCGGAACGTATTCGGATCGGGTAATCACTGTAAATCGTAGGCCGTATGATTGAAACCAGTGCTCAAGAACACCGGTGATAAGCACAACGTCTCCAAGCGAGCTCAAGCGAAATACTACGGGATGAGTGCCCGGTTCAAGATCTCCGAAACGAGCAGTCATATCAGGCTTCTGTCTCGGAAACCTGAGTTCTCTGATCGAATGATTTGCGCAGACCGTTACGCACGTTGGTATCTCTCGAAACGGTATGGAGGATAAATGATCGTATACATAGTTGGGTTCAAACCTGCAGTCGTTCACAACCCGGTAAACGGAATCAGATTATCTCGGCTTTGAGGAGATCATGTAGATGAACGATTCCGATGATTCGGTTCGCATCGTCCACAACAAAAAGGGCGGTAATCGCGTGTTGTTGCATGAGATGAACCGCGTGTTCGCAGAGCCGGTCAGGAGCAATGGTTTTCGGATCTCGTACCATAATCTTTTCAGCAGTCAAACCGGAATGATCGAGCTTGCGTTCGAAAAGACGGGATAAATCGCCATTGGAGAAAACTCCCACCAGACAACCCATTTCATCTTCAATCGCTACAACACCAAGGCGCTTCTCGGATAGTTCCAGGATCACGTCATACAGCGGTGTTTCGACGTCGACCCTGGGTATTCGATCCCCCGTGGCCATAACGTCCTTAACGCGTTTGAGTCGCCTGCCAAGAGATCCACCAGGGTGGCGGATTGCATAGTCTTCAGGTGTAAAACCGTGTCGCTGCAGTAGAGCGATCGCCATCGCATCCCCCATGGCAAGAGCCGCCGTCGAACTCGCCGTGGGAACCAAACCAAGTGGGCATGCTTCCTGATCGACACTTACGTCTATGACTATATCCGCATTGTGTCCCAAATCTGAATTTGTTGTTCCTACCATTGCTATAACAGGGATTCCCAATCTGCGGACAAAGGGAAGGAGACTTTTGAACGCACGACTGGCACCGCTGTTGGAGATAACGAGGAGAACGTCGTTTTTATCAAGCATTCCAATATCTCCGTGGGCGGCTTCCTCGAGTCTGATAAAAAAACTTGGCGTACCGGAGCTGGACAGAGTTGAAGAAATCTTCTGTGCGATAATCCCCGACTTTCCCGTACCGGCAACCGCAACCTTACCCTGACACCGAAACATCGTATCCACGGCTTCTATTGCCGAGGATAGTTTCCGTTTTGCCAATGTTTTCAGCGCAAGGGCTTCAATATCCAGCACATGAATCAGATCATGCTCGATCTTATCCGCTTGATCGGTATTCATTCTCGAGATATCTCCAATCACTCCTATGAGGGAAGCGTCAATGCCTGAGCAAGGCTGTTATCGATCATATCGGCGATTTGTTCCGAAGCTCCCAAACGGGACATGCCGTATGATTTCGCTTTCCTGCCCGTTTCCTCGGCGTCTTTCGGGCTCTCTATCCACGTTGAAAGCTGTCTGGCGAGTTGTTGGGAATCATGTACGGAAATAATCGCTCCATTCGCAACCATATCCTGAGCTTCAGGAGAATTGGCAAAATAGGGTCCGACCAGTATCGGTTTTCCCCACATCGCCGGTTCAACAACATTGTGCACTTTCATGCGGAAGCTGCCGCCAACCAGCACATAATTGCCGTATTTATAGGCCTCAGCGAGAATCCCGACGGTATCGAGGATTAAAATGTCCCATTCATCCGCATGCGTAGCATTACTGGTTGTTTGAACCGACCACCCTTGAGTGGTAAACAGAGCATGTAACCATCGCACACGTTCCGGAGTCGGTTCGTGGGGGACGAGAAGAATTGAGAGTGGACCGCGTGGTCCGCCGAGTTCATCAAGTGCATTCAGGATCACCCGCTCTTCCTGCTCATACGTCGAACCGGCAACAAGGAGAGGTTTGTTCCTGCCGGATACGAGGGATTTGAGCCACCCCGGCGAATCATTCCGGTGAAGCCGTTGCCACATACGATCGAACTTTGAATCGCCCGCCACGGTGATCGCAACTTCGGGTCCGGCCAGTCTCGTGAGACGACCTGCGTCTTCCTCGGATATCGCGGCAATTCCGGTTAGAAGGGAATAAAACGAACGCTGAAATGAACGACCGATAATATGATTTCTGAACGAGGAAGAGGTAAGCGTGGCATTCACGAATAACACGGGTATATTCCGGGAATGTGATTCCCACACGAGTCCCGGCCAGAGATCGGTCTTTACCACGATGATCATATGAGGATGGATGGCTTCGAAGGCCGTTCTCAGATCGGATTTGTGCATAGGGAGATAAAACCGGTCGGCTATATAGTCATAGTTATCCACGGATTCCAAACCCGATGGGGAGAAAAAACTTACCCACGCTGCCTGAGATGGATGCCTTTCGGCCAGCGCTTCTATGATGGGTCGAGTCTGCTCGAATTCCCCAAGACTGCTTACATGAAACCATAGCCTCGGCATTGATGAGTTGTCGTTGCGAGTAATCGGCAAACGCCTGCCCCGCAATGCACGATCGATTTTATTGTTTGATCTCGCTGCTATCCTGGTCGCAAAATCAGCAACAGGGAGTGCGGCGTGATAGTACATTAATTCCCAAATCTTGTTCATCATACGTGGCATAGGATCATCGTGGGATGCTGGTGTACACGCGCATGAACGATATGCAATTCATAAGTATGACCCAAAACTCGTTATCCGTATTTTACGAAATTCTTAGTATACATAATTAACACGGTATCGGTTCTCTGTATATTTGACCGTTTCTCATACCGCTTGAGTAGGCAAGAAACCTATTGCAGATCCGAACGTCAACGAGAGTCATATTATTGTTCGATTACAGATGGTGGATTACTCCTCCGACGGTTGGGGTTGACAGGAAGTACGACATGTTCCTAAGATGCACCGGCATTTTAATCACTTGGGGCTGTAGCTCATTTGGGAGAGCGCTTGTCTGGCAGACAAGAGGTAACGGGTTCGATCCCCGTCAGCTCCACCAGAACAATCTCCGAGGAGTAATTGAATGCCGGTTGTTCCTTCAAATGTTACTATTGTATCCCTCGAACTGGGGGAAGAACTCTTCCATGAGGGTGATCCAAATAACGGAACCATGTATGTCGTCCGTTCAGGGCGCTTTGCCGTTCTGAAACATCGGTCAGATGGAACAGAAATAGTGACAGAGCTTTCATCCGGCGACGTTATAGGCGAGGTCTCTTTTTTTTCGAGCGAACCCCGTACGGCAACAGTGAAGGCATTGGAGCGAGGCAGTCTTTTTGCATTATCCAACGAGACCTTCGAGCAGATGGTTCTTCGGAATCCTGAGATAGGACTGAAGATTATTCGGGGTCTCGTCTCCGCGCTCAGAAGCTCCGAGAAGCGCGCGGGCTGGCGATAGCGCGGAACTCTTGCTGGTGTAGCTCAGTCGGTAGAGCAACGCACTCGTAATGCGTGGGCCAGCGGTTCGAATCCGCTCACCAGCTCCAGATTGAATCCCCCACTCATCGGTAAATGCGAGAGCCTGCAATTCCTTTTTATGAATTCTCTTAAAGAATTACATATTCAATTGACATGCTGATTAGTAGATTGGAACGGAATCGGAAAATAACGATATTGTCCTTTCGTACCTGTTGATTCACTTTCGTACCATGATGAATCCTCATTTTAACCCGCATATCTCACCAACTTTCCGCTGCAATCACGGAACTGCATGCGCTGTCGTCGGTATACTCTCTTCCGTCTTCGTCCCTCTGACGGACTACGCCGAGACTTTGCAGCCTTCTCACCGTATCTCAAAGAAGCTATCAGCCTATCGAGATCGCTCAAGGACTATGTCGTTCAGCTGTCAGCCCCTCGACCATGCTCAGGGACTTCGTCTCTCGGCTTCGGAGAAAAGAAAATCCTCCTCAATCCTCCTTGCCCAAAGGAGGAATAAAGAAAAAGAGGGTTTCGCCTGCTCTGAGCGCAGTCGAGGAACTTGTATGCCGCAGCACCTAACGAGAAAGGTGCCGGATAATAACCTTGATATGATACATATCTTCGTGCTTTCGCGACTGAACCTGGTGAGAAATGCGGGCTAATTTCGTATTTCGCAGTCTCAAGGAGATACTCCTACATCCGATTACACCGGTTATATCGGCTTTTCTGTGGTATCTCTATGGTTTGGGCGAACCGTCCCTCTGGGCGGACGAGGGAGCTACATTCGGTATTGCCAGTCTCGGTCTTCGACCCTATGAACATCCTTCGCTTTATTTCCGTTTCATGGAATACTGGATGCGGCTTTTCGGCACATCAGAGTGGTCACTCCGAATGCCTTCGGCCCTTTCGGCCTCTATCCTGCCATGTTTGGTATTTAAAATCACGAATCGATTTTTCGGTCCTCGTGAGGCGATATACGGGGCATGGTTGGCCGTTTTTTCTCCGTTCGTGCGACTTGGAGCCCAGGAAGCACGCATGTATGCTCCCCTCGCGGCGTTCCAGGCGGTTGCGTTTCTTGGATTAATCCGATATCTCGACGGTATCAAACGTGGTCTGGTCCTCTGGTGCGCATGTACCGTGATCTCGACGCGCCTTCATCATCTCGGCTGGCTGGGATGCTGGCCTCCATTCTTCATTGCACTGCTTTATCAGAGACAACGCAGATGGGCATATGGCGCGGGTATAAGCGTTCTCGTTCTTTATGGATCATTATGGTATGATCTTTACGGGCAGATCATGCAACGGATCGGAGGAGGTCATCTCGGATCCACTCCGGGGGTCACGGCAGCGATGAAGAAACTCGCTGGGCAGGTCTATTATTTAGGTGCCGGTTTCAGTTTTACACAACTGGATATGGGGGCGGTCAAGGATCTCATGGGAGGACCATGGTTTCCGTATTTCCTTGTTCTATTGCTACTTCCTCTTATTATACTCATTCGGGGTTTTCGATCATTTCATGGTATTGAGATTCGATGGAGTATTATTTCCCTCGCTTTCTTTCTCCCCACATTCCTATTTATCGCGTACGAAGGCTCTCCGGCCAATCTGCTCCTTCCCGTATATACCGTATATCTCATTGTCATGGCGGCCGGGAGTATTTCGAGAAAACGATTCGTATTCGGTGCCATACTGATGTTGTGGATTTCAGCGGGCGTCATACAATCGCGAACCCGTGGATATCCTATTCACCCTGAGGATTGGCGAGGATTGACACGGCAGATTCAAAGTCTCGCGATAGAAGGTGATGCAGTTTACCTGACCGGTTCCCGCAACAGTCATTTCACAATTGATTATTACTCACTTGGGGATATACCCCGGTACTCCGCGGTGGATAGCACATTGTTTTACGCTATCTATGATCCGCATCGAAACCGGTCAGGTCGTTCGGTGGCAGGAACGGTTCGGGAAATTCTTCAGGATCACCCGCGTTTGTGGTTTGTGTATATTGATTACGATATGCCGTTCATGGAGCGGACTCTTGATACGTTGCGAACGGAGTATGTTTACGATATGTGGGAGTTTGAATCCGGTCTGTCGTTGTTTCTTATCAGAAGTGATAAATGATGAATTCGGGAATTTTGTGATTTCATGATTTGGTGATTTGAAGAAAATTAGGAACAATTGATGAGTGATGAATGGAAGAGGTTTGGGATAGGCTCTTGGATTATGGAATTGATACCAGCGAACCGACAAGTGAAAACGCGATACGCCGAAGGCTGAGAGCACGGACAAGAATGATTTTCCGAAGCTGATCCCTGATTTATACAGACACTGAGTATTGGACATAACCAAGGATCGAAACATGAGCTATTTTCAGATATCGGGTGGCAGACAGTTGACCGGTACCGTGGTACCGCGCGGAAATAAGAACGAAGCTCTTCCCGCTATCACAGCGGCGATTCTCTCATCTGAACCGGTGATCCTGAGGCGTGTTCCGCGTATCGCGGATGTGATATCAATGGTTGAGTTGATCAGAGCAATCGGTGCGGAAATTGAATGGTCAGACGAAAATGAACTTCGGATTCACGCGGCGCATGATCTTGATCCGGAGCCGCCCGCTGAACTCTGCGGATCGCTCCGGGCATCATTCCTTCTTGCCGCACCGTTGATCGCCCGGTGTGGGCGTGTAGTCCTCGGTTTTCCCGGCGGCGATAAGATAGGTATCAGACGGCTTGATCCGCATATACAGGCGTTCGAGGCCCTGGGAGTCGCGTGCGAATCCGTGGACGGGAAGATAACGATGACAGTGGGGGATCGCGGCCTCCGGCCGGGTCAGATTCGTCTTGATGAACCGAGTGTCATGGCAACTGAAAATGCATTGATGCTTGCATCTATGACCGAAGGGAAATCCGTTCTGTATCCCGCGGCCTGTGAGCCCCATGTTCAGGGTTTGTGTCGGATGCTCGGGAGTATGGGCGTTACCATAGACGGTATTGGAACGAATCAGGTTACAGTTCGAGGTGTTTCCTCCGCAAAAGCATGTATTCATACAATTTCTCCCGATCATATTGAAATAGGCAGTTTCTTGGGACTTGCCGCGGCAACTTCAAGCGATCTGAAAATCGAACCAGTTGATCCGTGGGTGCTGGATCCTGTGCTCAGGCCGTTTCGGCGACTCGGCATTACCTATGAGCTCAATAACCGGACTCTACGATGTTTGGGATCTGCTCATAAGTCGGTGATAACTGATTTCGGTGGCACGGTTCCCCGGCTTGGCGATGGGCCGTGGCCTGCTATTCCGGCTGATATAATGAGTATACTCGTCGTATCGGCAACTCAGACAAACGGTACGGTATTGTTTTTTGAGAAGATGTTTGAGAGTCGTCTGTTCTGGGTTGACAGACTCATCGCCATGGGCGCACAGGCGATTCTCTGCGATCCTCATCGGGTTGTGGTTTCAGGACCCACAAGACTTCACGGTACGGTGATGGCAAGTCCTGATATACGAGCCGGCATGGCACTGCTCATTGCGGCGTTGGCGGCTGACGGAAATAGTGAGATTCATAACATTTCTCAGATCGACCGTGGCTATGAATCAATTGACGAACGTCTTCGAATGGTGGGAGCGGATATTGCCCGTATCCACTGAAGCGTTGTTTTTCCTGATTCGTATCCTGTTTCTAACCCCGGTACTATCAATAGTGCCGGTGGAAGAGTCACGGTTCGAGGATGTGGAAGCGGTGGTATATAACCTTACCGTAGAAGAAGGACTTGCGTATATCGATTCGCTTACATCGTCCGGTACGCTTGAGGATTACATGGCGGAGGGTCTCCGTGCGAGAATAATGAACAGACCCGGTTTGTGGGACCGTTGGGGAGAAACAGCCGGAACGGTGTTCGAATCCGCGTTATCGGCCTATGAAGACAGGGGGCTTTCATCCATCACTGATTCATTGTCTTTGTGTTCATTGTTCCTGGACTATGCGTACTACTCGGCACGGGCTGTGTATGCGGATACTTCGCATTCGGGGATGCATAGAGAACGTGAGTTACAGGCTCTGAACGAAGCCCTCAGCATCTCAGTAACGGAGTGGCAACGGGAGAGGGCAGCAATGGAACTCGCCCGGTATTATTCCCGTAACGCACAGCCCGACTCCAATGTGCACATGCATTTTGAAAACATTGTGGCCAGTTCACGGAACAGCAATGCCCTCGGTCCGGCGTTTTGGCACTGGAATGATTGGTTGATCTCATACGGGTTAATGGACTCTGTTCTAAAACACCTGTATTCAATGAAACATACCCTCAAGGGAACCAAATGGGACATCCGTGCACGCGATCTCATGAACCTTGTCACAAGAACCGAGCTGTTCATCGAATCGGTAGAGATCGCCGACTCCAGTTTGAAGATTGTAACATCACTCAGAAATGTGACAGGTGAAGTAGATTTGTCTATCTGTCGGCTATCAGAGGACGTATGGGCGCAGGAGTGTGGAATGGGGTCGCTTGATGGATACAGGATGCCTTCGCATGAAGTTCGGTACACTGAAGTGGTATCAGCCGGTATGAACGGAGAAATAATGACCTGGAGGATACCCGTTCCTGTTCCGAGTTTATACGAGCTTGAACTTGCATATGGAGATACATCGGTCTCACATCCCCTCGGCGTATTCAGTTTTATCCCGTCAACGAAGCGCGGAATGTCTTATACAACTATCGAAGGTGTTTCGTGTGATGCAGATGTCGTTGCATGTAGATTGAGCCGGGACGGGGAGTGGCTCCCCATCCCTGATATTGTCCGGACTGATACAGTTGTTCGTATCCCGGTGGGGATCGAGGAACGAATCCAGGTTCTTGTATCAGGCAGGCGATGCACAGGTTGGTTCGGTTCAATTGGGACGGGACCGACCTTTCAGATTATTCGTGATTGGCACGATGAGTAGAATCATATGAAGTTTCGAGGAATACGGTTTTCTTTTACATGGTGCATTCACCGCCGTTCAGGGAAACCAGGGAACCATCGTCGATTCATCATGATTCTCCTGCTTGGATTCCTCGCATTGCCGGGTGTCATACATGGCGAGAGACCGGTGATACTCATAGGGTGGGATGGGGCCAGCTGGAATATCCTTGATTCGCTCCTCGCTTACAGGAAGCTCCCGGTACTTGCAGAACTGATGAATAAAGGACAGGCGGGGAATTTAGAATCAACACCGAACTTCGTATCACCACCTGCGTGGGCAGCCATATACTCCGGGAAGAATCCCGGGAAAACCAATATTTTTCACTTCGGCCGCCGGGAGGATGATCTTCCTCGTCTCGGAGACCTTTCAGGAAACGATATGAAAGCCCGGTGGATATGGGACATACTTTCTGAAAACGGGCGGACCTGCGCCATGGTGAATGTGCCGCTGACATATCCCGCCAGACCGGTAAATGGTATGTGTATTACCGGTGAGTTCTCTCCCTGCGTCATTACACCTCCGAGTATGGTCATTGTTCGGGATTGGGATATCCTTCCTCATACGGAATCCCGTATCGGCAGGGCTTTCGTTGAGCTTCATGATGACACGGTAAGCTTGACCATGTCCGTTCCGCCTCAGGGGGATCCGAGCATTACACTCCGTCGGGGAGGCGACTATATCGCGGGACCGGATCTGCCATTGAATGAGTGGTCACCCTGGTTCATGATTTCGGTTGGCGGAGAACCCGGCTGGGCACGGG
>Ga0180433_10009269_pt1 | contig 12083 bp, 12 predicted proteins | sample SS_ome_8_FD_132980 | JGI IMG/M metagenome (GOLD analysis project Ga0180433, IMG submission 132980) | Hypersaline lake sediment archaeal communities from the Salton Sea, California, USA - SS_1_D_1 metaG | ecosystem: Environmental > Aquatic > Non-marine Saline and Alkaline > Hypersaline >... | reverse complement strand
AGCTCCTGGCAATTTGAGATTGCGGCTGAGACGCCATCAGAAACAAGCCGCATACAACAATACGCCATTAAGAACGACACAACTTATCCAAACGTATTCCAGCAAGGTGAGTTTATTGTTTTGAACACAACACAAGACTACTCAATCAAAGTAATAGATTTCAATGGTGATGAGGTTACTATTGTAGCAGCCACTCCAATATATGCTCTTTTGAAGCATGATGAGAATGCACCATCATTGACTTAGACTTAGTGTCGTGACATTTAACACATTTAACACATTTAACACATATAAAACAAGATTGATTGAATTAATATATTAATGAATCTTGAGAATACACATAGAAAAAGGCACTAAAAATAAAGCACTAATGAAACTAACTTAAAGTCAACATACATTACTATAGTGTCAGCCAGGTGGTTGACAGCATCACATACACGACTACAGAAACAGCACGGATTCCCGAGTGGTCAAAGGGGTCAGACTTAAGATCTGCTGCGTAACGCTTCGTGGGTTCGAATCCCACTCCGTGCATATCAAGTGGTCTGTTGTGATGTTCTTTTTGAATGATATTCAAAAACTTATTATTGATTATCATTTGAATGTGAATTATGCTTTATGATTGACACATAACATATTACGCATCACATATTACGCATATGGTGTGTTGTTTGACTGCGATAATGATGTCAACATTCCGCCACCAAATCCAAACAAGAAATACATAAAGTGATACACAACTAAAGCACCAATTAAAGAGGTAACTGCAACAGCAATAGCTTTTTGTTGTTCTGTTAGCGAATCACCAGCGAAGAATGGATTAACAAAGGCATATACACGTCCTTTTTCATTATCAAGTTCTCTACGTGCTTCAATAGCAAGCGTAGCAATGAGTGCACCAGCAATGGCATTTAATATAAATGCTTTTAAGATAGTTGTTGCTAACAAATTAGGTATTATTGGAAATCGTTTCATAGTAATGACTCTTATTGTATTATGAGACAAAAAAGCAAACACTAAACAATTTGTCAAACAATTGATGTCTTAAATGGTATATGAGTATGTATATAGTGAAATGTATTGAGTTAATATGTCTCTACATATATTGAAATCTGCAGACGGTAAGGAAATTATCCGCCGACATTATCCAATTGGTTTGGGTCCAGTATATGAAGTATTCAAGGAGTTTGGATGGAATGAGTCTCGGATTGGCGGACGGTCACAAGATATTGGAAATGCTTGGCCAACAACAGAATATACAGATGGTGATGATGTTACAAATGGTAGAGAGGGTTTGTGTATTGATGAGTATGTATTCACTAAGGAATGTGGACGTAAGATGCGTGAGTTTCGAATTCGGTTATTCCAAAAAGACATTGAGGTAATTGTTCCAATTTTTAGCAAAGATTATTCTTATTCCACACGGTTTACGAGTTATTATGATATGACTGATTATATTGAACTTCACCTGAAATACCAAGATGAAACATATGACAAACAAAAGAGTAATAATGTTTCGTTTGGCAAAGAGAAAAGCAAAGAAGTTCACAGTGATTAAGAATCAATGGGAATCAATGGGAATCAATGGGAATCAATGGAATTGCGATAGTGAACTGTGTGCATGTCTGCCTAACATAAGAAAATTGAACGATGATGTCTTCAATACTATGGAGACATCATAGAGAACAAACGTACGCGCTTTTCAGAAAACTTCTTTCACAAAACTTCCCATCTTATACTAAATATGATGGAGCTTACCATCTATACAGCACTCCCTAAGATTGACGATGAGCACACAAATAATGAGTTATACTTTTGCGTAGCATCATTAAATGTCAAGAGTATCAAAAACTCAATACTACCGAATACACATATTATCTTCACTATAGATACTTCTGCATCTATGGATGAACCAATGACAAGACCATTCGGCACCACTAAATTACAAAAAGTGATTACAACAATTCGCGGTTGTTTACATTATATCCAATCAAATGGTCAGACAGCATTTATTACAATCATTACATTCTCAAACAAAGCAAAACAGATTCTTTCATATTATCCATCAAGCGAATTAGGAAACTTGGATTTTGAAGAACTAGAAAAATCAATACGAGATACAGTTGATTATCAAACAAATGTTCAATGTGCTCTGGAAATGGCATCGGATATCATTGCAACTGTTGAAAACAATGGTAACCAGCATTCTAATACATCACATCTTAACATCGTGTTAACAGACGGTTATATTAACATAGGTGCAGATACGTCTAAAGAACTTGCAACCATCATTGTCAATACGCGTGAAAACCTAAAGATGAAGCAGAATACTTATACCTGTAGTTTCATAGGAGTTGGGGAAGATCACGATTATCTGTTATTGAGAGATATTGCAAACAAGACAGACGGGACAAACAACTTCTTGGAATCTACCAATAATGCGGATATCCTATATGCTGACTTACTATCGCCATATTTCAAAAACTACATTAGTAATGTTACCTTTAGTGGCGTGAATCAAGGAGACATATTGTTCTTTAATCCTCAAACAGGTGAGACGAATTCATCTGAATTTCGAATTCCGCGAATCACTGATAATGAAACAAGATACATACATATGCTGAGTCGTAATCCTTGTTGTAGCGACTTGCGTGTGAACTATGACGTGTTAACACAGACAAACATAAGAGATACCAAAACGATACCAATTCATAATGTCATCTATGAAGGTGAAGAAGGACATACAGTAAAAGTGTTCACAATGCGTATGAAAACACTGGATTTATTAACCCAAGCATCTAGACTCTTAGAGAGCGAAAACGAAAGTCAGAATACTCTGGATGATGATGCTGTTGCGACACCTCCTGCTTTAGTGAGAACAGATGTATCCATGAACCGATTACTCGCACAACTTTGTAAAGTATCAGATCCATTTGAAAGAATTAAACAGAGTATTACTTCACTTATCTCAGAAATCACGAGTTTCAAGACTCAATCAAAACTAAATTTGTCTGTCTTTCATAACGGTTTATGTGATATGCTTATTAAAGATTTGGAGTTCGGAGATTTAGCATTAGCAAGAGCAGATATTCCGGATATTGCTTGTATGTTCGCAGACTCAAGACTTAGTAGCCAAATGTGGCAGAAAGCTTATTCTATCCAGAGCACGGTTCGTCTGCTTCAAGATATGGAGCGATTAAATAACGGTTCAAATATCAATAGCCCCAGCAGTGTGAGCAGTTCATCAAATCATCAACTTGAAAGACTTGTTACACAAGAGCAAATATACAATATATATGCATCGTCAGGCACTCTTGATGTATTTAATACTATCAGTTCTAGTGTAATGTATAATGCTTAGTTAGCAATGAATATTGTGTGCGATAATAGATAATAAAAACATTTTTATTTAATGCTTATACATAATAGACGGAATGAATCCCGTAAATGCGACAAGTCAATCACAAGATCTTCAAGGTTTATTACAATCTTTAGTTCCTGTAGTGAATAGTGCGATATCAAAAGCTGGAATTACGGTGTCACCAAACACGATAATGCAAGTAGTGCGCATTGCTATGGAGGCTGTAGAAGGTGCACCGATTAAGGGTCAGCAACAGCGTGACCTGGTTATTTCTCTTGTCTTAGAGGTTGCCAAGAACGCCGGACTCAGCAATGAAGACATAATGATAATTCAGGCTTTGATTAATGGCGGTATTATGTCTGATACTATTGACTTAGTGGTATCAGCATCAAAGGGTCAGTTAAATGTGAATCAAATAGAGAAAGTAACACGAGGTTGCTTGAGCTGTATTCCAGTAATTCAAAGACTAGTTACTAGATTCAGACGTGGAAATAGAACCGCAGATGTTCAATCAGAAGCAGCAACAACTACACCAACCTCCGTTCAGGCAATAACACAAGCCAATGCTACATCGCAAGTAAATATGGAACCAGTTGTGATTGCTGAATCTAACGTAGCGAGCATTGTTTTAACAGTGACTCAAGGTGAATCTTCACAGCCTGTTGTTGCCAAACCAGAAGATGTATCTGTTGTTGTAACTGATGTGCCAGTCCAAGAGCCTGTAACTGTAGTGACAACACAAGTCCAAGAAGCACCAGCGCCAGTAGCACAACAAGTAGTACAGGAACAACAAGCGCAACCAGTATCACTACAATTACCGGTTTTAACTAGAGATAACGGTGAGGTTATGTAAACGTAGTAGTCAAAATGAAATCATTTCTTATTTATGTTTGTCAATAAATAAGAAATTGCGAATAATGAAGCGATAATTGAAGCATAGTCCGCCGCAGATTTATCTATGTCTTTGTAAACATACATGGATATATTTTCATCATTTAGTGAACGTAAGAATGATATAGATGAATTCATCAATAGAGTGAGTATTTATTTGACGAGATTGTTTGGTGAAAATATTAAAGCAGGTTGGGTTTTGTTCGGATTACATTGCTGGATAATCTTACTAATTTACTGGTCATTATTTATCCAAACAGACAAAAGACTTCGTATTATCGGGTTCATTGTTTGGCTAAGTATTATGCTACAACACATATACTTTAATGGATGTTGGTTAGTTCGTTGTGAACGCAAGTTATGGAATAGCAAGGAATGGATGGGTCCATGGACAGTCGTTTTTGAAACATTACAGAGAATCGGTGTGCCATTAAGAAAACACTATCCTTGTAAGGATAATACGAATGCCAAACGTAAAAATACAATAAGTAGTATCATATTTGCATTGTATGCTTTATTGATCACGTTGTTTGCAATCCAGCAATTATAAATAAATATACACACCTGACTATTACCTATTATAAGAGATGTAAGTAAGAAAAGACAAATTCAATATAGGTGAATTAAATAGACACTTTTTATAGAATAAGAAGTATACAATGAGCATATCTAATAAGCAAACTCGTTCGATTACACGAAATATTGGAATTGGTTTGGGTATTGCTGGTATCGGAATAGCAGCATTTATTGGTTACAAGTATTATCGCGATGCTATTAATATGACCGAAAAAGGCAATGCCCAGGCAAAAGGTTATTATTCGTTTTATCCGGCATCATTCCATCAAACAGAAGCAGAAAGGCAATATGACATTCAGGCTTTACATGCAGCTATGAAACAACGCACGCAACGTGATATTGACTTCTTTAAGTTGGTTGATATAGATATTACAAAACCATTTAAAGAGATTGTCCCTGAGGTTTCACGCTCAGAAATGTTGCAGACAGTACATAATCCAGAAGTATATTGGACTATATTGAAAGAAAAGTATTACTACAATAGAGCAAGACCATTCCAACACGATAACTCTGTTTTATCGTCGGCAGTTTTACAGAATAAGACAACAAGTAATCCATCATATCCGTCAGGTCATGCAGTTCAATCATATGTCTTGGCGATTGATTTAGCCAAACGATTTCCAGATAGAAAAGAACAATTGTATGAAGTAGCTGAGCGAATTGCCCTTTCACGTGTTCAGGGAGGTGTTCATTATCCGAGTGATATACGTTATGGTAAGGAACTTGCAGAAAAAATGTATTTAAAGTAAAGTTTTTGGATTTTAGTATTCTATTTGTTAAGAGTTCTTCTATTGAATTTTATTAAGTTATAATCATATACAATGTGCGTATTTCTGAATAGCTCATTCAATTGGTAGCGCGTAAGAAGTATCACTTGAATAAACTGGAAGTAATGGGTCATATTTTTTGAGGTAGATTTCAATTAGAAGTTTAAGAAGTGGCATAGAACCAATTAAGATTACACAAATAGCAGTTTCTACGTCATAGTAAGTGGCTAATATATTGATGGATAGTAATGTAGATACAATTATTGACAGTCCTATCCACATAATTGTTTCAATGCTAACATTGATAAATAGTCGTTCGTTGGCTTCGAATTTAATAAATTGATTCCTTGCGTTCATTATATTAAGCTTGAATGATTTTGATTGCTCTGGTCAAAGATGTGTGTAGTGCTTTGATGGTAGTAGTAAGTTCTGCTATATGGAGTTCAATTTTCTGGATTACTATGTTTCGAGTGGAGCAATACAAGTTCATTATCATACACTAACACTACTACGTGTAATGAAACGATGCATTATGTCAGTTCATGTTTATATCGGAGCCATCTTAAGGAGAATAAAAAGAATTGCTTTAATTTGGCTGAGTTTTCACTATAACATATTCTGTAAAATACCACTTTGTCACGTGTGAAATTTATTGTTTTGGCTGAAAAAGTTATGTAATGACTATATATAATGAGCATAGCATTGAGTGTGTCTCGTCGTGACAAGACCCTTCATTTTTCTTGGGACAGAGCAGATTTTGATGGTGCTAAGACAGTTCTCGCATTGACACTTCACGTTTCTGACGAAACTGTTGCACCTGCTGATTCTGACAGTCATTTGAAGCGGTTTGAAGTAGATGCTGATGCATCCGAATATACCATTCCCGTTGGAGACCTCGTGTTGGGTCGTAGTTATTATGGTTCTCTCTTCATTGAGTATACTGATGATTCACACGATAATTCTGATATCGCAGGACTTGAGACTGTAACTGATTTGGAAGCACCAACTGTTAGTACCATACATGGTGATAGTCAAATTCAGGTTACTGTTGGCAATTTGTTGAGCGATGCTATGGGTGGAGTGTCTGGTGATATAGACCCAGAAAACGCTGCTGTTCATATTGCTTGGTCAAATGGCGTCTCCCTCGTAGATAAAGCAGTGCTTAAAGGAGATGATTTGACAATTGACGGAAATGGTGACGCAGTCTACACTATTACTGGTTTAGAGAATTTGAAACGCTATGAGATTCTTGTTTATTACGTGAACTCTCTTGGCAAGAGTCCTGTTGCTCATACTCACGAAACCACCACTGAGATCCCACCTGCTGTGGAAGGTCTGGCTGCATCCCCCGGCATATCTGCACGAACTATTAAAGTTACCTGGACTGCAAGAACTTTATTGGCTGGTTCAGTATATCAATATTGGATCTATCGTAGCACAGAAAATGACGATAATTATAGTAAGATTGCTGAGGTTGATAGTAATACATTGGAATACGTTGATGGAGAGAACCCAGAAGATACACTTGAGGTGGGCACGCGCTACGTATATAAGGTAAAAGCAGTGCGTCAAAGAAGAACTGATATTGATGAGGATGATACTGGACTTGTCAATCCAAATGATACGGATGGCACTGACAATATCATTGAAGGTGCGCTTTCAAGCCCTGCTGCTGCAACAGCAGTCGCAACTGACAGCGCAGCACCAACTGTAGTCTTATCTGCAGTTAAGGACTCGACTGTTTTATCTGTAACTGTTACAAATCCTACTGAAAATGAATTTGCCAATGTCAACGGTGATCCCAGTTTCTCAGGACGATGGGACGTTGTGTTTCAAGTGGGTGGAACTTCAATCTCTAAGGTAATTGCCTTCACAGGTGATGAAGTTACACAGAATTACGATATTACAACAGATCTTGTAGATGACGATGATAATACAAAAAATGTTAACACTACATATGGTGCAGCAATCGCAGTTAAAGCTAAGTTTGCCTTCTCTACTGGTGATACCTCTTCTGATGGTATTTTTAGTGATAATCAGTCAATTACTTTATTCACAACTCCTGCAGCCGCTACAAATGTAGAGGTTACATCTTTGTTGAACGCAAATAACACTCTTTCTGAGGTTGGTAATGGCAAGCTTGAAGTGCGTTGGACTCACGCAGCATACGACCAAGTTGGTGGCGTTGATGGAACATTCACTAACGATATCCGTTATAAGATCATCGACACTGCTGATGGTGATGCTGTGTTGGCTGATGACATTACACCAGTTGTTGGTGCAAATGATTACACACTGACAAGTCTTACTTTCGGCACCGCATACAATGGAATTAAGGTTCAAGCATACTTCGATAATACGAACACAGATAACAAGACTGTCAGCGATGCTGGTGGTTCACTCCTTGTGGAAGGTGTTCTGTCTGCTGCTGCTGCAGGTGCCGGAAACATTCCATTCCTGGTTCCAAGTGCTGCTGACCTGAACTTGTCTCTGGATGCATCTGCTGGAGAAATTGCAGCAGCATGGGAACAAGCAGATCAGGCAGATATGAACGGTTCTCTCGCTTACTTTGCTAAATATATATTGAGATATTACGCTAACGCTGATACAACTACTTTGCTTGCAAGTCGTGAGGAAGTCGATGTTACTACTGTAGCATATACACAGGCTGGTCTTACAAACGGCTTGAAATATCAAGTTAGACTCTTTGTTGCTATCAGCTTCGTTGATGAAGTTTATGGCGCAGTCTCATTTGAGTCAGCTGATTTCTCAAGTGCAACAAGAACCCCTTTCTCTGTTCCAGTGACACCATCCGTTGCTGTCTCACCTTACAATCCTGACGATAAGCAAGAAGTCAGTGTTGTTGGTAATGGTAAGCTATGGGTCCGTTTCACTACTATTGAACACGACTACGTATCAGGTGCCCCAGGTGAATTCAGCAATGCCGTTCGATACAAGATCTATAACGATGGCGCACACGTTGTCACTCTTGACCCAGCAGACCTTGTTGCTGGTGCAAGTGCTAATGGTGATGTTATTACTTATATCGTAAGCAGTCTGTCATTGGGTCAGTTGTATAACATTGAGCTGGAAGCATTATTTAACAACAGTGAATCTGGAGCAGATATTGTTGATGCTTCCCGTGAAAGTGATGCTCGTGATGATGCATACAAGACACCATTTGCTAAGCCAGATGCTCCTGTCATTGCACTTACCGCAAATGATGGAAGTATTACTGCTGATTGGAACGCTGTGAGTGGTAATGGTCTTACCGTTGATGGTTATGAGCTTCAGCGCGATTTGAACCAGGATGGAACTGCTAACAACGCTGGATTTGTTGACATTGGAAATGTTATCACCTCTTCTCAGAATATGAACAATGGTATTGAGCTCACTATCACTGTAAAGGCAAGAACTGTGTTCCTTGCAGGTGATGCTGACGAGGAGACTTACTACTCAGCTACTGATAGCGCAAGCGAAATTGCTTATGGCAAACCAATTCTTGTGAGTGACAATCTTGCTGGTACCACATTGACTCTTACATTCCAAAACAATGGTCGCAAAATCCGTGAGGTGCTTTTGGTGAAGGTGCCCCAAGATAACGATATTGAAGGACTCATTGATGTAGACCAATTGGGTGCTGTTGCGGAATCATTTGATAATGCGACTTGGGATACTAACAACAATAATGATAACCAACAAAGAGTTGTCACTGTAACTTTGTCAAAGTCTTACAAGACCGTTTTGTATGCATTGGAGAACATCCGTGGTTCAGCAGTTGGCACCACTGGAACCGCATTAGATGGTTAAGTATATAACTTCGACACCGCAGTGTAAATGAAAATAATAAGTAGATAATTACAATTACGAAATTATAATTATTTATGTTTTATAGAAGTTACTAATTTACTTCTTGGAAATAACAAAACCCTTAGCCTTCGTTTTGGCAGACAGTTTCAGTTCAGTGCGTGTAGCAGACACCTTCTTTACATCGGCACGACGATTTCCAGGAAATGGAGTAACGAAGTTCATAGGGATATCTTCGTTAAGCATTGGTGTCATACGAAAACGCATTGGCACTGTTCTATTAGCTTTACCCATACTCAACATTTTATACTATACTCAAACAAATTAATTTGACCCTATAAGTTGATATTACTTAATGCCTATTTTAAACGCAAATGTTGCCTTATAAAATCTATCATTCTAACATAATGGAACGATTGATTGTGGAGTTCATTGGCACATTTATCATCGCTTTTGTTGTTTTAGCAACGGCAAACCCTTACGCAATTGGCGCTACGCTAGCTTTGAGCATTTTGTTTGGGGGTGCTATCTCTGGAGGAGCATTTAACCCAGCAGTAACAGTAGCAATGTATTCTGCCGATCAGATAGCTAAGAAAGATTTGTTACCATACATTCTGGTTCAGTTATTAGCAGGTGTAGTTGCATATGAAGCATATAAACTATTTATAGTCGCATAATAAGTATATAATGATACCAAACCTTGTTCATATTTTAGAGTTTTTAGCATCTTTTGTGTTAGTTGTAGTCTATTTACATACTAGAAATGTATATTTAATCGCTTTTGTTTTTGCCGTGATGATAATTGGTTTGGGAGTTGATGTAGGTGGAAATCCATTAATTACATTGCCAAAAATGTTGGTAGGGCAAATAGAATCCCAGCATTTTATTAAGACAGTTATTGCGCAACTACTTGGTATGAGCGCAGCGGTTATGGTATATTTCTTGCTGCCGAAGTTGAATGTGAATGTTCGCAATGTTGGAAAGATACGAGAAGACTAATAAAACACCAATAAGTTACTAGTAAATTGCTTAAAATTTAATCAAAACATATAGTTTCTATTATAATCGTTATAAAATAGAAACTATTTAGAGAAAAAATCTCTTGTATTATTGGGGTGTATAGCTTGATATATAGTCGATACCCCCACATCTTTTACATCCTGATTCCTGGAAATGTCAGGTATTGATAGTGTAATACGAGTCTATCGTCCCATAGAAAGGAAATACAGCATGTTTAAGATATTGGTGCACACAGCGAACGATTTATCCGATTTATCTAGCTAAGAGATAGTATTATATGCACCTAGCAATAAAAGAAAAGAGCACGGCAATTTGTATGATATAATTATTGATTCATTTTAAGTAAATACATAAATTGTGCGGGATGGTATATTGATACTATTATATATTATACCTATTCAAACCGATTTGAAATTGGTTAGGAGATATTCGCATATTAATGCTTTTGCTTATTAGTGAATAATTATTTGTCTTATTGTCGCCAATCAACTTTTGTGGTGTGGATCATTATGGTATATTAGAGAATTATTCATATTAGGGAATTATTCAAGGATATTTCAAAAACAACAAAACGAAACCGAAATAGAAAATGAAGTATAAAGACAAATGGGGAAATTGAATAAAGACCGTATGATTTACGGCATATAATATGAAGTAAAATTGATATTGAGTGATCGAACACAAGGTAGTGATTAGACATTCAATATGTGGTAGCATCTATGTTGACATAATAGTCATATGTGTTTCATTGAATGAATATGGTATGTAGGACAGTTTCGCCTGGTGGAATGTGTCGTGATATTAATAACTACATAACCAGATACGTCAATAATGAACATAACAAATGCAACCACTAGCACTTAGTTAATATCACTTGAATCAAGTTTCGTTGGTGTGGGAGAATCAATCTTATATTTAGGGAACAGATTGGTTAGACGAATATTAGATTAGTGTTATGAAATGTGCTAAACTCAAGGCATATGCGTTATATTTTTATCAGCGCTTTTAAGACCTTTATTAACCTAACCTAAACTTAACTATTAGGAATGCTAATGTTATTCATAATAGTTCAATAATCAATTGCACCTTCATCAATTCGTAGTTCACCATTACCGCTACTAGTGCGTTTGGCAGATAATATACCACCAGTTATCATTGACTTAGCCCGCATTTGATAAAACTTCATTGTGCTCGGATACACATTATCTGCATTCTCATTTTTTTCAGTATGTTTGACAACAGCAGATTCACGTGTCTCATAAGAGTCATACTCATTTGTTGGTTCCACAGTTACTATTGTATAATTTTGTTCATCATCTTCATTTTGTCCATTTTGCTCATTATTTCGTGACATTCCGTGTGACATTCCGTGTGACATATGTGTGTTGTGTGTGTTATATACTTGTGATTGAGTGCTTTTGTGGAGAAGTTGTTTGGGTTTTTTAGTTTCTCTATTGGTTTGATTATCAGTATATTTCTTGAATTTCTTGACAATTTTATGTAATTGCTCTACGTTATTGATGTTTGAATCTTTCAGATACAATAAGAGATCTTCTTGTTCTTGTTGTTCAAAATGGTTTTTCATTTTATCTTGTGTATTTGCGCCGATTTCCTTGAGTCCTAATATACTTAGTAAGATTGGACCACCACTTCTTTCTGGT
>Ga0180433_10009268_pt1 | contig 12084 bp, 7 predicted proteins | sample SS_ome_8_FD_132980 | JGI IMG/M metagenome (GOLD analysis project Ga0180433, IMG submission 132980) | Hypersaline lake sediment archaeal communities from the Salton Sea, California, USA - SS_1_D_1 metaG | ecosystem: Environmental > Aquatic > Non-marine Saline and Alkaline > Hypersaline > Sediment... | reverse complement strand
TCGGATTCTGTTCCCACACCGAAAGATATACTGGGAGTGATAGCCGGGGCACCGGATGTACTTCATTACACAGGGGAAATAGAAAAATATTTAAAGGCAGTGGCTGAAGCCAGTTCGAGAATGATTGTTTTCTCAATAGGGAAATCTGACGAAGGGAAGAACATGCCGACTGCCGCTTTATCATCCGAAAAAAATATTAAAAGAATGGACAGAATAAAGGAGATATTGGTGCAGCTTGCAGACCCGAGAGGTCTCAATGAGTCTGAAGCTCAAGATTTATTGGCTGAAGGGATTCCTATTTACTGGGTAACCGGAGGACTGCATTCCTCTGAGTGCGGGGCTCCGGAGATGTTAATGGAGCTGGCCTATAGATTGGTTGTGGACGAGTCGGAATTTTATCAAAAAATAAGAGATAATCTTATCGTGCTTATCACTCCCGTCCTGGAAGTTGATGGAAGGGACAGGTATGTTGATACCTATATGTATAAAAAAGCGCATGATGATAAAAAGACGATCCCTCTCGTTTACTGGGGAAATTATGTGGCTCATGACAACAACAGAGATAACATCGGTCTGGCACTCACACTCACTCGAAATCTCTTAAATGCCTATTTTGAATGGCATCCCTTTATCATGCATGACCTCCATGAATCGGTTCCTTACCTTTACACATCAACAGGAACCGGACCTTATAATGCCTGGCTGGACCCCATAACCATCAATGAATGGCATGAGTTGGCTTATGTGGAAGTATCAGAGATGAACAAACAGGGAGTGCCAGGAGTCTGGACCCATGGGTTTTATAATGGCTGGGCTCCCAGCTATGCGTTTTATATAGCCATGTATCATAATTCCATAGGTAAGTTTTATGAAACATTCGGAGGCACTGGGGCAGACACAATGATCCGCAGAGTCGGAGAGCAGTCAAAACGGGCCTGGTACAGACAGAATCCTCCCCTTCCTGTGGTCAAATGGTCTTTCAGAAACAACATCAATCTCCAGCAGAGCGCGCTTCTGTATGCGCTGAAGCATGTGGCGGATAACAACAAGGAATTTCTGAACAACTTCTACTTAAAGAGCAAACGTTCGGTTGCCAAAGCTGTCACAGAAGGACCTGCCGCCTGGGTCATTCCTGAGGACGGACGGAGAGCATTGGCTGCTGCCGGACTTGTCAATTTGTTGAGAAAACACGGTGTGGAAGTCCACAGAGCTGAAAAAAAGTTTGAAATAAAGAAAACAGAATATCAGGCACAGAGCTATGTTATCAGAATGGACCAGCCCTACAGCCGGTGCGCTGACATGCTTCTGGATACGCAGTACTTCAATCCCAATGATCCGTCACCCTATGATGACACGGGTTGGACAATAGGGCCTCTTCATGATGTGAAAACAGTACGGATAACTGACCAGGAGATACTGAATATCCCGATGAAGAAAGTCTCAGAAGATGTCCGTATCATGGGAGAGGTCATAGGTAAAAACAAAGCCAAAGCCTATGTTATAAACCAGACGGCTGAAAACGAGCTCATGAAAATGCGCTTCGATCTTAAGGGTTATGAAATCCTGGCTGCAGAGAAGTCTTTTGAGATAAAGGGAACGTTATTCAATAGAGGAAGCTTTGTCATTCCTGTGGAAGAGAACGATCCTGAGCTTCTGTCAAAGCTGGAGGACTCTGTGGAAAGGCTGGGTCTTAAAGCATGGGGAGTCAAAGAAGCGCCTGATGTCAAATGCCATAAGCTGGCTGTTCCCCGCATAGCGATCCTTCATACATGGATATCTACCCAAAACGAAGGGTGGTTCCGCCTTTCTTTTGAAAGGCTCGGTATCCCATATTCGTATATATCGGTTCATGATATAAGGGATACCAAAAACCTGAATGATAAATTCGATGTGATTGTTTTCCCGCCGGTCATGCTGGGAAAAGCCCAGAGGCTGGTGAACGGTGTAGGAGGAGAAACGCAAGTGCCGTGGAAAAAAATGGAAGAGTATCCGAATCTGGGCGGCCCGGATTCCATAGATGATATCAGGGGGGGTATGGGAATAGAAGGAGTGGTTCATCTGAAAAAATTCATTGAAAACGGAGGACTGTTCATTCCCATTGCCAGCAATGCCAGCCTTCCCATTGATTATGGATTAGTGGAAAGTGTGGCCATTGTGCCTACCCAAAACTTAAAAATGTCCGGTTCCGTGCTGCAGGCCAGAATCACAGATAAAATAAGCCCGGTTACCTACGGATATACTGACACGTTAGGTGTTTATTTTAGCGGATCACCGGTTCTTGAGGCCGGAATCAATGCTTTTACCGGCGGAGCTGACCTTTCCACCTTGTTCGGCGGGGGCGGAGAGGGAAGAGCCAGCGGAAGAGGAGGATTAAATGATCCGGATGTTATCCAAGGGCGCCCCTATGAATTGGGAAAGTCCAAAGGTGCTGCCATGGGCATCCCCCCGGAGTATAAGGATTTGATGGCTCTCTTTATGCCTTCTGACCTTCAAAAGGTTCGGGTCCTTCTCCGTTTTGATAAGAAAGAAGATCTTTTAATCAGCGGAATGATGAAAGGCGCCGAGGAACTCCAGAACAAACCTGCTGTCATAGATGTCTCCTTAGGCAAAGGCCATGTGCTTTTCTTTGCTATCAATCCAATGTGGAGACATGAAACCCATGGAAGTTTTTCTCTTCTTTTTAATGCGGCCATGAACTTTGACCATCTTGATGCGGGCAGAGAAAAACCGGATCCTGATAAAGGAGAAGACATAAAGGATAAATAAGATCAGAACCTGGTTCCCAGAGTCAAATACAAAACATCTTGAACTTTTTTCGGAAACTCGAAGCTCTTGCTTCCCAGTCCGTATGTGAGTTCTGCGGTACCTAGTGGCGTGTAGATCTGTATTCCGATGCCTGTTCCCCACAAAATCTCAGGGGAATGTATTTTTTCAGGGAAGCGCTTCTCAACATCAAAAGCTATGTTTGACAGACATTTTAAATAGACCAGACTATTAAGTTTATAGCGGTAATCGATCTTGAGTATTTTAATTTTATTAGCAAAGACCTGGTCGTAGTCCATCCCGATGAATGTCAAAGGTCTTCCTTTATTAAAATATTTGTATAAGGGAAGTGAATCGGAGCTCGCGCCAATAAAGACATAGAACCTCAGGGTATGCTTCTTATATGTATTGTATATATCAGTGGATAGGCCAAAAAGTTGGTATTCCTTATCTGAACCGAGTTTTTTTAGACTCGCCTCATAGACAGCGCTTAAATACATGCCCTTTGAGGGAAGCAGGACATTGTCCAGAGAATCGATGGTGAAAGAGGCGCATATTTTTCGGAGTGATTCTTTTAATTCCGGAAAATAAAGGTCTCCTATAAAAGAGGCTTCTTTTCTCAGATTCATAAATTCATGATGGATCCCGATTTCCGAATTGATAGTGTTTGAAATAAGAAAACCGACTCCAAAGCCCAAATCCAAACTGCGGTTTCTGAAGTTCAACTGAACATTCCCCATGCCGTCGAATATATGAGTCGGTACATCCTTGTATTCTAAATTTAAATAGGGATAAGCCGGCAGAGAAAGACTGCGTGTAGGATAGTAGAGTAACGAACGAAAGCGGTTCAATCCGATGAATTGGATTTCATTTTCAGAACGGAGTCCGGGAAAAAGCACATTGCTGGCATTAAAAGCAGCCGCACCCACTATCTTGTGCCTGTCATCATAGCGTATTCCCATATGATAAGAGTTCTGTTTCGACTCTTTAACAGACAAATGCAGTTCGACTTCATTTTCCGCTAAGGGAATAATTTCATAATAAATATTCGTAAAGTATCCAAGGCCGTAGATTTTCAGTATCTTTTTCTCTATCTCTTTCTCATCGAATACGGTGACTTTTTTGAGCCCGAACAATCTTTCTATAAAGGAAGCTGAAAGATTTGTATTTCCTGTTATGGATAATTGTTGTATTACGGGATTTTCAGTTTCTTCAAGTGTTACAATGAGTTTGATTTCTTCAGAAGATACAGGAATGATCTTATAACCTAGTTTTTTAAGCCTTAAGTCTTGCTTTACTTCACGAAATCTTTTTTTCAGAAGGCCTGCTTCAAACGGCCCGCCTTTTTTAATCCCCAATTTTGATATGACGACTTTATATGGAATCGTCTTGAGCCCTTTAATGTAAATGCTTTGAATAACTGGATTGTCGATGGACGTTTCTTTTGTATCCAAATATTCACTTTCCAGGATATGCCGTTTTTCAAGCATCTCCTTTAATAATGGCCAGCTCCTCTCAGCAGCTCTGTCTCCTTCTTCTATAATGCTTTTTATTTTATCTTTATAAATAAAGTCGAACATTGAATAGGCTTTTAAATCCGGTTTTATTACAAAATCAGCCTGAGCCGTATTGACGGAAGAATGGGTGAGCTCTACGATTTTTATACTCTGCTCTAGGATATGAAATGCGGAGTTCAACTCCTCTCTTTCTAAAAGGGGTTTGTTTAAATCTACAGCAATCACAATATCAGCTCCCATTTCTCTGGCCACATCGACCGGAAGGTTGTTCAAAAGTCCTCCGTCTATTAAGAGTTGATCCTCCCATTCCACCGGACTGAAAACAGAAGGAATGGACATTGTCGAGCGCATGGCCATGGATAAGGAGCCGCTTCTCAGGATGACTTCCTTGCCTGAGATCAAATCAACTGAAACACACCGGAACGGAATAGGGAGTTCGTCAAAGTCATTCAGATGTTCATAGGGGATTGAAAGGGAAGAGAAAAAAAGCGATATTTTTTGGCCGTAAATAAGACCGCTGGGAGGAAAGGGTATAATACCTTCAGCGCCGAATTCAAACTGATATTTCCCACTCCTTCTTTTTTGCAAAAAAGGCCGGATTGACCTTTTGGGAGTATCGGAAAAAAAAGAGCTCCAATCCATGTTCTCAGCGAGTTCCTGTATTTCAATACCGCTGTAACCCATGGAATAGAGAGCAGCGATAATGCCACCTATACTTGTTCCTGCAATATAATCGACAGGGATTTGATGTTCATCAAGCATCTTAAGAGTCCCTATATGGGCGAGACCGAGAGCTCCTCCTCCGTCAAGAACTAAGCCTATTTTTGGCCTCTTTTCTGAAAAGAGAGGGCTGTCCAAAAAAAAGACAAGCAAGAGCAAACAGAGTCCGAGACTTTTCTTTATTATGCGAGGCATTGGAATGAGTTCATATCCATTATTTTCTAATTTTCTTGTTTAAAAGAAACCGGTCAAAAAAATCAGCTGCAGCTGAATAGACTTTAAGCCAGTTGTAGTGGCATAAAAAACCATGGACTTCATCCGGAAGGATCAAGGTTTCTACATGAGCTGTCCCCAGTTTTCTTAAACGGTGGACCAGATCGGTTGTCTGTATGAAATCCACATTTCTGTCATCGTCGCCGTGAACAAAAAGAACAGGAGATGACCAAAACTCAACATCTGCTACCGGAGAAGACCGAAAAGCTTTGTTCAAAACATCTTCTCCATAAAGGTCCCATCCGCCTCCGTTTCTTCTTCTGCTTCTTAAAGACCAATCATGTACCCCGTGCAGATCAACGCCGGCAGAGAAGAGATCAGAATCTCTTGCCAGTCCCATGGCTGTCAAATAGCCGCCGTAGGAACCTCCCCAAAGACCGATCCTGTCCATGTCAACATCCCAACGTCTTTGCAGATAGAGGCCCGCAGATACAATATCCTGATACTCAGAAGCCCCTCTGGGTCCCTGTTCAGGTGCGTTTCTGAAGTCATAACCATATCCGATTCCAGAGCGGTAGTTTACAGAAAGCACAACCATACCCCTGCTGGCTAAATACTGGTTCATAGCATAGGCGTTATGATAATATCCTCTTATATGCCATCCCAGAAGCATCTGCCGGATGGGGCCGCCATGCATGAAAATCACAGCCGGGTGTTTTTCTCTTTTTTGAGAGTCTTTCGGGAGAAAAAGCTGGCAGTGGATCTTGTAGTTATCGGGAGAATTGATAATCACCTGCTGGGGTTTGATCAGTGTTTTTGATGAGAAGACTTCAGATATGAGCTCAGGAGCCATAAGTTTTGTTTCATCCTGTTCCTGCTTTTTATAGGCCGGGGATGCTGGTTGTATTGCAGATGAACAGAAAAAAACCAAGTCTCTGCTTTCAGGGGTAAGAACGGGAGACCATTCGATTCCCTTTCCAGACGTAAGGCACTGTGCTTTTCCGCCTGATACGGGAACAGACCAGATATGACGGCGGTCAGTATCAGCTTGATTTGAATTATAAAGAAGCTGCTTTCTGTCAAAAGAAAGGAAACTGTCTTCCACTTCAAAATCTCCTGGGGTAAGTGAAATGAGTTTGTTCTTTTTTAATGAGAAGGAATAGAGATGCATCCACTTCTCATGTTCGGAATAAAAAACCAGATGACCGTCATCAGCCCATCTAAGAGTCTCAGAAGGATAATATTGAGCGAAACCACCGGTGGCATTCGGACACTCCCATATGGTTTCTGTTTTTTTGGTACGAGTATCAGCTATCATTATTTTGAATTTACTCCCGCCTTGAAAAGAGGAGCTGGCATCCCCCACAAAACGAATAAAGGCAATGTATTTCCCGCAGGGAGACCAAACCGGGTAACCGTCTCTTTCCACTGAAGGATCGATCCAGCTTATGGACTTTTCCGTGAATTCATAAATTCCAATAAAACTGTGATCCTCTCTTTGGCTCACGAATGACAGTTGGCTCCCATCAGGAGACCATTGCTGTGGGGTATTTCTTCCTCTCGCCTTGAAAAGATAACGGGGCTTTGAACCTTCTTTTATATCAGATATATATATATTCCCGTGATAACTGAAAACCATTTTGTTTTCAGCAGGAGAGCAAAGAGGGGTGGAGCCCCTCCCGATTTTCCATTGGCTTCCGTTTTCAAGTTCGACCGCCCATACAGCCTGCTCAGCTCCTTCGGGATCCGAAGTCGGATTTGGATTTTCACCGGTTCCGTTCTCAGAACCTCCTCTTACATAAAGAACAAGAGTTCCGTCATGATTGAACTCAAGCCCTCTTATTTCCTGTCCGTCATCTTCATTATAGGAAGTTACGGGTTTTGCTTTGTACTCAGGGCCCCTGGCGATCCAAATATTTCTTTTTCCCTGAATATTAAAAACCCAGGCTACAAAGTCTGTTTTTGGCGATACTTGCAGATCTGATGGAAAAGAATAACTTAAAATTTCTTCCAGGCTGAATTCATCGGTATCAGCGGGAAACATCAGGGGAACCAAAATCAGAAAAACCCACAAAAAAACGGATGGTCTCAGAATCGATTTTTTCATTCTTTCCCTCCTATAAAAAAGCTGTATCCGGTCACTGTTTATGATGGAATAATATAACACAATCTGTTGTATTAAAAAAATTTAAAGTATAAAATTTGTCAATTTTTTCCATACATAAGCGACTAAAGACATTGGACATTTATAAAAAAAGGAGAAATACATTCATTTCAAAAAAAGAAAGTGTACTCATCGTAGAAGACGAAATCATCATCGCCCTTGATATAAAGCAAACTGTTGAAAGCCTAGGATTTTTTATATTAGGGATTATCTCTTCTGGGGAAAAATCAATAGAAGAGGTTCCGAAAATCTGCCCGGATATTATACTTATGGATATAAAACTGAGTGGGAAAATAGACGGGGTCAAAGCCGCAAAGAGAATCTATAGTAAATATAATATTCCATCCATATTTATTACGGCTTATTCTGATGAAAAAACCTTAGAAAGAATCAAGGGAAATGATATGTTTTATTCCATAAGTAAGCCTTTCTCTGAATATGAACTTTCCGATACCATAAACAAAACAATAGAAAAATTCCGTATGTCCTAAGCAATCTGATTTTAAATCCAGAACCCCTTCCGCTGCGGGCGGAGACACGCCGCTTCATCTCTTATCTTTCATTCATCTTTTTTAAATTCAGGTACTCATTTATAAACAGCCTTGCCTTGTGAAAAAACAGGGTTTGCTTGCGTCAACTGTAAAAATTACCGATAATACTGTGAAAAGGAGAAAAGAATGAAAATCGCCCTTGTTCAGCAGTCCTGTACCAAAAGCACGGAGGATAACATACAAAAAGGCATCGATGCCTTTAAAAAGGCAGCAGAAAACGGAGCCCAATTGATATGCTATGCAGAGCTGGGCTTTTCTTATTTTCTCCCACAGAACCCGGCAAGCCAGGAAGATATTGACAGAGCCGAGCCCATACCTGGCCCCACTACTGATATATTTACAAAACTGGCAGAGGAATATAAAGTCGTGACCGTGTTGAATCTTTTTGAAAGGGATGGATACAAGACTTATGACTCTTCTCCTGTTATTGATTCAAACGGAGAGATCCTTGGGACAGTAAGAATGGTCCATATAATGGATGGGATGGGCTTTTATGAAAAGGGGTATTACTCCCCTGGAAATTCTCACGATTTTGTTTATAATACAGCGGCAGGAAAGGTTGGTGTTGCTGTTTGCTATGACCGGCATTTTCCCGAGTATATGAGAAATCTCGCCTTAAACGGGGCGGAAATCGTCCTGATCCCGCAGGCAGGTGCTCAAGGAGAATGGCCGGAAGGAATGTTCGAGGCAGAAATCAGGGTCGCTGCTTTTCAGAATGGATATTTTGCTGCTTTGACGAATCGAGTGGGAAAAGAAGATAATCTGATATTCGCAGGAGAGTCATTTGTGGTGGATCCGGAAGGGAACGCCATAGCCCGTGCTCCAAAGGGAAAAGATTCCATCCTTTACGCTCATTGTGATCTGGATGAGGTTCATCGCTGCACAGCCAAAAAGTTTTTCTTAATGGACCGGAGGCCGGAATGCTACATGAAGTATAAAATAACGAAAAAAACAGAAAATCAGGAGTGATTGGATGGAAGACTGGTTTGTTTTAAACACGAAACCAAAGAAAGAATTTCAAGTGGAAAAGCTCTTTCGGGAAGGTGGTTTTAAAGTTTATAATCCTAAATACAAACAGGACAACAAAATATTTCCTTTTTTTTCAGGATATGAGTTTGTCTATTTCAATCATCCGGGTGAATACAAAAAAGTCAAATATACAAGAGGTGTCAAAAGAATCGTCGGGAACGATCAAGGCCCCATTCCTGTTCCAGAAAAAATCATAGAGGAAATCAAAAAAAGAGAGATCAACGGATTTATTGAATTAGATAAATACGGGAGTGAGCCTGAAGCAGGGGATGAAGTGCAGATAATGGAAGGAGCTATGAAAGGATTAAAGGGGGTTTTCAAAAAGGAACTGACTCCGAAGGAACGAGCTCTCGTACTCCTGAACTATGTTTCGTATCAGGGCCATATCATTATTGAGAAAAAAAAGTTGAAAAAAGTACTGTAGGAATTTTCTATAAGACGTCTTTGAGTTGCTTTGTATCTATTTTTGATCCGCTTAGTACCAAACATATATTTCTATTTTTGAATTTCTCTGCTTCCTTTATGAGAGCAGCCACTGTCAGAGCCGCGGCCCCTTCTATTAAATAATGTTCTTTTTCAATGACAAGCTTCAAAGCTTTCGCGATTTCTCTTTCGGATACCAGCACAAATCTGTCAGCATATTCTTTGCATAGGTCATACGTGATAGAACCCTTCTCAATTCCTCCGGCTGTCCCGTCAGACAAAGTCGGTTTAGATTCCATTTTGATGATTTTTCCTGCTTTTATCGACTCAACCATTACAGGGGAGTTTTCAGGTTGGGTGCCTATGATCTCGATCTGAGGTATTTTGTTTTTCAAATATCCTGCGATTCCGGATAGGAGCCCCCCCCCACCAACAGGAATGATAACGGTATCTATTTCAGGTATTTGTTCCATAAGTTCCATTCCTATGGTTCCCTGTCCTGCGATTATATGCCTATCATTATATGGTGAAATATAGGTAGCCCTTCTTGTGACCGCTTCTTTTTTTGCTGCCATTTCCGATTCAAGGCAGTCGTCGCCAAAAATCGTGATTTCAGGGCCAAATGCCTGGAGAGCCTCAATTTTCGCTTTTGGTGCATAGGAAGGCAGAAAAAGAGTGGCTTTGATACCTAATTTTTTTGCTATATAGGAAACAGCAGCTCCGTGATTGCCGGAAGAAGCGGTTATAATCCCTCTTTTTCTTTGTTCCTCATTCAGAGAAAGGATCTTATTTAGGGCTCCCCTCAGCTTGAAAGAACCGGTTATCTGGATGTTTTCCAACTTAAGGAAGACTCTGCTTTTTATTTTTTCGCTCAGATAAAAAGATTGTTCGACAGGAGTGCATCTTATCAATTCAAATATTCTCTTCCGGGCCTTTGAGCATTCTTTATCAAGGGCAATGGGTTTCTTTAAAGGTGTCATTATTAAGCTCCTTTTTCGTTTTTTTTAATGCGTCCGGATGTGGATGACTTTCGCCTCCAGTAGTGGTAAACAGGTATACCCAAGAGAACAAGAACGATCCCGGCAACTGATTCAACCGTTTTTTCAATCAAGGTGTTTATAAGGATTCCTATGGAAGCAATTATAAATAGGGCAGGGATGAAGGGATAACCCCAAGTTTTATAAGGGCGTTTCATGTCTGGGCACTTCTTTCTTAAAGTGAAAACCGATGCAGCTGCTGCCACCCAAAACGCAATGGCCGCAAACATGGCAAAGGTAAAGATCTGTTCGAATGAACCCAGGATGGTCAGGAACGAAGCCCATATAGCCTGCAAGAGAATGGCTGCTCCCGGAGTGTGAAACTTCGGGTGTACCTTTGATATCTGTTTAAAAAACAACCTGTCTTTGGCCATGGCATAATACACCCTCGGACCGGTCAGGATGGAACCATTCAGAGAACCGAATGTGGACACAATAACAGCCAGGGATATAAAGACTCCTGTTGAAGTCCCGAATAGAGACGTGGTTGCTTTCTCCGCTATTCTTACCACGCCCGCAATCTCTGGGATGGGGAGTGCGCATAAATAGATATAATTGATAAGTAAATACAGGAGAGTAATCCCTAAAGTTCCCAAAAAAAGCGCTCTGGGGAGATTTTTCCCTGGTTTTTTTATCTCCCCGGCCACAAAATTTACGTTATTCCACCCGTCAAAAGCCCAGGAAACGGAAACCAGGGCCACTCCAAATCCTATAACGAGTTGGGATAAGCTCATCTTCGCGGGATTTAAAGTAAGGTCTACGGCCGTGCCCTTTCCTAAGGCAAATCCGAGAACGATGATAGCGCAAATGGCTCCTATCTTTATGACTGATATGAAGTTCTGGATTATCTTTCCCAATCCCACCCCCAGAAAATTGCACAGAGACAAAAAGGCAATGATTCCGACTCCGACTAATTGGCCGGCAGAAAGAGAGTAAGTGAGTGGCTTTTGAAAAATATGGATATCAAACGAAAAGAGAATGTTTTGGGTTGAAAGAGGGGGAAAGAGATATCCGGTGTATTCAGAAAAAGCGAGAGCAAGACCGGCTATGCCTCCGGTCATATACACCAGGAAGAGTATCCATCCAAAAAGAAATCCGGCCATCGGACCGTAGGCTTCTTTGAGATAGACATACTGACCCCCGGCTTCAGGCATGGCTGCTCCCAGTTCAGCATAGGTCAAGGCTCCGGCGAAGGTGAGGAATCCTCCTGCTATCCAGGCAAAAAGAATAAGAGGGGCTGAGGGAATTGATTTTGCCATTATTCCCGTGGTCAGGAATATTCCGGAACCAATGACAATGCCCATCATCACCATAGTGGAATCAAAGAGTCCGAGCTGACGGATCAGCTTGTTCTGTTGGTTCTGTAAGCCTCTTTGCATGTTAGATAGTATGTTTATAATATATTTTTTTACGATTTTGAAGGCTAAATCTTCCACGCCGCCACGTCCACACCTGAATTCCTTTGGCTCTCTTTACCCTCGACTTGTTCATCATCCAGGTGTATACTGAATTTTTATAAGGCGCAAGATAAAAAAAACTGGAGACAGGATATGAAGACAATCGGATTGATTGGAGGAATGAGCTGGGAATCTTCCCTTGAATATTATCGGATATTGAACCAGGCCGTTAAAGAAAAACTCGGAGGTTTTCATTCGGCCAAATGTGTT
>Ga0180433_10009267_pt1 | contig 12085 bp, 9 predicted proteins | sample SS_ome_8_FD_132980 | JGI IMG/M metagenome (GOLD analysis project Ga0180433, IMG submission 132980) | Hypersaline lake sediment archaeal communities from the Salton Sea, California, USA - SS_1_D_1 metaG | ecosystem: Environmental > Aquatic > Non-marine Saline and Alkaline > Hypersaline > Sediment... | reverse complement strand
TACGAACCCATCAAGACACAATTGATAGAATACCAGAAAAGAGCTTCGGAAACAGAGAATCGAAAGGCAAAAGGAGAAAGTTCACATGGATCAGATAAAGGTTTTGAAGCGCGCGTGGGAGATCACGTGGCGCTACCGGGCGCTGTGGGTGTTCGGCATCATCCTGGCGCTGACAACGGGGGGTGGACTGCCGCCGCGGGGCGACGGCGGCAATGGCGGGGCACAATACCAATTCGACGGCGAAGACTTCTTCGGGCCCAACGGCAGGTTCCCCGTGCCCGGGTTCACGATGCCGGAGGTGCCAACCGCGGTGGTGAGCCTCTTGATCGCCATCGGGGTCGCGCTGGCGTGTGTGACGCTGATCGTGATCATCGCATCCGTGGTGGCACGGTTCGTATCCGAGGCCGCATTGCTGCGAATGGTAGACGACTACGAACAGACGGGGGAACAGCACAGCGTGCGTCAGGGATTCCGGGTCGGCTGGTCACGCAGTGCGTGGCGGCTGTTCCTGATCAACTTGCTGGTCGTGGGGTCGGAGGTGGTGGCGTTCATCCTGCTGTTCGCGCTGGTGCTGCTCCCGCTGCTGGCCTGGATCACGCAGAGCACGATCGCCAGGGTCATCGGCACGGTGGCCGCCATCGGACTGTTCTTCCTGGTGCTCCTGATCATCATCGTCGTCGGCACGGCCACCTCGCTGCTGCTGCGTTTCTTCCGCCGGGCGTGCGCGCTGGAGGGGCTGGGCGTGATCGACTCGATCCGGCGGGGCTTCGAGCTGGTGAGGAAACATCTGGGGGACGTGGCGCTCATGTGGCTGATCATGCTGGGCGTGCGCATCGGCCTGACGATCGCGACGATCGCCGCCGTGATCCTGCTGTTCCCGGTCATACTGGCGCTGATCGTCCTCGGGGCAGTGCTGGGCGGCGTGCCGGCGCTGGTGGTAGGCGGACTGACGAGCCTGTTGCTCGAGGGGGCGGTGCCGTGGGTCCTGGCGGGTGTCATCGGACTACCGATCTTCATCCTGGTGATGGCGGTGCCGTGGCTGTTCCTGGGCGGGGTAGTGGAGGTGTTCAAGTCGAGCGTGTGGACGCTGACGTATCGCGAACTGCGCGCGCTGGAGGGCCTGGCGCAAGAGAGCGAAGGGGGAGCAGCGGGAGAGCTGGCGGCGCTTGACACACCAGGCGTGGCGTAGATCTAAGCTGATAGAGCTGAACCTGGCAAATCGAGACGGCCCCCGACGTGGGGGCCGTTTCACCGCCTCCAGGGCCGTAACCGTTCACCCACAGGAGTGAGGATGAACCCTGCGGTCCGCCGGTCGACCGCGCGACGTCACGTAGCGCATTGCCAAGGATCCACCCTCCCCCTGCCCCTCCCTGCGTAGGGGGGGCCTAGCAAAACTACAACCGCACTGTAACCCGCCGTTAACCCATTTCCAATGAATTTGTGGTATACTAGGCGCAGATGGAAACAAGCAAATGAGGTCCTGCACCTATGGCACTACACGAAAAGACACGCAAAGACGTCGCTCCCCCTGAGATTTCCCCACATCCTGTCCGGGGAACCGGACGCCAGACAGCGACCGCGGCGGCCGTTGACACGACGGTCCCCAAGGCGTGGGATGGATTCCTGGCCTACGTGATCTCGCAGGTCTGCAGCCCGCCCGTGCTGGCCACCGCCGCGATGGCCATAATCGCCTGGACGCTGGCCAGCCCGCACGCCTGGCGCTGGGCAGGGACGTATGTGTTTCTGGCCATCGTGGCCCCCCTGGTACACCTGTTCTGGCTGGTGTGGCGCGGACGGGTCAGCGACCTGGACGTGCAACTTCGGGAGGAGCGGACGAGACCGCTGCTGTTCGCGATCGCCTGCGCCGGGCTGGCCTGGCTGGTGCTGGCGCTGGGCGGCGCGCCGCTGAAGATGGTCGCCGCGGCGGGCGGGCTGTGGGTGCAGATGGCCATCATCTTCGGCATCACGCTGCGGTGGAAGATCAGCGTGCACTCGGCCGCCGCCGCCGGCGTCGCGACGCTGGTCTGGTCCCTGTTCGGGACCCTGCTGCCGCTAGCGATCGGCGTGCCGATCATCGCCTGGTCGCGCGTGCGGCTGCGTCGACACACGGTGGCCCAGACGATCGCCGGTTCGGCGCTCGGGCTGACCATCTTTCTCGTGGCGGTCTCGATGACGTGCTGACCTACGAGAGTCAACCTTGCGAAGGTTAGGCGTGACCCGGGCGAGGGTCGATCCTCCGCGAGCAAGGCGTCCTTCTGGCTTGAGGGGCCCCGCTCAACCTTCGCAAGGTTTCCCCTTCAGGTGCCGGCGAGCGCCTCGCGGAGCTGCGCGGCCTGGCGCCGTATGGCTCGTCTTTCGTCCTCGTCCAGCCTGTCCAGGTTCCTCAACTGCAGCCCCATCCTGCGGTTCCGGCGGAGCCGTTCCTCGTGGCGCATCAAGAAGTCCCAGTAGAGTGTCGTAAATGGACACGCATCCGCGCCCACCCGCAAGCTCGGATCGTACCGGCAACCCCTGCAGTAGTTGCTCATGCGCCGGATGTAGTTGCCGCTGGCGCAGTAGGGCTTGGTGGCCATGATGCCGCCGTCGGCGAACTGCGACATACCCAGCGTGTTGGGCAGTTCCACCCACTCAACCGCGTCCACGTACACAGCCAGGTACCATTCGTGGACCTGCGCAGGCCGGACGCCGGCCAGGAGCGCGAAGAGCCCGGTCACCATCAAGCGCTGGATGTGATGGGCAAACCCGTAGTCCAGCGTCTGCTGGATACACTCACGCATACAGTGCATGTCCGTCTCCGCGGTCCAGTAGAATCCGGGCAAGGATAGGTCGGCGCCGAGCTCGTTTCGTTCGGCGTACTTCGGCATGTAGTGCCAGTAGACGCCGTGCACGAACTCGCGCCAGCCGAGGATCTGCCGGATGAAGCCCTCGACGGAGTTCAGCGGGGCGTGACCGGCCTGGTAAGCCTCCTCCGCCATGCGGATCGCCCGGCGGGGGTCGAGCAGCTTCAGGTTGAGGGACGAGGAGAGCCGGGAGTGGTACAGATAAGGATGGCCGGTCCACATGGCGTCCTCGTGGGGGCCGAACGCCGGGAGACGGTGCTCTACAAAGTCCTCCAGCGCTACCTGCGCCTGCGCCGGCGTGACGGGCCAATCAAAGTGCTCCACGCCCCCCGGGTGGTCGGCGAACCGGTCGTTCACGAGCGCGATAACCCGGCGGGTGACTTGGTCGGGCGGGAAGGCACGAGGTGGAGGAATCTGGCCCGGCCCTTGCCTGCCGAAGCTCCGCCGGTTCTGAGCATCGAAGTTCCACTTGTCGCCCACCGGCCGGCCCTGGTCCATCAGCACGCCGGTCCGACGCCGCATCTCTCGGTAGAACGTGCCCATGACGAGGTGCTTGTGACCCTGGACGTGCTCAGTAAACTGCTGCCGCGAGCACAGGAAGTGCCGGTCCGGGCGGAGGTCCAACGCCACGCCGCGTTCGTTCGCCGCATTGAGCAGCATGTGCCGCACCCGCCATTCCCCCGGCTCGACGACGATCAGCTTGCCCGGCCGGAGCTCGTCGACGGCACGGCGGAGCTCCGCGCCCAGGCTGCCGCGGTTGTGGGGATCGCCCAGCAGGCGGTAGTGCACGCGGGTCCCGCTTGCGCGCAGGCTGTCGCGGAAATGGCGCATCGCGCTCAGGAAGATGACGATGTGCGGCCTGGTGGTCCAGACATGCTCCGCCTCCGCGGCGACCTCCGCCATCCACACGGCGTCCGAGGCCGGATCAAACCCGTCGAAGGCAGCAGAGTTGGGGTCCAATTGGTCACCCAGGACGAGGACGAGATGCCGGACCGGTTGAGACGTTGGGTGGTTCACGTTTCCCTCTGTTTGGAGAATAGCACCGGTCACGTGGTGCGCGGACAAGTATATCACGGCTGGCGGGAGGGGGCAAGGTCATTGGGAAGGGGGAAACGGGAGAGAGTTGCATCGCTCCCCGCCTGTGGTACACTACGCGGTCAGAGGCAGGGTTTACCCTCACCATCCCCGGCGCAGCCGGGGCGCCCTCTCCCTGGGAGGGAGAAGGAGCTGAAAAGGAGCAGTCAATGTCAAAGAGAGTGCTTGTGCTCGCCGCGCATCCAGACGATGCTGAGTTTTTCGCCGGCGGTACGCTGGCCAAGATGATTATCGATGGCGACGAGGTAGCCGTGCTCGTCGCCACGAATGGCGACGCGGGGTCCTTCGAGCTGGGGCGGACTCGGTTGGCCGAGGTGCGCCGGTTGGAGGCGCTGCAGGCCGCCGGGGTCCTGGGCGTGCACGAAGTGGCGTTCCTCGACCACCCCGACGGCGAATTGGACCGGCTGGAACCCGGGTTCCTGCGGAGGCAGTTCATACGCGCCATCCGCGAGCGCCAGCCGGACGTGGTGTTCACCTTCGATCCCTTCGCCCCCTTCGAGGATCACCCGGATCACCGAGCCGTGGCCTTCGCCGCGCTCGAGGCGGCCCACTTCTCCGCATTCCCGCTATACTGCCCAGATCAACTGGCCGAGGGGATGAAGACGCACCTGGTGGCCGAGAGGTACTTTTTCGCCAAGCATCCGACGCACGCGAACGAGGCCGTGGACATCTCGGACACGCTGGAAATCAAGATCGCGGCCTTGCTGCAGCACAGGAGCCAGGTCGCTTTCCTGTTCGAGTTCTGGGTGCGGCAGGCGGCACTGGCAGAGGTAGAGATCGGCACCCTGCTCCCCGGCGAGATACCGGAGGATGAGAGAGCGGCGCAGGGGTTGGCCTGGGTGGTCCGCCAACAGGCCCGCGCTGCGGGCGCCGCCGCCGGGATGGAGTTCGCCGAACGGTTCCGCCACGCCCGCTTCACGGAGATGGTCGAAGCCGTGCTGGGGGCGCAAGGGAGCTAGATGGCAGACCGTCCAACCTACCAACTCGTCGGTGAACCGAGCCGCTTCGACGAGCGGGACAACGTCTTCTCCCGCGAGCGGCTGGTGCCCGGCAGCCCCGAGGAGCGGGCCTACCACGAAGCGCACCCGGAGCTGGTGGAGATCGACCGCCGCATCGCGGCCTTCATCGAGGCGGTCAACCGGCCCGAGGAGAGCGCATCCCAGGCGGAGGCCGCCCTGTACAACGCCACGTTTGATCCGATCGCCGGCCTGGCGCGGCCGGACATCGTGGACGGCGAGGTGGCTCCGACGCAAGTGGAGGCCGATCCGGCGCGGATGGCCGCGCGGATCAAGGCGCTGGCCCGCCGCCTGGGGGCCGACGACGTGCGCATCGGCCCGCTCAACCCGGCGTGGGTCTACAGCCACCGGGGCGCCCCACCCTTCTTCGCCGACCAGCGTCCCAACCCGCCGCACTTCAGTGGTCCGCCGGCGGGCTACCGGGATCTGGCGTACGGCGACCCGATCGAAATCCCCCACCGGATCGCCATCTCGATGGCCTTCGCCCAGGACCGAGCGCTGATCCGGACCGGTGGCACGCCGGCCTCCGACTTCGAGGTGGGGCGGGTGTACGGACTGAGCGCGCTGGCGGCGACGCAACTGGCGGCCTACATCCGCGCGCTGGGCTGGCCTGCGCGGGCCCATCACCTGCGCAACTACGGGGTGCTGGTCGTCCCGGTGGCGATCGACGCGGGGCTGGGGGAGCTGGGGCGCTGCGGCTTCTTGATCCACCCGTGGCTGGGGACGAACCTGCGGCTGGCATGCGTCACGACCGACCTGCCGCTGGCGTGCCATCGGAATGGCCCTTTAGAAGATACGGTGCTCGACCCGCCGGTCGACCTGGGCATCCAGGACTTTTGCGCCAAGTGCAGGAAGTGCGCGGACAACTGCCGATCAGGGGCGATCCCACAGGGGGATCCGGTGGTCGTGCGCGGGGTGCGCAAGTGGCAGATCGACCCGGTGAAATGCCTGTTGTACTGGGAGCACCTGGGCTCGGCGTGCACTGTCTGCCAGGTCATCTGCCCGTGGTCCAAGCCGCCCAACCCGTTCCACCGCCTGGTGGCCCGGATCGCAATTGGTGTCCCGGCGGCCCGCCGCTTCCTGGTCTGGGCCGACGACGTGGTCTACGGCGCGCGGTTCCGGCCGGCGGCGACGCCCGGGTGGGGGCTCGGGTGAGGGTTTGCTGGGCTCTGACCTGTAGACGGGTCGTGCTGTTGGGCAACCCACGCGGCAAGGTCGAGATCGCCCCCTACAGCACGGGCCACCCGCCGGGGCGCCTTGCTCACCGACGCGCACGACCAGCTCTCGGGGCATGCAAACACGCTGCGGGATCTGTGGACGCGCGAAGCGCAACCTGGACCTGGTGCTCGACCTGTTCACCGACGGCTCGCTGCGGAGCGAGTGGCTGATCGGCCGCCGTAGGATCAACCGCCGCGCTTCTGCGCCAGGATCTGGCGCAGCGCGCCCACGACGGCGTCCATCGTGGCACTCGTTTCCTCAATGACCAGCGGGCGCAGCATTGCCGTCAACTGGTCCATGGCCTCGACCAGCTCCTCGTCCACCTCGTCCTCGGGCACGCTGAACGCTTGCTCAGCCCTGACCTGCGCCAGGAGCTTCATGGCGCGCTGCCAGCCGGGGCTGTTGATCGCGTCGAACTGGGCCTGGAAGCCGCCGGTCGACAATTCACGGACAGTTTCCGCGCCGTGTTTCCGGCATCCGACGAGCAGCGCCACCCGGACGACACCGGAGATGAACGTGACGACGTCTCCCCTACCCCAGGCACGGTTCAGGTGCGCTCTGGCGACCAGCTCGGCCTCGGGGTCGAGAAGCCACGGGTGTCCTTCGATGTATTGAAGAGCCTGCTCCACGTCCTGGACCGCCAGGAACTCAAAAACGATCGGCCGCAGGCGGCGGACCCTGAGGAGATGGTAGCCGATCCACAGGACGAAGAGAAGTACGAGTCCGCCAAGCGCGACGAAAATCCACCACACGATGCTCATTGGTATCTATTGCTCTGTCAATGATAAACTGACGGGGCGCAGTGGCGACCCTTCGGCAAGCTCAACTGCGTTGAGCCGCTCAGGGCGTGCTCCAGTCGCTCACCGAGCGGCAGAAACGACTGAAGTCGTTACTACGAACCCACCAACACACGATTGACAGAGTACTATGTTCCTCCGCACAAGATTATACCACGCCTTGCTCTGAGGTGCACGCGGGGACACCCTGGTGATTGCCCACGTCTCCGAAACCCGCGGAGGTCCGATAGCCGCGCGAATTGATGGGCAATCACCAGGGTTACCCAGAGCGAATTTGAAGCGGATCAGCGAATGGCATACCGCCAGGCCCCTTCGTCCCGGATGCCGGCGACGATGATGGGCTGGGGGTCAAAGACGACAGCCATCGCTGTGAACGACGGATACTCGGTTTCCCCAGGCTTCCCCAGCAGGCGCCATTTGTCCCCCCCGTCGGCGCTGACCAGAACGCCCGCCCGCTCGTGGAGCAGGTAGACCGTGTCCGGCGCACGCGGGTGTATGGCGATGTCCCGGATGGGTTGCTGCGCGCCCTGTTCAATCGGCAGCCTGTCGGTCAGGTCGGTCCAGGTCTCGCCACCGCCGCCGCTCTTGAACAACTCGCTGCCGTTCCCGCCGGCGTAGACGACCTGGCTCTCAGCGGGGTTCACGGCCAGGGCGGTGATGCCATAGTCCATCATCCCGCGGTTGGCCGGCGCCCACGTCTCACCGCCGTCGGTCGACTTATAGACGCCGTTGCCGTTGAACGACCCCCAGCCGGTGCCCAGGTAGACGACGTTCGCGTCAGCCGGGTCTATGGCCAGCGATTGAGCCTTAACGGTGTCGTTCTGGTCCCTGGGCAGTCCTTCTCCGATCTCCAACCAGGTGCGCCCGCCATCAAGGCTGCGGTAAATCCCGCGGACGTCCTCCGTGACGAAGAGTACGTTGGGATCGCTGGGAGCGACGGACAGGCGGGCCTGGAATCCGGATAGCTCGTAGTTGCCCAGGCGCATCCAGCTCTGTGCGCCGTCGGTGCTGGCGAACACGTCGCCGCGATGACCAGCGGTGGCGTAGAGCGTGGCCGGATCGGTGCGACTGAAGCCCAGCGCCCGCACGTCCTCGCTGGGCAGTCCAGACGCCGCCTTTTGCCAGGTCAGGCCGGCGTCCTGGCTCTTGAACACCCCGCTTCCGGCGCCTGAAGACCCTGTCCCAGCGTACACGATCTGCGGGTCGTTGGGGTCTACGACCAGGGCGTTGATCTGGCGGGGCAGATCGAGGATCGGCTGCCAGACTCCGCCCGCCGGGGGCGTGACAGACGCTTCGGCAGGCGACGGCGGGACGGCCGCCGGGGATGCGCACGCTCCCCCGAAGAGGGCATAACACGCCGGGTCAAGACCGGCCGTCTGAAGGATAGAGCGGACCGATTCCTGGTCGGGTTCGTAGCCCCGGCTGGCCAGCTCCGGCCCGGTGACGTCGTCGGTCACGGCCCAGACGGCGGCCTGAACGACAGCGACGTCCTCGGCGGCGGCAGGCAATTGCTCCACTGCATCCAGGACGGCCTGGACAGCAGCGGGGGCCGGATCCCCTATGGAGAACGAGGTGCTGGAACCGGGGTTGTCCTTGTGGAAATCAAGGCAATAGGCTTCCACGGCGTAGTGCTGCTCCGCCCCCTGCGGCCCAAAGAGGGTGATGAACTCGGTTGCGTTGTAGCTGTTCTGATCGACACGCCATCCCAGGAGCCGACGCACGACCATGTCCTGCTCGTTCCCGGCTGAGCTGAGGAGGACCGTGCCGGGATCCACGCGGATGGTGGCCAGACGGTCTCCGATCCGGCGGGCGATGATCGTGATGCTGTTGCCGGAGGCGGCGCCGGTTCCCAGGATGCGGATCTCGGCGACGTTCTGGTCCATAGCCTCCGCCAGGGAAATGGGGGATTCGGACGGCGCGGTGTCAGCCTCTGGATCGAGCGACTCTGCCGTCGCCCCTGGCACCGTCGCCCCTGGCGGCGTCGCCGTGGGCGGCGGCTGGGTGATGGCTGCCGAGGGAGGGGTTGCCTGCGCTGGCCCTGGTGTGGGCGTCACAATCGCGCTGCAGGCCAGCGAAGCCAGGGCCAGGACGGCCGCAGCTAGGATCAACGTGCGGTAGTACGGGCACGATCTATTTGTAGTCATAGACGGTGTTCTCCTTTCGTAAGCGTTCTCTTTCGACCTGTTCCACCCTCACCCCGGCCCTCTCCCTGGGAGGGAGAGGGAGGAGGAGGCATCGGCGTCTTCGATCTTGTCGAGCGCGACTTCTGCGGCGGAGCGAACGCGGTGGTCTTTGTCCTGCAGGGCCTGGGTGAGGTGGGGGACTGCCCTGGGATCCCCTATCTCCCCGAGAACAGACGCGGCGGTCGTTCGGATGTCGCCGTCTCTGTCCTTCAAGGCGTGGATGAGGGGCTCTACCGCCGTCAGGTCCCTCGTGTCGGCCAGGTCATTCGATGCCTCCATAAGGGTCGTGATCTCTGCGCTTGAGGCCTTGCCTTTCTGGATAGACGCATGGGTTCTCTTGATCGTTGCGATCAGATTGGTGGCCCGGTGCTTCAGGACCGCGAGGATTGGCAGTGCCATGGGAGCGGCGACGAGGACGAGGAAGATCGCGACGATCCTGGACCGTTTGGTCTGGCCCAGGCAGCGTGACAATTCAGCCGCTACGACGGCCCCTCCCAGATACGATGCACCCCAGCAGACGCCGGCCAGCCAAAAGATGTGGGAAGAACCGGATGCCACTATGGCGATTCCCGCGATCCAGACACCGGCCAGGAGGACGGCCAGAAGGCGAAGCAGCACTCGATACCGCTTATCCAGATAGCGTTGGTTCGCGGCAATCATGACTTCTGCGGGCTTCTTGCCCCAGACCGGCGGCTCGTGGGTGCGTGTGTAGGCCTGCGATTCTCGAATCAACCGCGTGAGACGGATCACGAGCAGCAGGGGATACAGGAACTGTCCCGCGACGAAGGCCAATGCGGCAGCAGTGGATTGGAAGTTGGGATCCAGCACAGATACGATCACGTACAGGGGCAAGGGGACCATGACCCACAGGAAGAGCTGGATGAGAGCCCCCACGATCAACCCTGTACAACCTGTCACACCAATCCAGGAGGGCAGAAGTATCTCTCCGATGGCTGACAGCGCCTTACGCAGTGGGGGAAGCTCGGCCCATTCGTCGAGGCTCGTCTGCAACGTGGAACCGCAACGACGGCAGCGCACTTGTGCTGGCCCGAACCTGCGCTGTCCCCTGGCCAGTTTGTGCTGGCAATGGGGACAAACGCTGGAGCGGACGGTGTATTTTATGACCGCCATAGGTGTGCTCCTTTCATCTCATTCCTGGCCCAATTGTATTTCCCTCATTCCTGTTCGAGCTTGATGACGCAATTGTACCACCGATTTGAGCACCTTGCTTGACGCACAGGTGTCAATGGGCCAACAGGCGCGGTACAACCGTGTTGAAAAGCCATCCACGGCCCCCACGTGGCTCAAAACCATGCTATAATGGAGCCAGCCTTCGAGCATCGAGGATCAGCATCGGGAGGACGATATGGCACCCATCTACAAAGAAGCCGCTTTTCCCGCCGATTACCGCGAGGCGGAGGTCGGACAGATCATGACGGCCGTGTACCGGTTGCGCTCCATCGCCGTCACCGGGCTGGCGGGCATGGGCAAGTCGAACGTCGTGCGGTTCATCGTCTCTCACCCCCAGGTCGGGCGGCGATATCTCAAGGAGCGGGCCGACGACTACGCCTTCGTCCACGTGGACTGCGCCGGACTGGTCACCCCGAGCGAGATCGATATCCTGGACGAGTTCGTGGCCCAACTGCGCTCGGAGGGGCTCGCTCCAGGCGACGCGCCTGTGGTCCGAGACCCGCGCCACGCCCGCCGCGTGGTCAAGGAGCGGATTCTGGGGCTCAATCCCGGGCGAAACCTGGTCCTGGCGCTGGACTATTTCGACGAAGCGGCGCCAGAACTGGATCGATCGTTTTTCAACTACCTGTTCCACCTGCGGAACGCGCGGCCGCGGGGCAATCTATCGTACATTTTCGTCACCCGCAGGCCGATGGGGCATCTGTACGAGCTGCAGGAGCTGTTGGACGAGGGGTGCGTCGTCGGTCCCCTGAGCGCCGGCGATGCGCTGAACTCGATCCGCCGCGACGAGGCGCGGCTGGGTCGCTCCTTCAGCGACGCGCAGCGCCGCCTGCTGATGGCCTGCACGGGGGGGCACCCGGGCTTCCTGAAAAACGCCACCGAGTTGCTCGCGAGCGGGGAGCTCGATGCGAGCCGGCCGGCCGGCGAGGCGGCCCGGCAATTACTTCGCTCCGGCAGGGTTCGAAACCTGTGCCAGGAGCTGTGGAGCGACCTGACGCCGCCGGAACAGGCGATCCTGCTGAAGGTGGCCGGCGGGACCCTCGCGTCCGAGGCGGTGGACGACGCAGGCGTGGTGTTCCTGGAGAGAAGCGGCGTGCTGGTCCGGCAGGGAGAGGGACGGCGCGGCCCGGGCCTGGCCGTGTTCTGTCCGCTGTTCGAGACGTTCGTGCATGAGCGGGAATCCGCGGCTGCCGGCTCGGTTCGTATCGTGGCTGTGTTTCCTAACCGGGCGCGCATCGAGACGCTGCAGGGTGAAGATGAGGTGACGCTGTCGCCCCGGCTGTTTGCCCTGCTGTCGGCTCTCGTCGAGGCGCGCGGCCGGGCGCTTCCCGTCGACGAGATCATCACCCAGGTCTACGGCCAGGAGGCCGCCGGCGTCTCCAACGCGGCGCTGTCTCAACTGGTGAAGCGACTCCGGGGGGCGCTGGACCCCCGCGTGCGCAAGAAAATCGGCGATCCCACGTACACCTGCGTCGAGACGATCCGGAACGTGGGATACCGGTTCAACGGCTGACCCGGTTCAGAGCTGGCTGCACGCCATGCCGGCAGCCAGCAGGGCATACTGCTTCTGGATCCGCTCGCACAACTGGCCCTCGAACTGGGTCGGGTGATAGTACACGATAGGCAGGGTCGCGTGCAGGAGGCCGAAGTAGTAAGGGCGCAGGTCGTCCGGACGGGCCAGGTACCCGGCCGCCTGGCGGCGGATCTCCCGGACGACGTGCCACGCCTTCTGGAATCGCTCCTCC
>Ga0180433_10009266_pt1 | contig 12086 bp, 12 predicted proteins | sample SS_ome_8_FD_132980 | JGI IMG/M metagenome (GOLD analysis project Ga0180433, IMG submission 132980) | Hypersaline lake sediment archaeal communities from the Salton Sea, California, USA - SS_1_D_1 metaG | ecosystem: Environmental > Aquatic > Non-marine Saline and Alkaline > Hypersaline >... | reverse complement strand
GCGCCTCCAGGTGATTCACCGCCAGCAGGGGGATTCCCAGCGCGAAAGCCAGGGCCTTCGCCGCCGTCAGCCCAACCAGCAGCGCCCCTATGAGTCCCGGGCCGCGGGTCACAGCCACGGCTGAAAGGTCCTCGTATGCCGCACCGGCCTCCCTCAACGCCTCGTGGATGGTTGGAAGCAGCACCTCAAGGTGCGCCCTGCTGGCTATCTCCGGAACCACTCCCCCATAGCTGGCATGCAGTTCCGCCTGGGAGGAGACGATGAGGGACAGAACCTCCCGCTCTCCTCTGACCACCGCCGTGGAGGTCTCATCGCAGGAGGTCTCTATACCCAGGATAAGCTCATCCGTCCTGCCCATGGTCAAGACACCCCCTCCAGAGGCTCTCGAGAAGCCGCCTGTATTCCGGAGAGGTGATATCCTCCGTCCACATGATCAGGGCGTTCTCGAAATTGTCCATGTAATAATGCTTGCGCTCACCCATTATCTGAAAACCGAATTTCTTGTACAGCTCGATGGCGGGATCATTGGATACCCTGACCTCCAGGGTCACAAACCGCGCGCCCACGGCCTCGGCACTTCGTATCATCTCCAGGAGAAGACGGGTCGCTACCCCCTTACACCGGTATTCTCCCATGACCGCCATGGTCATAACGTGAGCTTCCTCCAGCAGCAGAAGCACGCCGCCGTAAGCGATTATGGTCCCGTCGATCCTGATGGTGAGATAGCAGCTCTCCCGCTTCTCCAGCTCCCTTTCGTACATCTCCTGCGTCCATGGACAGGTGAAGGCCTTTTTCTCCAGCTCCATGATACGGTCCAGGTCTCTTGCGGCCATTGTAGATACTTCTAACCGCAACTTCCCTCCCCCTTTTCCGTTCCGAAACTGGGTTGGGCATCCGGGCGCCTGATGTAGAGGGGCAAGAGCCGCATAGCTTCGGTGGTCCATCCCATCTCGAGATAACGGCGGCACAAACGGGACAGTCCGCCCGGGGTGGGGTGCTCTTGGGTCATCCCCTTTACACCTCCCGGCCAAACCTCCGGGTACTCGCCCACCCCGGTGCCCAGGAGGGCTACCTCACCACTGACGCCGGCATGCAGCCTGGCAAGGGCCTCGGCCGCCTCTTGCGGTGGGCCGACGCTGGGACCCTCAAGAGCTGACGGGTATCCTCCCTCTAAGCTGTAGAAGGCATAGTAAACCTCTCCTCTTCTCGCATCCAATGCCACCATTGCCGCTTCCCTTCCCCCCCCGGCCATGGCCATCACCTCCAGGCTGTCCGGCGCTACCAGGGGAGCTTGCAGGACATCTGCCAGGATCTTGGCCGCAGTCGCAGCCACCCTTACACCCGTGAAAGACCCCGGCCCCCTGCCCACTCCTATCAAGGCGATATCCCCAGGCTTTATTCCGGCCTCGTCCACGACCTCATCGGCCGCCACGAAGAGCAGGGAAACCCTGGATCCGCCCTCGATGGCACGATGATATGATCCGCCCGGTCCCTCCAGGACCAGGACTCCCTGGGGGGTGGAGAGGTCGAGGGCCATCAGCCAGGCGTTATCTCCTCTCAAAGATATCCCTCCCCCGCGGTAAACGCTCTATCCGCTCCAGCCAGTCCCCTCCCTGGGGCAGAAAAGTGATGCGGCGTTCCTCCTCTTCGTCAGTGAACTCCAACCTGACCTCGAGGAAGTCCCCGGGAAAGAAATTTCTAGCCCTGTCTCCCCATTCCACCAGCAGAACTCCCTCTCCCTCCAGGTATTCCTCGATCCCAAGGTCGAATAGATCCCAGGGTCCCTCCAGGCGGTAGGCATCCAGATGAAAGAGGGGGATTCTCCCTTTATACTCACGCAACAGTGTAAAGGTGGGGCTCAGCACTTTTTCCCCGACTCCCAGCCCTCGTGCCAGGCCCTTGGCCAGGCAGGTCTTCCCCGTGCCCAGCTCACCCACGATGAGCACAACGTCTCCGTCGCGCAGGACCGAAGCCAGCCTGCGGCCCAGTTCCTGCGTCTCATCCTCGCTCCTGGATATCCTTATCTCGGCGATGGGTCCTTTATCTCTGCCCATGCATATCCTCTCGCCTAGCGCCCTCTATCCTTCAGCTCTAATATAGCAAGCCAAAGCAGCCTAAGGCCCATGATATATTCTCAAGGTAGAGACAATCTAGAAGAGGCCCATCTGCTCGGGCTGAGCGTCCTCCTCTCCCAGGGGCTCCTCGGAGGCTTGCTTTTCCTCCTCCCAGCGCGACTTCTCTTCTTTCAGGAGTTCTTTCAGCTTCTGAAAATCGTCTATCAACACGCTTTTCAGAGGCGGCTTATGGAGGGCCGCCGCGGGGTGAAAAAGGGGCACGAAGGTCAGCGTTCCTTTGCGTACCAGCTTGCCGTGAAGCTGGGTGATACCCGTACTGGTCTTGAGCAGGATCTTGGTGGCATGATTGCCCAGGGTACAGATGATGCGCGGATTGATCAACTCGATCTGTTTATAGAGGAAAGGGGTGCAGGTCTTGAGCTCCTCGGGCGTCGGGTCACGGTTCTCGGGGGGCCGGCATTTCAGGGTATTGGCGATATACACCTGTTTGCGATCCAGTCCTATGGAATTAAGTAATTGGTCGAGTAACTTGCCCGCCGGACCGACGAAGGGCTCCCCCTGTTTATCCTCGTGAAATCCAGGGGCCTCTCCCACGAACATGATCTCCGCCCTCTCATCCCCTGCCCCCAGGACCAGGTTGGTTCGGTTTTGGGCCAGAGAGCAGCGGCGGCAGTCTTTTATGGACTCAAACAGCTGATCCAGCGTGGTGGTGTCGCGCCATTCTTCCATAATCGCGACCCTTTATTCCGAGCATCCCGTACAGCTGGTAGCGGTACATGAGCCGCAAGCCGAAGAGCTCGCGGATGAACTGAAATCGCCGTCAGAAGCTGATCCGCTCTTGAAACCGAAGGTGGAGAAGAGCTTCTTTATCCTCTTCTTGCCGCAGACGGCGCATTTATCGGCCTCATCCGAGGTGCTGCGCGCGAAATATTCGAATTCCTCGCCGCAGTCCTCGCACCTGTATTCGTAGAAAGGCATTTATTGCCACCTTCTTTCCCATTTGTTTTTCAATAATATTGTAACCCTGCAGGACCGGCAAGGACAATGTAATTAATCAGCATCTCGGGGGGGATTAATGGCGTTTTCCGGCACTCATCTCCGCGGTCGCCTTTGACCCTCCCCTTGGGCGAGCACAGTTCACCCGATGTACTCCGTGAGCTTCTTGTGGTTGGTTTTATGGGGTTGAGAGCCCTGACGTCTGGGGTATCCCACCGGTATCAAAGCCACGGGGCGCAGGTCCTGCCGCAATCTGAGTACCCTTGAGGCCTCCTCTTCACGAAATGCCCCCACCCAGCAGGTTCCCAATCCAAGGGAAGTGGCGGCTAGCAGCAGGTTCTCGATGGCGGCCGCCGTATCCTGGATGGAGTAGAGTTCCTCTCCCCTGCGACCGTAGCTGGAAGCGTGGGCCGCCAGGTCCGTACAAACCACTATCACCACCGGGGCGGCCGCCACGAAGCCCTGGCCCAGGGCGGCCTGGGAAAGTTTGCGTTTCATCTCGGAATCCCTGATGACCATGAAGCGCCAGGGCTGCACGTTACCGGCGCTGGGGGCCAGGCAGGCATAACGGATCAGTTTCTCCACCAACTCCTCCGCTACATCTTTACCCTCCTCAAAGGAGCGCACGCTGTGCCTCTTCTCTATAGCCTCGAAGACATCCAAGCCTTATCCCCCCTCGACCAGATCGGTTTGAGACGGGATACCGGCTATAGATTCAGCTGAGATGACCGCGTTGCGTATAGCCTGGGCCATTACCCTTGCACCTATTATCCCCACCAGGTCGGCTGGCGCCCCCACCTCCCCACAGGCGGCAGCGAACACCGTGTCGCCGTCGACCTTGGTATGGCTGGGAGCCAGGGCCCTGGCCAGGCCGTTGTGGCCCACGTGGGCCACCCAGTTCACATCCACCTTGGACAGGCGTGCATTGGTCACAATGGCGCCGATGGTGGTGTTATTCGCCGGTTCTCCGAAGGAGCCGCTTACCAACACTTTCTCGATGTAGGCCTCCGTGTTCAAAAAGCCACCCTCGGGATCACGGGCGCCCGCCAGAATCTCTCCCCGCTCGTCCACCACGTCTCCGAAGGCATTGACCACCACCAACGCGAAGACCTTGAGGCCGTTGCCGGCATCGAAGAAAGCGGTTCCCAGGCCGCCCTTGGTGCAATAGGTATCGCCCAGTATCATGCCAACACAGGCGCCCATTCCCGCTCCCACGTTTCCCTGTCTGTCCAGCTCATCTGAGGCATTGAGGCAGGCGGCGTAGCCCATGTCGGCGTCGGGCCGTGCCGCCGCATTGCCCACGCCCAGATCGTACACAACGGCCGAGGGGACTATGGGCACGGGTCCGCCCGGTGTCACAAAGCCTATACCCTGCTCATCAAGGTAGCGCATGACCCCGTCCGCCGCTGCCAGCCCGAAAGCACTCCCCCCGGAAAGCAAGATGGCGTGGATCTCCTCCACCAGGTTCTTTGGGTCCAGAAGGTCCGTTTCGCGGGAGCCTGGTGCCCCTCCGCGTACCTCTCCACCTCCCTTTGTCCCCGGTGGAAGCAGGATGACCGTACAGCCCGTCAGTCCCTTCTTGTCCTCGGCATGTCCCACACGGAGACCATCGAATTCGAATGACATGGGTGATCCCCCTTTCCAACACCTGTCAAAGGCGGGATGTAAAACGCCGCCATTTTCTATTCATTAAAGCAGCCGCTTAGAAAATCATCCAAGGCGAGATTGAATTCCTCGGTGCGCTCCAATTGGATACAATGGCCGGCCTCCTCGAAAACCACCAGTTCGGCCTGAGGCAGCGCTTCACAAGTGCGTAGGTTCACATACCTGTTAGTCAGTTTATCCTCGCTCCCGACCAGGATTAATACCGGCATATCCACCTCGGGAAGATGATATTCGCAGTGGAAATCGAGACATCCTTTCGCCGCCAGAGCGATAGACTCCACCGGGGTGGAGAAGGTCATCTCCCGAACCAATTCCACCTCGCCCGCCGGAGGCTTTTTTCCAAAGGCGGCCCATCGGACTATGAGATAGGCAGCGGAGGAATCGCTCATAAGGTCCAGGATACGAGTGGCCAACCTGCTCTCCCACCCCAATGCCTTTAACAATCCGTTCAGTGGAACCGGATAGAACTTATCCACCAGTCTCCCCAGAACAAGGCCGTCAACCAGGTCGGTCCCCGTGGAGTCGATGATCACCAGTCCCTTGAGCCTGCCTCCATATTCCTCACCGAAGTGCTCATGAAACTTGAAGGCGGTGAAACCCCCCATGCTGTGACCGGCTATAACGAATTCTTCGGGATCGACGGCGTCGATAACCGCCTTGAGGTCCTCCGCAAGACGGTCGGGGTGATAATCCCTGCTCTCTGGTACGGCCGATCTTCCATGTCCGCGTAGATCAAGTGTGACCACCTGGTAATTGCGCCCGAAAAACGGCTTTTGATACCGGAATATGGTGCCATTGCAGGTCCAGCCATGTACAAAAAAGATGGTGGGGCCGGCTTCCCCGCAGCAATCCGCCCATATGCGGGTGCCGTCCCCGGAGGTAACTCCCTTCAACTCCTCTCCGGTCGCAAGGGATTCGCAGCCCCCGCCTTTTTCTCCATCTCTCCTATGGTCCAAGCGGCGCAGGACACCAGGTGCTACAGCCAACATCAAAGCAGCATTAGAAGCTCCTTTCAATAACCTTTTTCGTCTCCGTTTCCTCGCCACTCGTCCACACTCCTTTCCTATACCTTCCTTAGCCTTTTCCTTTTTCAATGAGGTCCCTGGCCAATCCCAGTGCCTCCTTGCGGCTGTTCACCGCCCCCTCCAGCTGAGCGAGGCGTATCTCCTGGAGGATCTCTCCTATCAGCGGACCCTCAGGGAGCGATAATTCATCCATCAGTTCCTTTCCTCCTATGAGGGGAGCCGTTTCTTTTTCACGATAATATTCTTGCAGCAGGTCGCCGCAGAAAGCCATATATCTCTGCAATCCCTCCTGGGTGGTCAGCGGCCCCCTGGTGGCGATACGGTCTGCGGTGGACATGAGGATGATATCCACCAACTCTTCTCCCATACGGCTTATCATCTTACGCAAGGTACGAGGAGAGGCCTTCTCCGATAGGGCGAAGCCGATATCCATATGATATGCGACCGTCCGGCGCAGGTAGTCCGTGGCCTTCCTGGAGAGTCGCATTCTCTCGGAAAGGCGGAGTACCGCCTCTACACTCTGCTTCTGGTGGTCATAGAAGTGGATGCGTCCCGTTTCATCCAGCGAGTAGGTGGCGGCCTTACCCGCGTCGTGATACAGGGCTGCCAGGCGCAGGAATGAGCTCCTGGGCTGCAGGTCCTGCAGGGTTTTAAGCATATGTTCCTGGATCTCCAGCGCGAAATCCGGATAGGTCTCCTCCGGTTTGGAGAGGAGGCGGTCCAGTTCCTCCAGGGTAAGTAGGGTGTGAGACCAGACATCCAGGTGATGGTAGGCGTTCTGCTCCAGCCCCACGGATTCGGTCAGGTCCGGGAACAGGTACTGCAGCAGTCCCGTGGATTCAAGCTCTGAGAAGATACTGGAGGTGTTGGTAGACAACAGGGTCTCCAGAAGCTCCACGGTTATGCGCTCACCGGGCACCTTGGTGATCAGAGGGGCGTACTTTTTCATGTGGTTCAGGGTTCGATCCTCGAACTCCATGTCCAACAAGTGACGAAAACGCAGAGCCCTGACCAAGCGTACCGGGTCCATGAGGAAGGCCTCGTTATGACATTCTCGCAGTATCCCCCGGTAGAGGTCTCGCCATCCATAATGCTTGTCGATAAGGTCCCTTGGAAGCCTCAGGCTTTTCTCCTCGATCAACCTGTCCACATCCATGGCCATAGCGTTAATGGTGAAATCACGGTAGGAGAGGTCCTCCTCCACACTGAGGCCTTTGATGGGCGCGAAATCAAGGGTGCGCCTTTCACTCTCGCCGTCCACCACTACCCGGTAGGATTTGTCCTCCTCGTAGAGGAGAAAGCTTTTTCCTTCATAGCGGGAAGCCACTTCCTTAGCCAGTGACTCGGGATAGATAGAGGTGATGAAGTCGATGTCGGTGGGTATGTCCCCCAGGAAATAGTCCCGGAGGTATCCTCCCACCAGATAGATCTCCCCCGGGCGCAGCGATGCCAGGTATTCCAGAAGCGACCCCAGGAAGGGATCCTTAGTCTTTATCTCCTCCAGGCTTAGAGTGTTTGGAAGGGCTTTCAACCTTCCCCCTTCATATAATCAAGGAAAGCCGATTCCCGCCTGCTTATTATACTTGACTCTCATCCATCAATCGCGCTTGGGTCTCCAAGGCGATACGCGCTACCGGTACCAAGAAGATCATCTTGGACAGGGACTCGCCGGAGTTCCCGGTGAGCTGTTCGGAGAGATCCCCGCCCGTATCCGCTAGCTGGCGACTGTTCCTACCTGAAGCAGCAGGCATGAAAGGATGGGTTCATATGACCGAGGAAAGCCGGTGGCCCGCCTCCACGTATCGGCGTAGTAGGTTGTTTCCAGCCAATGGCCAAGGGAGGAATCGATGCAAGAAAATGAATCGCTTGCTTTGAGGAGATAGCAACTTGAATAATGATAAAATCATTACATCTGGAGGTCATATGGTAAATATCCGTTAAATAGAACATGAACTCGGTGACATCAGGGATTCAACACCAAAGGGAAAGCGGGGATGAAGACAGGAGCTCACATTGAGGCTCAGGCAGGGGGTAGACTGCAACCGCATCCACGCAATGCCAGGGTTAGGGCGGACATTCTCTCCGAGCCAATGAGGATCGGCGTAGAACGCGCCGCGCTGTGGAGCCGAGGCGAGGAACTTGCTGACGACGCCCCTCCTCCCATCAAAAACGCCATGGCCTTCGAGTATCTGGTTAACAACATGGAGCTGGTCATCCGAGATGAGGAGAGAATCGCAGGGAATAAGACCAGACATTTGCTAGGCCTGCCCTGGTTCATCGAGCGTGGGGACATCAACAGGATCCTGGCCGTGGAACTGGGCGCCCTGGGAAAACGCAATACCAACCGTGTGATATTGGATGAAGATGACAGGGCCGAGATCCACAGATTGTTGAAAAAGTACCAGGGCAGAACCGCCTTCTCACAGGTCTACGATTCCCTCCAGCTGGAAGGAGTATTGAAAAAACCCGCCTTCCCCATCAAAGAGCTGGGGCGGATGTCCAGGGGCCTGGGTCTTCAGGGATTCGTGGACATAGCGCGACGGTGGATATATCCGGCATTGAGATCGCCGGGGGTCGCAGCCATGCTCTTCAAGAACGTCGAGTATGTGGCGGTTATCCTCAACGCTGCCTACGGGCTGCTTGCCTTCCAGGGACATCTCATCTTCGGGCATGATCACATCATCGCCAAGGGCTACGACGGGATAGCGGCCGAGACGGAGGAGAGGATGGCCACTATCCATGCCGAGGACCCGCAGAGAGACGAGAAGCTGCACTTCTATGAGGCGGTGAAGATCTGCTGCGGCGCCGCCAAAGCCTATACCCTTCGTTTGGCAGACCACGCGGAGGAGATGGCGGCCAAGGACATGGAAGCATCCCGCAAGGAGGACCTTGTGGACATGGTAGCCTCTCTACGGCAGGTAGCGGGCGGCAAGCCGACTAATTTCCGCGAAGCCGTGCAATCCTTATGGCTGTCCAAGCTGCTTCTCGAGCTCTACCATCCCATGAGCACTATCTCCCTGGGACGGGTGGACCGTATGCTTGCTCCTTTTTACCAGAAAGACCTGGCCGATGGAAAGATCACGCCCTGGGAAGCCCGGGGCTATCTGGAAGAGCTCTATTTGAAGATCTGGACATGCACGTTGTGGTTGGGTCCGGGGGTGCAGGAGTCCAGTTCATATAATTTCGCTGGCTACCAGGCCCTGACCATCGGCGGTATCGATGAAGAGGGGCAGGATGTAACCTCTGATATGACCTTTCTATGCATAGACGCCCTGGACGCCATACGCCCGGTGATCAACCTGTGTGTTCGCCTCCATCCAGCCAGCCCCCCGGAGCTGCTGGACAGGGTGGTCGAGGCCATCGCCGGCGGGGTCAGTCTCGCCGTCTATAACGATGATGTATATATAAGGTCTCTTCAGAGGTTGGGGGTAAGCGAGGAACACGCCCGCGATTACGCCATAATCGGCTGCGTCGAGCAGGTATCGGCCTCGCGTACCGGCGGCTCCACCGGCTCGAGCCAGCTGAACCTCGCCGGCCTGTTGGACATGGCATTACGCAACGGGTCAGTGGGGATGCCCCTTGGCAGGTTTATAAGCGGGGGGGAGGGACATATAGAGGAGGACTTCCATCTACCGGAGGATTTCGATGCATTGATGTCGTCCTTCGAGAAACAGCTCGACCATGCTATTGACGAGATCGTCAGAGGAGTGAACATTATCGACAGGGTATACATGGGTTGGCCCACACCCTTCATCTCCATGACCATCGACGGCTGCCTGGAGAGCGGCCGTGATGTCACAGCGGGAGGTGGGATCTACGATGCCAATGCCGTCACCCTCACCGGCATGGCTAACGCGGTGGATTCCATGATGGTCATAAAAAAGGCCGTATACGACGAGGGGTGGGCGAGCATGCAGGAGCTGCTCGAGGCCATAGACTGCAATTTCAGGGGATATGAAGGACTCCGCCAGAAGATCATCAATCGGGTACCCAAGTTCGGCAACGATGAGGACGAGGTGGACTTGATCGCCCGCCGGGTTATGGATATGACCTTCAAAAAGATCCTCTCCCATGCAAACATCAGGGGAGGCCACTTCTCTCCCGCCTATATCTCCCTGGCCCTGCACATAATCTTCGGACAGGCCCTGGGCGCAACCGCGGATGGCAGGCTGGCGGGCACTCCTATCTGCAACAGCCTATCGCCGGTTAACGGCATGGACCGTAACGGGCCCACGGCCGTCTTGAACTCCATCGCCAAGATCGATACCACATACCTCTCGACGGGGGCGGCGGTGAACATTAAATTCAACCCGCTTTCTCTCAGCAGCGAAGAATCGCGGCAAAAACTCGCCTATCTTATCCAAGCCTACTTCTCCCAGGGCGGACCGCAGCTGCAAATAACCTTGGCGGATGTGGAGACCTTACGAAAGGCCAAGAAACACCCGAATGAATACCCCAACCTCGTAGTAAAAGTAGGCGGGTTCAGCGCCCTATTCGCCGACCTCGGCAGAGATATTCAGGACGATATCATCTCCCGCATGGAGCACAACCTGTAGGTCTTAGATTTTTATAGTCTGGGTGTCTGACACCGGAATGAGAATGCTAAAGGGAGGGGCCGCAGCCCCTCCCTTTATAAAAAGTTAAAAATCTAGTCTCGTGTCCAGTATACACGGGCGAAATCGGCATGATACTGCCATTGGATATCCAGATGCCCCGAGTAGGCCTTCTCGAACTCTTTTCCCAGCCGTTCCGCCAGAACGCGGTCGGTTGTTTCTATTACGATCTCGTCCTTCTTCTCCTCGATATGGTAGATACGAGCGGCGATGTTCTTGCTGAGTTTTTTCTGCGCCACGCTGCGTATAAGGTTCTTGGCCTCGTCCTTATGCTGGCTTAAGAAGTCCCCCCTCAAATAGACTACGCCGTCCACTTGGCCTCGTGCTACCTTTTCGCACCCCGGGCAGAGATGTTTCTCCCATCCATTTCCCTTCATGGCCTTTTCCCTGGCCTCCTCGTCGAAAGTCCACTTGCTGCCCATGCAAACGGCGTAGCAGGAAGGACAGATCTTCATGATGTTTTTCTCCCTTCAGGCTCTTGTGCTTAACCTGTATCCGCCAAGATCCCGCGTAACGAACCATGTATCACCTCCAGAAGGCTACCCCTGGAACCGGGGCCGATATCGTAAATGGAGACGTCTTCCCTATCCAGCAGGGCGCCGGTGAAGGGGTCACCGGCTTTATGAACGGTAGCCAGGAGCGGTATGGGAATATCCAGGAGTTCCATCAAGACAGACCGAAAATTGCTGGATGCCATCTCCATTCGCCCTATTTCATCAATCACTATGAAATCGACTTCCCCTTCTGTAGTGTCCAAGGCTTCCAGGGCTACTCTCTCAAAAGCTTCGAGGTCGACACCATACTTCCCAACCCGGGGCTTTCCCACGTATTCTATGTGGGCCATAGTTGCGGTATCTCCCCTGAGGTCGCGTACCTTAAAACCGGACCGATGAGACCCCCCTCTTATTTCCTCGGTCACGAAACCCGCCGCCTTGAACCCCTCGGCCGACAGCGATTTCACCACATTGACTACCAGGGTCGTCTTGCCGCTCCCCGGTCTTCCCCTGACCATGATATTGTTGGTCATTACCCCTCTTGCCATCTATTTGCTCGGCTATATAACGGCTGTTTCAATCCTATTGCCGTCCAATATCATCACTACAGATCTCAAGATCAACAAAGGGCACGGCATGCCGTGCCCTTTCATCTCCCGATATTCGATATGTATTTCCATATCGTTTCTATTAACAAGCATTCAGCCTTTAAAACAATCATCCCTATTATTTAATCTACCCGCGATGTATCCACCTTAAACGAAATTTCTGAAATATCCCAGGCCGCATCGGCTCAAGGCCTGCTAGCGGTTCTCGTAAATACGGGGGACTCGCTTCGAGATATCGCACACCACCTCGTAATTGATGGTCCCCAGGACCTCCGCCATGCGCTCAACGCCTATCTCTTCCTCGCCATAGCCCCCAATGACCACCACTTCTTCCCCCGGGGCACGTTGGTCATCCCCCAGGTCGACCAGGCACAGGTCCATACAGATGGTGCCCACCAGGGCATAACGTTTCTCCCCAATGATCACCTCCCAGCGGTTGGAGAGAGCCCGGGCCAGGCCGTCGCCGTATCCCAGGGGAAGGACGGCCACCCAGCTCGGGCGGTCGAAGGTATGGGTCAGTCCGTAACTCAATCCCTCACCCGCCGGCACCCTGAAGACGTTGCTTATACGAGTACGGAGGGATATGGCGGGGCGGAGATCAGCCCGGCCG
>Ga0180433_10009265_pt1 | contig 12086 bp, 8 predicted proteins | sample SS_ome_8_FD_132980 | JGI IMG/M metagenome (GOLD analysis project Ga0180433, IMG submission 132980) | Hypersaline lake sediment archaeal communities from the Salton Sea, California, USA - SS_1_D_1 metaG | ecosystem: Environmental > Aquatic > Non-marine Saline and Alkaline > Hypersaline > Sediment... | reverse complement strand
TCGCTATTTTCCTACTCTTGAAGAGTTGATTGAAACTGTCTTCAATAAGTTTGAATCATGGGACAAACCGAATGAAACACTTCGTCGTTTATGCGCAATTACTTAAGGCGCTGTGTATAGAAGGTATTCTATTGCCCTGTTTTGAAATCCTAAATGCTGAAGAACATTAGCGATATTATTCAAACTCGCCGCAACCTCCGCTTGACTTTCAAAGCTTCTAGCAATGAATAGTGCTTCTTGGTAAAAACTTAAAGCCTTTGAATAATTGTTCCTTTTCCAATAATACAGACCAATGTTGTTATAAGCCTTGCCAATCTCTCTTCTATGTTTTAACTTTTTTGAAATTAGCATACATTTTTGATTCAAATAGAAAAATTTATTCAGTTCGTTATTCTCCCAGTGAGAAATACTAAGCTGACGCAAGCATTTCAACTCATGATATTCAAATTTATTTTCTCTGGCAATTTTGATAGCAATTTGAAAATTAGCTATTGATGCCTCGTAGTAATTTAAACCGCGATTTTCTTTCCCCATCTTATATAATCTGTAAATTTCAATAGCATTCGTACAGGTAGAATATTCGGACAAATATCCAAACTGTTTAGCAACAGACTGGGCTTTGCTATAAAATGAAAAAGATATATCTAATTCTCCTGTATTCCAATAAAGCAATCCAAGCTTTAACCAAGACTTGACCTGCTTTCTGCTATCATTATATTTTTTCGCAAGATCTAAACTTAGTTCATAGGATTTTATTGCCCGCTGAAACTCTCCTTTATTTAAAAATTCTCCTCCCTTAAAAAAGGACTCCTGATATAGTTTCAAAAAGAGTTTATGCTCTTCACTGTTCTCTGAATGCTGATAAATAGTGGCCGGAAATAAAAACAGAAATATGATGAGCAACAGTTTGGCAAGGTTATGTTCAAGCAGAAGTAACATTGTGTAAAAGAAAATTACAAAAAAGAAAGCTTTGTTGTCAATAGAGCTTAATACTTCGTTCAGTCAATCCAAAAAGACGGATCGGTTGAATTTATTTTCTCATATGAGGTCTTTTTTAAGAAATTCTAAAAAAAATCTTTAGTTTATCTATGATATTTATCTTTTCTATGATATAATATTGACAATTCTTACTGCGCTGGCTGGGTAAGAATTTCTATCCTATAACCCCTTTTGCTTATTTACCCCCTACAGCCAGCACCCTTTCCAGTTGCAGCATACAAATCCAACCAGGCTAATACACCCTGTTTAGAAAAAAACTTTTATTAAAAATAGGCTAAAAAAGAGGTTAGATTATACAATAAAAAATCGCGACTGCTCTCCTGAGCAGGGTGCACTACAACTGATTGAACTTCATAATTCTGTAGTTGCCCGAGTCAGCAACATATACAGAACCTTGTACATCAACAGCAATACCTGCAGGATAACGGAATTGTTTATTACCGTCTCCACGAGTGCCCCATTTGACCAAGAGTTCTCCTGAAGAATTGAACTTCATTATCCGGTGATTCTCAGAATCTGATACAAACACGTTGCCAGCACTATCGACAGCAACTCCAGAGGGTTGGTCGAACCTATCATCAGCTTTACCTTGACTCCCCCATTTGATAACAAAATTTCCTGACGAATTGAATTTCATTATGCGATGGTTCTCTGTGTCAGCCACATACACATTGCCGCTCTTGTCCACAGCTACGCCTGTTGGCAATCCGAACTGATTATCTCCATTGCCCCGACTCCCCCATTTTGTCAGAAACTTGCCATCTGAATCGAATTTCTGAATACGGAAATTGTAAGAATCTGCTACATAGACATTGCCTTGCTGGTCAACGGCAATTCCGCTTGGAGAACGAAACTGACCATTTCCCCCTCCGCGCTTTCCCCACTTCCGCACAAAAACACCATTCTGGCTGAATTTCATGATGCGCTCATTACCTGTATCTGCAATATAAATATTCCCAGAATTGTCGACTGCAACACCAATCGGGCCATTGAAATGATCATCGCTCTTTCCTTAAGAACCCCATTTCGAGAGAAAGGTGCCCTGAGGTGTGAATATGGAAATCCTCGAGTTCACATTTTCCACGACAAAGACTTTGTTCTGTTTAGCGGCGACGCCGACGGGCTGGTTAAATTCACCGTCCCCTATACCTTTGCTCCCCCATTCCCGGGCAAACTCATAATCGGTTTTAATCGAGAAAATTTTGCTCACCCCGAAAACAGAGGATTCATCAGCTGCTGACACTCTGATTTTATACTGAATGCCATCATTGATATTGGGTCCGATCGTCCAGTTGAATAAACCATCGTTATTAGTTCTGTTAACTATGGTTTTTACCCTTTTGCCGCTTTCATACAGATCGATCTTAACTTCGGATATTGCCTGAATGATCCCGACATCCGCAGGGCTAATAAGGTCAGGATTTGCCTGAGTCTGAGGATTCAAGTTTAGACTGCCCAGACGACCACTGGGATTTGAGGCGCCTGCCTGCTCACCCTGAGGACGCATAGCCGTTCTCTGTTTCACTGCAGCTAGCTCATCGATGACTTTTCTCACTCCTGCGAGTCCGTCTCCATCTTTACCCCGTTTAGCCTTCTGATGAAGACTGTTCCCTCTCATGGCTTCTCTCTCACGGTATACCTTTAGTCTGATGAAGTTCCGAGACCCCCCACCTTCAGATATCAGTTGATTAAAATGACTCATGCTTGGACTGCTGGCAAAGGAATTATTTCCTCCACCTGTCGACCATCTGATTTGGACAGATTTTCCTTTAATCAGCACAGCTCCTGCGGCAGGTGAAGTCACATTAATGGTGTACTTAGACAAATTGGCATTGACAGTCGCGGTTCCTCCACCGGATACATTCACGCCTTCTTCATAGTCAACATATCCTTCTTTACTGACTTTGATCTCATGCAACCCAGCAGAAACTCCTGTGAGGGTCGTGTTTGTCACTTGTCCTGTATCGGATCCGTCAAGAAAAACATTTGCTTCTGCCGGTGTTGAATTCACCTGTATACTTCCAGCTGTTGCAACAGTTTCTTCTTCACTCGATTTCCCGCCCAACAGCAAGTAGGCAAGAGCACCTCCAACAACAACTAATCCCCCGATCAAAAGCCACGGTATTTTCTTCTTTTTTTCAACTTTATCTGTGCTCGCCGCTTGTGTTTTAACCACTGGCTCCTTTTTCTTTTCTTCAACAGCAACTTTCTTGGATTCCTCTTTTTCGATCGCTTCCTTTTTTGGCTCTTCTTTTTTCTCTACACCGGGGATTTCCTTGAGCTTCTCTGGGAGAGGTTCTTTGTCAGCGGTTTTAGTCTTTTTCTCTGCTTCCTTTTGCGGCTTAACAACAGGCTTGGCATGTGTTTTTTTTGCGACAGTTGTTTCTTTTTTTATTGCCTCTTTGGGTTTGGCCTCTTTTATGGGGGCTTCGGTTTCAGGCTTCTTTTCTACAGCTTTGGGCTTTGGCTCTTCTTTTTTAACAGTCGACTTCTTCGGTTCTTCTTTTTTTTCTGTCTTTGCAGGGGATGGCTTGGTTTGTTCTTCCTGAGGTTTGGATTGCTCTGCTTCAGGTTTCAATGATTCAATTTTGGCTTGATAATAGAGAATGACAAAATCAGGTGGGTAGTTTTGCTCGTCAATTTTTTTGTCGGGTTGAATTTCCAACAGTTTGAGAAGATAATCCTTGGCCTTTTCCTTCTGGTTATTGGCCGAGTAGACAAGCGACAGTTTCAGGTACACATCAGCAAACTCAGAGTTGTCCTTTGCCTTCATGTAAGCTTCCAGATAGCGTATGATTGCCTTCTCGTACTCTTTGCTCTTGTAAAAAGCATCTCCCTCTTTGATCATCTGTGCAAATGACTCCTCATCAGTACGGTTACCGGGTGCAGAGGAGGCCTCAGATGCTAGGAGGGAAACAAAGAGACACAAGGTCAAGATAGTCAGAAATTTCGAATTAAAAAGTTTGCAATTCATCTTTTCTATCCTTAGCTGTTTTTTTATGTTTATATGCAAGCTTGTCCACAACATAGTCTAAATCTATCCGTTTTTTTAAAATCATGACAGATGCTCCAGAATCACACAATCACCCTTTAAGATGGATTTAGAGGTGAATTTTAAGCCAGGGAAGGGTGATCCTCATATCATTTAGTCGGGAAATTGATCGTCTAAGCGAAGAGATGAGCTAGGCTAAAATGCAAAAAATTAGGGGATTTTTTTAATCCAGCTTAAATGAATCTGTTTCAAAAAGCTTAACACACGCATCGACAACATCGGGATCAAACCTGCTCCCTCTGCCAAACTTGATCTCCTCGAGTGCACTCTCTATACCCAAGGCAGGACGGTAAGGTCTGTGTGAGGCCATCGCTTCGACAACATCGGCAACCGTTAAAATTTTTGCTTCAATCAAAATCTGGTCACCCTTAAGACCCTGGGGATATCCTGAACCGTTTATGTATTCATGATGCTGTCGCACGATGCGTGCCACAGGCCAGGGAAAATCGATCTTCTTCAATATGTCATAGCCGACATCGGGATGGTTTTTTATGATACTGAATTCTGTCTCTGTCAATCGGCCGGGTTTACTCAGGATCTCTGCAGGAATTGTCACTTTGCCTATGTCATGGATAAGTCCGGCAAAATGCAATCCTTCAATTTGATTATCGGTGAGACCCATCTCCTCTGCGATAGCACAAGCCAGACGAGTAACCCTTTGCTGATGCCCTGCCGTGTAAGGATCCCTCATCTCCAGGGTCATGGCAATAGCCTGGATGGATCCTTCAAGAACATTACGCCATGTTTGAGCCTGCTTTCGTTCGCTAATATCGCGAACAAAAACAAGGCTAGCCTTTTTTCCCTGATACGAAATCACACCGACGTTCAACTCAACGTGGACATAATAACCATCTTTGCACTTCATAATTGTTTCATAAATTGGCGGTTCGGCCTCTCCTGATATTCGTTTTCTATAGCGCTCCATGACTTTGGAGACTTCATTTGGATGGAGAAAATCAATTATGGGATGGTGCATAAGATCATTCACCGGTCCACCCCACATTTCGGCTAATCGCGCATTAACAAAAATGATTTTGCCATTCTGTAGAACAGCTATACCATCGCTCGCTCTTTCCACGACCGACCTGTATTTATCCTCGCTCTCTATAAGGGCATCCTCGGCTTTTTTTCGTTCAAAGGCATCACCAATAATCATTGATAATGTATTGAACAAGGTGAAATCGTCGTTGTGCACCAAACCGTTCTTTTTGGAATCACACAATCCTATAAAACCCGCAAGATTATTGCGCATCCTCAGAGGGAGCATAATGCAGCTTTTTACTCCCAGAGTCTCGAACATCTTCTTCTCTGCCCCAGCTTGAAGAGGCAAATTGCCGATATCTTCAAAATCAAGAACGCTTTGTTCTCTTAGTCTGGTCTTCAACCAGGCCAACTTCGCCAAAGGTAACGATTGTTCCTTCATCTCCTTCAATGGATTTCCGTTTTTATTCCATACATGGGTACAGTCAAGATTGGTCTCGCTTCCTCGAAATTGAAAAAGCATAGCAATACTGGCAGCAGTGAATTCTGCGATGCGAGCAAGGCACTGAGTCACAGCCTCGTCAAAATTTGAAAAGGCGATGAATCGAGAAGATACATATGAGATAATCTTATTGAACTCAATTTTCTGCTCAAGAATCCGTTCTGTCGTTTTTCTTTCGGTTATATCCCTGTAAATGGCAAATGCCGCAGCGTTATTGCCATTGGATTCAATGGGAGAAGCGAGTACCGAAACATCAATAAGTGTCCCATCCTTTGTCTGCCGCACAGTATCCATGACAACGTTTTCACCTTGAACAGCCATGGTTGTGATGTTGGAGGCGTTATCCTTTAATTTGTAGGGAACGAGAAGGGAATCCACACACTTTCCGGTTACCTCTAACTCAGAAAAGCCGAACAGTCTTGTGAATTCTTTGTTTATTCGAAGAACGCGTCCATCTTTATCTGCAACAACAATGGCTTCCTGTGCATTCTGAAATAAATCATTGAGATAAGAATTCTCCTCAGCCTTTGCAATTTCTTTAGATACTTTCATTACAATTCCCGTTCAAAATTCCCTAGTTCGAAGGAATTGCTTAGGGATAAATCATAGGATAGGTGAATAATGACAGAAAATATTTGGCAGCACAATCACCTCTTAGGGTGGAATTCGAGGTGATTTTAGTATCTTTCGGGGAGGAGATTTATTAAGCTTTGAGGTTTATCTTAGCAGGAGGATGGCCTTCTTTACTTACTTCAACTGTTATGATTCTTTCTCCCTTAACTTCTTTAAAAGAGACTGTCACCTCAACTGGCAATTCCGACCGCGTATGGATTAGGGACTGGGGCGCAATTTCCATCTTCGAGTCCGTACCAATACGGGAAGAAGTGGCGGTCAAGGCTTTCTCGACCAAGATGTCATCTCTGGTATCTCTGATCCACGTGAAAGGATCCAGATCACCTAATCTTCTTGCACACATTTTTCAAACCTCTCCAAAATATCTTTCGCAAGAACCATGTAATCTTCAGCGCCGTGGGACGAGGGAGAATACTCAAAAATGGTTAAGCCATGCGATGGACTCTCAGCCAATGAAATGTTCTCTCTTATCGGCAGGCTGTAGGCTTTATCCCCAAAATAAGTCTTGATTTTCTCGACAACTTCGCGGTTTAAGATTTTCCTCCCATCAAACCTGGTTGCGCACACTCCCATAAGCTCCAGTTCCGGATTCAAGCGTTCTTTGACAATCGCAATGGAATCTAAGAGCTTGCTGAGTCCCTGCAAGGCCAGGAATTCCGTTTGCAAAGGAATAAATACTTCTTTGGCAGCGACTAAAGAGTTGAGGGTAAGAAGCCCGAGTGAGGGGGGACAGTCGATGAATATGAAGTCGTATTTTTTAACTGCAGAAAGGGCATTGGATAGAAGATACTCACGACCCGGTGTGTTGAACAGGATCATTTCTGCTTCGGCCAGCTCAAGAGACGAAGGAACAAAATCCATGCTAAGATCTTCGATCAAAATCTCGATAATGACTTCTTCAACAGTCGCATCACCCTTGAGCAAATTATAGACAGTTTTCTCGAGTTTATGAGCAAGAATTCCCAGTCCGTAGGTCGCATGAGATCCGGGATCTATGTCGATCAGAAGGACTTTTTTTCCGTGCCTTGTTAGAGCAGCACTCAGATTGATGGCTGTTGTTGTTTTGCCTACGCCCCCTTTTTGGTTGGCGATAGCGACTATCCTTGGCCTTTGTGACTCCATGTGTGACTCGCTTTGCATTAAGATTTATGCGGAGCAACCAAACCGCTTCCTCAAATGCCTAAGATTGGTTCGCTTGCATTATCCAATGTAAGTTCTGCCTCGACAACGGTCAATCCCCTTTTGGGGTGAAAAAAGGGGTGATATTCCCTCCCCCTCTAGAGAGAATTCAGTGGGCTGGAGCTGGGCTATTCTATTTGGCGTAGACAGGCACTCCTAAGACTTCTGTCCTTGCCGGCCATTCTCCGTTGAGAAAAGTATCAACAGATGCGTAAAAAAGATCCGGATCCTCGACAAATGGCATATGACCTGCTTCTGGAATAATCAGGAGACGTGCATTCCGAAGCCAGGCTGCCCAGGTTCGGGCTCCTTCCAGAGGACAGCTCGGATCATGTTCTCCTTGGATGGTCAGCGCCGGCACTTCTACCGACCCGAAGGGCAGAGGTCCACGGGCTTGCCCGTGGGTGAATGTGAGTGCGTCCTGCAGGACGCCGAGCGAAGCTCGAAAGCTGTTTTTCGTGCCACGGCTTGAGCCGTGGGTATCGACATTTCGGAGATTTTCCCGCCAATCCCAGTTGCCCAGAGATTTTATCATTGTGGAAAGATGAAAGTGAACATTGTCGGGCAATTCGTTTTTGCATTTGCATTTATTGCTTTGGAACCAGCTTAATTTCTCCGGATTATAGAAAATTCTTTTCATGTAAATATTCCAGTACTCATGGCAAAAGCACTCCGGGTCGCTTTTGTCCAATCCCTCATCCTTCATTTTCTTAATCAGAGCCTGGCTTTCGCTGTCCATGGGAGTTGAAATCGCCTTAGCAAAAATGTCTTTTGTTGGCGGCAGAGGCCCAACTTGGATAACGCGATTCACACGATTGGGATATTTGACTGTATAGAGAGTGACCATCGCACCAAGGTAGGACCACCCAATGAGAGAGACTTTTTCCTTGCCGAGATGCTGCCGCAGCGTCTCCAAATCGGAGATCTCGATATCCATCCCTATGCGCTCGGGATCAGTAACTGTGCTGGACCGGCCCCGGCCTCTCATATCATAAAAAACCAAAGTCCGTGCCTCATCAGCCAGCCTTTGAAACTCGATGTCCATATACATTCCTGCTGGAATAATCACAGTCTCAGGACCATTGCCGATCGTCTTGTAAAAGATCTCTATGCCTTCCTCTAATTCAACAAACCCCTCTTTTAAAAGGATATTCTCATCTTTATCACTGCTCTGGCAGCCAAAAAAAAACATCAAAATGGCCACTCCTAAAACAACAAGAGGTCTTTTCATTTCCTTATCCCTCCGCTTATCAATTCCCGAGAACACAAAATTCACAATTTTAGAATAGGAACTCAAAGATGATCTTCTGGCTAATTACCCAAATCCAGTTTTTATCAGCAAGGCCTTAATTCTGGCGTCATACCCGATCTTCTCAAGAATCCTGTAGTGCGAAATCCTCTTATTCTTCATTTGATCAATCCATGTTCTGTGAACAAAGTCCTGAGTCGCGGCTCTTTAAAAAGTTGATATTCTTCAATCGGGATAATCGCGCACCAGGGCAGGAAGCTGTCCTTCTCTTTACAGGCTCGCTCGAGCCACTCATAGGTCTTATCTATGTCTTTGCGGATAAAATAAATATAGGCAAAACCTAAAGGAGGCAAATATTCCTTTTCGGCTCTATGTTCAAGCCCCCGAAGGAGCTCTTCCCCCTGACTGACCAGATCAGACTCAAAATAATTTGTGGCCAGAATTAGCGAGGGCCATGGGCTCCCTCCTGATAAATCGACGGCCCGTTCATACTCAGCAATGGCCTCTTTACGCATCGACTTTGCACGATAAGCCATACCCAAATAATAGTGCATCAGATAGAAATTTGGAGCTAACTTCAATCCTGCCATCATCTCTTCAATGGCCTTATCGAACTGACCTCCCCAGATACAGGCGAGGCCGATGTGGGAAATAATGAGGGGTGAGAGTGGATCTAATTCCTGGGCCCGTTTCACTTCGTGTATGGCATCTTCATGATTCTCTGTGAGCGATAAAAACCACGAATAACTCAAATGAATGATCGCAGAGCTCGGATTCAACTCCAGGGCTTTTTTTAGCTCTCTTTCAGCTTCGATCCAATTCCAATCATAAAATGTATAGACTAAACCCAGGGCTGCGTGTGCTTCTCCGATTTCTTCGTCGATTTCTATGGCCTTTTTCGCGTATTTTTTTGCCTTGGGATACGCTTCGTTCGGGGCCACGTTTGCCCAATATGAGATGGCATAAAACACTTCGGCCAGGCCGTAATAGGCCAGAGCGTATTTTGGATCTTTCTGGATTGTGAGCTCGAAATATTTGATGGCTTCTTGGAAACCCTCTGCTGTATACATCCTCAGAAAATAAATGCCTTTCAGATAAAGATTGTATGCTTCTGAATCTTCGGTGTAGCGTTTCAGAAGGGCCTCTTCTTCTTTCTTCAGAAGCGTAATTTTCAGGTTGTCGACGACAGCTAAGGAAATTTCATCTTGAATGGCAAAAATATCCTCCATTTTGCGGTCATACTTTTCCGACCAGAGATGATAGCCGTCGGAGACATTGATGAGCTGGGCTGTGATGCGGAGGCGGTTTCCAGCTTTTTGAACGCTGCCTTCTAGAATCTTGTTGACATCCAATTGTCTTCCAATATCGCGGATATCCACATCTTTTCCCTTGAAGGAGAAGGCCGATGTCCGGGCAACCACCTTGAAACCTTGGATTTTTGTGAGAGAATTAAGGATAGCTTCAGAAAGCCCATCGCTGAAATATTCGTTCTCTGGATCAGCGCTCATGTTGACAAATGGCAAAACCGCAATGGAAGGGGCCTCTGATATAGCCTGGACCGCTGTCAAAACCTTAGTTTCATCCTCCAGGTCAATAGATTTCAAATCTGATAACAGTGTTTCCATGCCCCTATAGCGATTGCGGGGATCTTTCTGCAGGCAGGTGTGCAATATCATTTCAAAACCGACAGGCAGATCTGCGCGGAGGCTCGCGATCGGCTCAGGTTCTTCGTTCAAAATAGAATAGATTGCGGCTTGGTCATGCGTGCTTTTAAAAGGCCGCTGACCGGACAACATCTCATAAAGCACACAACCCAAAGACCAGATATCCGTTCGTTGATCAATTTTTTCTCCTGAGGCCTGCTCTGGTGACATATAAGCCGCTGTGCCCATGATCGTAGCTGTCTTTGTCAGATCCGCTCCCCAGGTCAGTTTGACCAGGCCAAAATCCATGATCTTCACCTGGTCTTTTTGGGTTAGCATGATGTTGGCTGGCTTGATATCCCGATGCACAATTCCTCTCTCATGAGCCTCTTTAAGCCCATCGGCTGTTTGAATGGCAATGTCAAGTACTTCTTTAAGTTGAATAGGATCGGATGCGATCTTTTCCTTCAAGCTCTGGCCCTTGATGTAGGCCATAGAAATAAATGTTTTGTCATCCTCCTCATTGATTTCATAAATCGTGCAGATATTCGGATGGTCCAGAGCTGCGGCAGCCTGGGCCTCTTGAATGAAGCGCTCTTTGGCCTCCTTATCCCGCATCAATTCCGGCGGCAGGAACTTTAAGGCCACAGTCCGCTTGAGCCTGGTGTCCTCCGCCTTGTACACTACACCCATCCCGCCGGCCCCGATCTTTTCAAGGATTTTGTAATGAGATATTGCTTTTTGATTTTTCATATCAAGTCTTCTTTTTTTCATATCATCAATTTCGCCCTAATTGGGCAGTACGTAAATACATTTTCATAAAAACCTGAGAGAAGCAGGCCTTGATAAAGAATACATTTTAACCCCTGTTGAGGTATTTTTTTTATATCAGAGGTGAAAATTGAAGTCAATGGAGCTTGGATTCTATTTTTCTGAGAACCAGCATGACTATACGAGTCAGCATGAGCAGACATGATTGATTTTTTTGGGTGTATTCACTAACATCATAGACTCATGTTCCGGCAAGGAGAATCCCCATGAAACAATTTGCGTTATGTCTATTTGTGTTTCTCATTTTTGGATTGAGTTTGTCCTCATCACAGGAGAAGCCTCGGCTCAGAGAATTTGGCATAGAAACCGGAGTTCTAATGCCTGGCAAATGGAATGCGATCACCGATGTCCCGGGCATTAAAATCGGTCATGTCACGCTTATCAAGGGCGATAATATTCGTACAGGTGTGACAGCCATACTTCCTCACGAGGGAAATATCTACCAGGAAAGCGTCCCGGGTGCAATGTATGTCGCCAATGGATACGGGAAGCTGATGGGATACACACAAGTTACCGAGCTGGGAAATATCGAGACACCGATCATACTGACTAACACATTGAGCGTTCCCACCGCTGCCAATGCCCTCATAACATACACACTATCCCTGCCGGGCAATGAAGAGGTCCGCTCTGTGAATGCCGTCGTTGGCGAGACAAACGACGGCTTCTTGAATGACATACGGGGACGGCATGTCAAAGAAAAACATGTCCTGGAAGCCATCAAGAAAGCTGCATCCGGTCCTGTTGAAGAAGGGTGTGTCGGCGCCGGTACGGGAACACAGTGCTTCAGATGGAAGGGCGGGATCGGCACTTCCTCACGGAAAATTCCGGAAAAAAGCGGCGGGTTTATGGTCGGTGTTCTTGTTCAAACAAACTTTGGCGGAGTGTTTCGGCTTAACGGGTATCCTGTAGAAAAGAAGATCGGTGACTACTATATGGCTGGGGAAAATGGAGCCGTGCCGGAGGGTTCCTGCATGATCGTCGTAGCCACCGATGCGCCACTTGACAGCCGCAACC
>Ga0180433_10009264_pt1 | contig 12087 bp, 9 predicted proteins | sample SS_ome_8_FD_132980 | JGI IMG/M metagenome (GOLD analysis project Ga0180433, IMG submission 132980) | Hypersaline lake sediment archaeal communities from the Salton Sea, California, USA - SS_1_D_1 metaG | ecosystem: Environmental > Aquatic > Non-marine Saline and Alkaline > Hypersaline > Sediment... | reverse complement strand
CGTCCTGGTATGAGGGTTAATGGTCGTATTTATGCTTCCCAAAGTTTGATAAAACAAATTATCAAAGATCAAGCCCCTGATCAGGTTGCTAATGTTGCTTTTTTGCCGGGCATTGTTTGCCATTCCCTGGCAATGCCTGACATTCACTGGGGATACGGCTTCCCAATTGGCGGGGTGGCCGCAACCCGGCTTGAGGATGGAGTGATCTCGCCGGGGGGTGTTGGTTTTGATATTAACTGTGGGGTTCGATTACTCCGTTCCAATTTACAGCTTCAAGATGTCAAAAATAAGATGAGTCAAATTGTAGAGGCACTATATAAAAAAATTCCTTCCGGGGTTGGTTCGGAAGGCATAATCAAATTAAATTCACAGGAAGTAAAAAAAGTATTGTCAGATGGTGCGCAATGGGCTGTCAGAAAAGGATTTGGAGAAAAAGAAGATATTATTTACTCGGAAGAAAACGGTAAGATGGCTCAGGCTAATCCGGATATCATTAGCAGTAAAGCGATTCAGCGTGGATGTTCCCAACTGGGAACGTTGGGCTCAGGAAACCATTTCTTAGAGATTCAGGTGATTGATCAGATCTATCAACCGGATATTGCCAGGCAAATGGGTCTTGAAGAAGGTATGGTCACGCTATTGATTCATACCGGTTCCAGAGGTTTTGGTCATCAGGTATGCACTGACCATCTATCCGTTATGCAAAGAGCGGTGCAACGTTATCATATAAGTCTTCCGGATAAACAGTTAGCCTGTGCACCGATCAATTCACCGGAAGGTAAGAGTTATTATCAGGCTATGTGTTGTGCAGCCAATTTTGCCTGGGCTAATCGTCAGTGTATTACTCATTGGGTAAGAGAGGTTTTTTATCAAATATTCAGACTTTCAATGGAAAACCTGGGGTTGGATTTAGTTTATGATGTGGCACATAATATTGCCAAAATGGAGTATCATCAATACAATGGTAGAAAACTCCAATTATGTGTACACAGGAAAGGGGCTACCAGGGCTTTTCCACCCCAACATCCTGAATTACCGCCTAGATATAAGGAAATCGGTCAGCCTGTATTGATTCCGGGAGATATGGGTCGATTTTCCTTTTGTATGGTAGGAAACGAGAAAGCTATGTATAAAACCTTTGGCTCTACCTGCCATGGTGCAGGTCGAGTGATGAGCCGTGGAGCAGCTAAGCGAGAGGTTAAAAATAGAGATATTGTCGATGAATTAAGAGAAAGGGGCATTATGGTGAAAGCCAGGAACAGGACAACACTGGCAGAGGAAATGTCCGATGCCTATAAGGATGTTTCAGAAGTAGTAAAGGTAATGGATCAAAGCGGTATTTCCAGTAAAGTAGCCAGAATGCGTCCTATAGGTGTTATTAAAGGATAGATGTTTAATAAAAAAATGGGTTTTAATAAAATTTTCTGGAATAATATGGTATAAAACAAAAAAAATGTAAAAACGAATTAGTTTCAGGGGAATCTCTCCTGGCGACATCGTTTTAGAGAGGATGGTTAAAAAATATGTTGGATATAAAATTCATTCGTTCAGAACCTGATAAAGTGAGAGAAGCTCTGAAAAAAAGGGGTCAGGATCATTGTTGTATTGATCATATTCTGGAATTAGACGAACGAAGAAGAAAAATTCTGTTTGATGTTAGCAGTTTAAAACAAAAAAGAAACCAGGTATCAGATGAAATAGGACATCTGAAGAAAGAAAAAAAAGATGCCCAGGAAAAAATTCTGGCTATGAGGGAGGTATCCGGCAGAATTAAAGAGATGGATGTAGAAATTAAATCTGTTGAACAGCAAATCCAAAGTTCATTATTGGAGATACCCAACATGGTGGATGAGAGTGTGCCTGTCGGCCCTGATGAAGAAAGCAATGAGGAAGTCAGAAAATGGGGAAAACCGAGAGAGTTTGATTTTGAACCCCAAGCTCATTGGGATCTGGGTGAAAAACTGGATATTCTGGATTTTGAAAGAGGAGCCAAGATTACCGCTGCCCGTTTTACGGTACTCAAAAAAGGTGGTGCCCGCCTGGAAAGGGCATTGATTAATTTTATGCTGGATATCCATACCAAAGAGCATCACTATCAGGAAATATTTCCTCCTTTTTTGGTCAATGCAAATACTATGACTGGTACCGGTCAATTGCCAAAATTCGAGAATGATTTATTTAAATCCAACGATGATTTATATCTTGTCCCTACTGCCGAAGTTCCTTTGACCAATCTTCATCAGGATGAAATATTGCCTGAAGAAGACTTACCTCTTTACTATACAGCTTATACCGCCTGTTTTCGGAGAGAGGCAGGGTCTTATGGTAAGGATGTCAGAGGATTGATTCGTCAACATCAATTTAACAAAGTGGAATTGGTCAAGGTCTGCAAACCGGAAGATTCTTTTCAGGAATTGGAAAAATTAACCCGGGAGGCTGAAATAGTCCTGCAGCGGTTGGAACTTCCCTATCGTGTTGTCACCCTGTCTTCAGGGGATATCGGATTTTCTGCTGCTAAAACCTATGATCTGGAAATATGGTTACCGGCTCAGGGAAAATATCGGGAGATATCTTCCTGCAGTAACTGTACTGATTTTCAGGCTCGTCGTGCAAATATACGTTATCGATCACAGGAATCAGGAAAAGTACATTTTGTTCATACGCTAAATGGGTCAGGTGTAGCAGTAGGAAGAACCATGGTCGCTATTTTAGAAAACTATCAGGAAAAAGATGGTTCTATTGTCATTCCTGATGTGCTTCGACCTTATATGGATGGTTTAGAGAAGATGAGGAAAACCAACTAATTTATTAAAATTAATCAGTATTAACAATAAGTAAGAGGAATCATAAAAAAAGCTGGTGGTTGAAAACTTTTTCATTTTTATTCAAATTATGAATTATTGTATTCAATAAGTTTTTAAGAATTGCTTATTCGGGCAAAAACTACCACCCAGATAAGCAGTAAGATAAAAGTATTATTTTTATTAGCAATCTATCATATTAGTAATGATGTGTTAGATGTTCTGAAAAATACACTAGAAGAGGAAAAATCTTCGGTAGTAAAGTTGTATAAATATGATTATTGATAATAATCAGTTATCCTCTTCGGAAGAATTAGCTGTCCGCCAGGATACGGGACTAGATGTAACAAATACCTCTGTTTTTGTTTATACAAATATTGTACCGGGAGATAAAATCAAAATAACAGTCATACTCAAAGATTTTGGCAGTGAAAAGAATCTGAATATATTGGAGAAGTACCCGTCTTTCAAAAAGCTCAAGAGAAGATACTGTTTCTCTGGTTGAAATCTATCTATCAATAAACCGCAAGATGCTTATATGCCGATTCAGTTGTTTTTGAGACAGCAGACAATATACCCTTTTTCCATACTGACATTTTATCAAGATATTTTACAAGTTGACATTATCATAAAATATTAACATTATTTTTTAAAAAAGCTTGATTTTTTAAAATATCTATTTTATACTATATAAACAACTTGGATACTGGATACAGGATACAGTTATTAAATGTAATTATTTGTATAATTATTAAAAGCAAAGAAAGGAAAAAGAATTAAGTTGAATAAGTTGAATACCAATACCAAGAGTGTTAAGTTAGAAAAAATAAAAAGAGGCCATCTCTTAAATCAAAAGATCTATAAAATTTTAAAATATCAGATTTTAGAAGGAAACTTCAAGCCAGGCACTAAGTTGTCCGAGGTGAAATTAGCTGACCAGATGGGAGTAAGCCGCACCCCAATAAGGGAGGCAATAAAGCATTTATCTGTTGAAAACTTTGTTGAGACCATCCCTGGTTATGGTACAGTTGTTAATGGAATATCTATTAAAGATCTTAAGGAAGTACTACAAGTGAGGGGTGTCTTAGAAGGCCTCGCAGCAAAATTAGCTATAGAAAATATTATTGAAGAAGAAATTGAGAAATTGAAAAAGATGATAGAAGAAATGGATTGTTATGCGAAGAAAAAAAATCTTTCTGCTTTCAGTGCTTGTAGTCAAAAATTTCAAGAATTAATTCTAGATATAAGTGGTAATAGTCAGCTGATAAAAATACGAAAAAATGTATGTGATCAAACTCTTAGATATAGAATCAGAAGTTTAAGCAGTCCAAAAAGATTGGGACACTCTCTTAAAGAACATCAAGATATTTTTGAAGCAATAAGAAAAAAAGATCCAGAAAAGGCAGAAAGGTTAAGCCAGATTCATACCGAAAATGTATTTAAGAATATTTTAGAACATATTGAAAAAAATGGAGATGAGAACTCATAATGCGAGAAGTAACGACCACTCAAATAACCAACAAAATAAAAGAATTATTTTTAGAAGCAAACTATCATATTGGTAGTGATGTGTTGGATGCATTGAAAAATGCACTAGAAGAGGAAAAATCTCCGGTAGGTAAAGATGTATTAAATATGATCATAAAGAATAACCAGCTAGCCTCTTCGGAAGAATTAGCTATCTGCCAGGATACGGGATTAGCTGTCTTGTTTGTAGAGTTAGGGCAGGAAGTTAGAATTACAGGAGGCAACTTTACAGCAGCCGTTAATGCTGGAGTAGAAAATGCATATCAGAATGGTTTTCTTAGGAAATCCGTCGTTGATGATCCGGTCTTTGACAGAAAAAATACCAAAAATAATACCCCTGCATTTATTTATACTGATATTATTCCAGGAGATAAGATTAAGATACTAGTTATGCCTAAAGGTTTCGGTAGTGAAAATATGAGTTCTATAGCAATGTTAACCGCTGCACATGGCGCTAAAGGTATTGTTGATTTTATTGTTGATACAGTAAGAAAGGCAGGTCCCAATCCATGCCCTCCCACAGTGCTTGGGGTAGGCATTGGAGGGACTGCTGACAAGGCAATGGTAATAGCAAAAAAAGCAATTGCTCGCCCAATCGGAGAGCACAATTTAAATCCAAAATATGCTCAGATGGAAAAAGAGGCACTTGAAAAGATTAATCAGTTAGGAATCGGACCGGCAGGTCTGGGTGGGACTACCACTGCACTTGCTGTTAATATCGATTATCTGCCTACCCATATCGCTGGTATGCCTGTGGCTATTAATGTGTGTTGTCATGCAACTCGTCATGCTTTTGGAGAGATATGATTATAGTGATGGAAGGAGATAAGAAGTAATGTCTGAAGAAATAAAGGTTACTACACCCCTTGATGATGAGATAGTAAAACAGCTGAAGGCCGGTGATTCAGTTAAAATTTCTGGATATATCTATACGGGGAGAGATGCTGCTCACAAGAGAATTGTTGAGTTGATTAAAGAAAAAGAAGATTTACCTTTCCCCATAAAAGGACAAATTATTTACTATGTTGGTCCTGCTCCGGCGAAACCGGGATATGCCTGTGGACCTGCCGGACCGACGACCAGCTATCGTATGGATCCCTATACACCATTTCTCCTGGAAAAGGGATTAAAAGGTATGATTGGCAAAGGATTACGCTCAACAGAAGTTATTGAGAGCATGAAAAAAAATAAGGCAATCTATTTTGCAGCAGTTGGTGGGGCAGCTGCTTTAATTGCCCAGTCTATTAAAAAATCAGAAGTGATTGCCTATCCAGATTTAGGTACAGAGGCCATACACCGGTATTTCGTTGAGGATTTTCCGGTCATTGTCTGTATTGATTCTTATGGAAATAATTTATATGAAAGTGAACCACCTAAGTATAGAAAATAGTATGTTAAAGTATAATTTAATAAATAGGTAAAAGGAGGAAAAAGTACTATGGATTTAAATCAGGAAGCTCTTAAACTACATAGTGAAAATAAAGGGAAAATCGAAGTTGTCAGCAAAACAAAAATAAAGGATATGCACGATCTTGCAGTGGTCTATACTCCTGGGGTTGCCGAACCATGTAGAAAAATCAACCAAGATCTTTCCAAAGTGTATGAATATACCACCAAAGGTAATATGGTAGCGGTCGTTTCTGACGGTACCGCAGTGTTAGGTCTTGGCGATATTGGTCCGGAGGCGGCCATTCCAGTCATGGAGGGCAAAGCCGTCCTCTTCAAGTATTTTGCCGGTGTGGATGCCTTCCCCATCTGCCTTTCTACCAAGGATCCGGAAAAAATCATTGAAGCAGTCACGTTGATTGCTCCTGTTTTTGGTGGTATTAATCTGGAGGACATAAGTGCTCCCCGTTGTTTTGAGATCGAGAGAAGATTAAAAGAGACCCTGGATATTCCCGTTTTCCATGATGATCAGCATGGAACAGCTGTTGTTGTTTTATCAGGCCTACTTAATGCACTCAAACTGGTTAACAAAAAGATAGAAAATGTAAAAATTGTCGTTAATGGAGCCGGAGCCTCTGCTATTGCCGTATCGAAATTTTTACTATCTGCAGGTGCACAAAAAATTATTTTATGTGATTCAAAAGGCATCATCTACGAAGGCAGAACAGAAAATATGAATCCGATCAAAGAGGAGATGGCTAAAATAACCAATCGAGAAAAAATAAAGGGTAAATTGGCCGATGCTTTTATAGGTTCAGATGTCTTTATTGGTTTATCCGGACCCAATCTCGTAACCACAGAAATGGTTTCATCTATGGCTTCTGATGCAATTGTCTTTGCCATGGCTAATCCCACTCCAGAAATTTTACCCGATGAGGCAAAGGCAGGCGGTGCTCGAATTATTGCAACCGGTCGTTCTGATTTTCCGAATCAGGTGAACAATTGTTTAGGATTCCCGGCAATTTTTAAAGGAGCTTTACAGGTGAGAGCAAGTGATATTAACGAAGAGATGAAATTGGCTGCAGCCTATGCGATAGCTTCTGTAATTCCTGAAGACGAGCTCGCTACTGAAAATATCATTCCCAATGTCTTCCATCCTGAAGTTATGAAAAAGGAAGCTGAAGCCGTTGCTCAGGCAGCCAGGAATACTGGGGTGGCAAGGATTTAGAATGGCGGTAAATTACGAATTAGAAGGTCTAATAACAAATATTCAAGATTTTTCTGTCCATGATGGGTGTGGAATTCGGGTAATAGTTTTTCTTAAAGGCTGTGCAATGAGATGCAGATGGTGCCAGAACCCGGAGTCGATAGAGGGAGAACCTGAAGTTGCTTTCCGACCAAAGTTATGTATCAATTGCAACCGTTGTCAGGAAGTCTGTCCTGTTGATGCAATTATTTCAAACGAAGATGGGAAAATTGACAGGAATAAATGTAACCATTGTCTGAAATGCGCGGAGGTATGCCCTACCACTGCACTAATCAAAGTTGGAAAATTGATGTCAGTTAAAAAAGTTTTAGATAAAGTAAAAAGTTATTCAGCTTTTTTTAATGCTTCAAACAATGGAGGGGCTACATTATCAGGAGGAGACCCATTATATCAGTGGAAATTTTCTTATGAATTAATAAAGGCTTTTCGGGATCATGGCATTCATGTTGCCATTGAGACTGCTGGTTATGCAAATTATGATATTTTTAAAACCGTTACAAAAGATGTAAATTTACTGCTATATGATATAAAGCATATGGATTCTGAGAAACATGAAGTTGGAACAGGTGTTCCTAATGATATGATCTTGAATAATTTAAAAAGAATACGTCAAGAAAAAAAAGACTTGGAATGTGTTATTCGAATTCCGCTAATACCGGGATTTAATGATGATGCAATAAATGTTATCAAAACAGCTGAGTTTGTAAAGTCTTTAGGAATTAGACAAATTGACTTACTGCCCTTTAACGAACTTCCTGGTGCCAAATATAAGGAAATTGGAAGAGGGCAATGGGAATATTATCATTTCAAAAGACAAAATGAAGACCATTTAAACAAATTAGCCAAACAAGTAAAAACAACTGGGTTAAAAGTTACAATCGGTGGTCTTTGGTAAATTATTGCAGGGATCTAGGATAATAAATAAATTTAAAAATAATAAAGTGAGGTAATTAAAATGCTTAGTGAAAGAGTTCAGCGACTTAAAGACAATCATGTGCCAAAATTTTTTAAGAGTGGTGATTATGTTTCTCCTCTTTATCTTTCCATCAACCGAACCCGTCATTTTACAGAATCATGGAAGAATACAGAAGGTGAACCTACATCTCTTAGAAGGGCCAAAGCCTTTGCTAATGCTTTGGATAAAATGCCGATATTTATAAGACCTGATGAGCTTATAGTAGGATTTTATGCTGAAGATCAACATGCTTTGCCGGTTTGTATAGAATCAGTGAATCCTAAAGTAATTGAAGGATTTATTGAGAATAAGAAGGTCAAAGAAGATGAAGTTGATGAGTGGAAAGAGCATATAGAGTATTGGAGACATAAAAATGTTGCTACAACGGTTGAAGCGTTATGCACCGAAGAAGAAATGAAATTGGCCAGTAGTGCAAATACTTATATGGAAGTTCTTCCGGGAGAATATACATCACGTGCCCAGGTTGAGCATGATCTATATTTAGAAAAAGGTTTAAACGGAATACTTGATAGTTTAAAAGACAAATTGTCTAAATTAGAGGTGGAAAGAAGTGAAAACGGAGGTGGTACAGAGGCTATAAAGATTTTAGAAAAGATAATTGATTTGAAAGCTATGATTATTACTGCTGAAGCTGTGATCCGTTGGGCAGAACGATATAGTAAACTCGCGGCTAAAATGGCCAAGGGAGAAAAGGACCCCAAGAGAAAGAAAGAATTAGAAAATATTGCTGAGATATGTTCATGGGTTCCAGCAAATCCTGCTAGAACTTTTTGGGAAGCAGTTCAAAGCCATTGGCTATGTTCTTTAGCATATCAAATAATAGAAAACTTAAGTCACGGTACTTCCATGAGATTAGATGTAGTTTTTGAGAAGTGGTTCGAAAAAGATGTCGTGAAAGATAAAATTCTTCCAAGAGAAGTAGCCCTGGAAATTATGGAAGACCTGCTTATAAAGGTTGATGAATTAGGGCGCCCGCTTCCCTTGTGGAGACGTACTGCCCTGCAGGGAGCAAACTTTCTTGCAACTTATACCATTGCCGGTGTAAAGCCTGAAGACGGAAGCGATGCCTCAAGTGAAACAACATTGTTGATATTGGATGCAATTGATGATTTGAAATTAAATCACCCGGATTTTAAATTTAGATGGCATCCTAAGGTTAATACTAGAATCTTTAAAAGATGTCTCGAAGTAGTTAGAAATGGATTAGGTCAACCTTCAATCAAAAATGATCCAATAGTAATAGAAGGTTTGATGAACCATTATGGATTCAGCATTGAAGAAGCTCGTAGCTGGTCAGTCGTAGGCTGTATATCACCTGCTCCAACCATTGGTCAGGGTCGAGCACGCAGAGATGCAATTGGTACTACGCCACTTAAATGGTTAGAATTAACTTTGCATAATGGCGTAGAACCTGTATTTGCACCACGAGTTGGTCAGCAGGTTGGTCTAAAGACTGGTGATCCCACTGAATTTAAAAGTTTTGATGAACTATTTGAAGCCTATACAAAGCAATATGCATATTCCCTGAGAGTCGCCTTTAGAGTAAAGACCATTTCAGAACATTATAGTAATATAATGATTAAGCGACCTTTCTTATCTTGTTTGTATCGACGTTCTCTGGAATCCTGCAGAGATATAACAGACACTCCAGAAAAAGGAATGCCATGGGCAAATGATCCAGGAAAGGTGGATTCAGTAGACTCCTTGATTGCTTTAAAGAAGCTGGTCTATGATGACAATAAATATACTATGAAAGAAGTATTAAAAGCACTTAAGGCTGATTGGAAAGGATATGAAGAAATGCGTCAGGAATTTATTAATGCCCCAAAATTTGGAAATAACAACAGCTATGCAGATGAAATTGCAAAAAGAGTCTATACCATGATTGCTGATGAAATGAGTAAGGTAAAAGATCAGAATAATGCAAGTCCTATGCCTTCCGGATTAGTTGTGACCCGCATGTGGTTGTTGGCAGACAAGATTGGAGCAATGCCCAATGGTAGAAGGTTTAATGATCCACTTGCAGATGGAGGGATTAACCCTCATGCCGGATATGATAAAAATGGACCAATGGCTGCAATTATCTCAGCTTCTAAGATAGATGCAACGAAACAAAAAGCCAACATTTTCAACCAAAAATTGTCACCTTCTAATGTAGCCGGTGAAGAAGGTTTACAAAAGTTTTATGATTATGTTACTGCATCAATGAATTTAGGCCTGGATATGATTCAATTCAATATCGTAGATTCAAAAATGCTGAAGGATGCCCAGAAAGATCCCGATAAATATCCTAACCTTGTTGTCAGAGTTTCCGGGTACAATGCTCACTTTAATGATTTGGATAAATTTGTTCAGGATGCTGTTATTGAAAGAACACAACATAACCTTTAATTTATTGTATAAAAATATACTAAATTAAAAAGAATATTAGTTACATATAGAGAGAACTGTGAAACCGTAAAACAGATATCTACCAGTTTTGTAGGCTGGGCTGGTAGATATCTGTTCATTAACACATTAAGAAAAAATAAGATACATTAGAAACTTCTTTTTGTTGAAGTTTTGATTATGAACAAGAATTTATCTTAAAAAGTATTTAAGATAATGGACCTTTTTAGTTATAATTTGATTCCAAAACTCAGAGAATTGGAGATAGGAAATGAATGGCCTGCAACTATCAGAAAAATATTTCTTTAAGATTGGCCTAAAAATGCTCCAAGAAAAATTCCCTGATTATATCAATCGGATTGCTGCGGGGCTGGTTGGTGAAGGGTCAGAATGTTATGGATTTGATGACGAAATTTCGCGAGATCATGATTGGGGACCTGGGTTTTGTCTTTGGTTAGCTTCAGAAGATTACAGTATTATCGGAACACATTTACAAATTGAATATGATAGGCTCCCAAAAGACTTTGAAGGTTATCCTGCACGAGTAACAACACCATTGAGTAATCAACGTGTGGGTATTTTTGAAATTTATTCTTTTTTTAAGCAATTCACAGGTCTCGACCATCTTCCTCATACATTGTTAGAGTGGCAGAGAATACCCGAGCAATATCTGGCCAAAGCGACAAATGGCAAAGTTTTTTTAGATCCGTTAGGTTTATTCTCTAAAATAAGAAATGATTTTTTCGCATATTACCCAGAGGATATTCGGTTAAAAAAGATTGCCGCACGTTGTATGTCTGCTGGCCAATCAGGACAATACAATTTCTCACGTAGTCTGCAAAGAAAAGAATATGTAGCAGCTCATTATGCTTTATCTCAATTTATTCGAGATTCAATATCTTTGATTTTTTTATTGAATAGACGTTATAAGCCGTTCTATAAATGGATGCATAGAAGTCTGATAGATTTACCTATACTCGGTATGGTGCTTTACCCTATATATGAGAATATTGTAATATCCGATATTAAAAATAATGGGTTAGGCTTCATATGCCATCAAATTGAGCTAATCAGTATACGTATTATTGAAGAACTCATCAAACAGGATCTGAGTGATATTGCAAGTGATTTTTTGTGTGATCATGGACCTATTGTTCAAAACAAAGTTAAAGATTCTACCTTGCGATCCTTGCATGTGATGGCAGGATAAAGAAAAGAGAAGTATATAAATGAAAGAACATCTTGTCAAAGAAATACTTTCAAAAGAATGGAAGATGTTTACGAAGGTTATAAATAAAGGCGGGAAAGCACCCTGTCAGAAAGACCGCAAAACCTTTACATTTATGCGCTCTAGCCAATTCGAAAGCCTTCCTATCGGTATATTAGAGAGTTATTTTCATGATTTGGTAGTGGCAGAGAGACAAGGCCGAAACCTTATGACTGAGAAATATGCTCGTATGATGGAATATACCGTTCCAGAAGAGTATAAAGCAATAAAAGATTTTTTACCTAAAATTGATTTGATTTCTAAAAAATATATTGAAGGAATTATTCCTATTTTTTTAGAATGGGAAAAAGAATTCCGAAGAGAATATCCCTATTTATCTTCCATTTCCAGACCAGCATTTTCATCAGAAGACAAACCTTCTCAAACATCTTTTGAGACATATCTTAAGGCAGAAATATTTACTTATTCTCAAAGTACAATATGGCTTTATTATCATTTTATAAAAGAAATGACT
>Ga0180433_10009262_pt1 | contig 12088 bp, 15 predicted proteins | sample SS_ome_8_FD_132980 | JGI IMG/M metagenome (GOLD analysis project Ga0180433, IMG submission 132980) | Hypersaline lake sediment archaeal communities from the Salton Sea, California, USA - SS_1_D_1 metaG | ecosystem: Environmental > Aquatic > Non-marine Saline and Alkaline > Hypersaline >... | reverse complement strand
TGTTCGGTCATATTGCCGGACAAAAGAACAGAATTACCTCTTTCGTGAATCTGAATAGAATCATCGTAAAAGGTCATAGACTCTTCATTGTCCTCATAAGTACCATCATCAGTTTGACCGCTACCGGTAAGTAATGCACGCAGAGCAAAGGTAATTTTATCACCCTGGGCTTTAAGAAAATCCTTGTTTACCTGGATGATTGAGTTCTCGGAAGTCCCCATATAATTTTTTAATGGGTTAGCTTCAAAACCAAACTTATAATCATCCCTGCTCCACCTTTGTGGAACAAGATTAGTATGTGTGCTATCACGTTGAAAAGTTGTACTTGCCATCTTACTTAAAACTCCTTAGTTATTAACCTGAAGAACCAAATACTTCTTCAAAGATTTTTTCATCATCATCTTCATTTTCATTTTCAGTATTTGGAATTTCAGATTTTGTTTTTGTTGTTTTCGGCTTGTCTGTAGAACCACCAAAAACACTCCTGATAGTTCCGAGTTTGTTTTTGGCCATTTCATAGTAAGTCTGTGCAGGATTTTCACTATCGAAAATTTTCTGCCTGTCAGCATCAGTAAAAAGTTTGAGTTCAGAAGCAACTTTGGTTATCTTGTCGTAATCTTCAGTTTTTGCTTTAAACTCTTTTTCAGAAATAATACTGCGCTCAATAATCCTTTCTGCTCTGGCTAACTGTGCAGAACGCTCCGCTTCTGCTTTGGCAGTTTTCTGGATTCTGCTTGTATTAGTTTCTAAGAGCTTCTTTACCTGTCCTGCTGTTAGATAGTCATTATCATCAAGGTCTTTTAAAGGATCTGTCTCGGCATTTTCCGCAGCCGGTTGCGTAATTTTTTCCTTTAAAGCATCCCGTTCGGCCTCCGCAGCCTGCGCACGTTTGCGCAGTTTAATAACCTGCTCAAGAGGAACTCGCCTGTTATCTGTTTCCTTAGATTTAGTTTCATCATCATCTAACAAATCAGTTATGTTCGATGATTCAGTTCCCTGCTCTTTGGTTTCAGTTCCCCGCTTTTCCTCTTGCTCTTTTTGCTGCTCTTCCTGTTGTTTTTCTTGTTGCTTTTCTTCTTGAGTTTCTGTTTCAGCCGCTCCCACATCATCACCTAAAAAATCATCTACATTCAAACCTTCGTTTTCTTTTTCCATCGTTTTTCCCTTTCTTGTCCGTTTCAAAGGACATCACGTTCATAATCCGGCATAATCCGCTGCCGTTTGCAGTCTGTTGTTAACCGCCACAGATAACGTTAACAAAAAAAGCCCGCCTAAATGCGTTTTGCACTTAAGCGGGCTTTGGTTTTTCCAATCGTCCCTAAAAACTATTCAATTTTTAAAAAGAGCTTACTATTTAAAACGTTTTATTTGTTTCAATCTTTTTTTGGCCTCGGCCTTGGTTTTATAAGTACCAAAATTCTTGCCAGTTTGATGACTGACGACCTTGTAACCTTCTTTAACTTTTCTTATCATTTTTGAGTCTCCTGTGTTTTAGGTTTTATACTTTCTTCAACATTAGCATTAACATATTTACCGTTCTGAATATTAAAACGCACAGAACCATAAAAACCTTTTAACTGTTCCCCAAGTTGCCGGCCTATTTTGTGTATATTTTTTTCTGACATTGTTTCCATATATTATAAATTTCCAGTAAATTGAACATATGATAATGATGACATACTGTATCAGGGTCAACCCATATATCAAAACCTGCTTTTTTGATTTTATCACTGAAATAATAATCTTCACTTAATTTAACATTGGTCATATTATCGTTGTATTCAGTTATCTGATAGGGAGGTTCTAACTTCTCTAAAACTTTACGGCTCAATAATAGAGTAGTACCACCAATTCTATCGGCTTTAAATAAAGTTTTGGGTAAATCATCCCAACCATAATACTCGTCATCCTTTTGCGCCGACCACATACATTGAATATCATTATCAACTCTTACTATTGGAGTAATACCGGCAATAACATCTTTACCAAAGCTCAATAACCTCTCAATAGCAAAATCATTAACAGGACAAGTATCAGAATCCAGAAAAAACAAATGCGTTTTCTTTTTGAACGTGGGACTATGTAAAAATTCTGTAATAGCCCTGTTACGCACCAGTTCAGGTAACTTTGATGGCCACGCCTCATATTCAGCAATACCTCTGCCAAAAGCCTTCATAATAAAATGATTAACTCTTTCATCTGTCTGATATTCCTTATTATGAGGTTTTACTATCAGTACCGGATACTTAACTAATTGTGAATTTACTGTTTTTCGTTTTTTACTCATATTGAGCAATATTCAGTCTCTGTTTAATAATAGTTGAACTGATTCCGTCTGTTCTGGGTAAAAATACCAATTTGCAGTTCTTTTCAAGCCAGTCGTAACCTTTTGGCCGAGCCTTTTTGTTTTTCCAATCATCGCCACTTACAAAAACATCTACCTGTAACTGCTTCATCAGTTTAACATCAGCCAGTTTCTTTTGGATTACAACAAAATCAACACAGGTCAACGCTTCAATAATAGCTACTCTTTCTATCAATGGTATTACGGGTTTTATCTTCTTATATTTATAAACCAATTCATCTGTTGACACTCCGACAACAACTTTATCACCATATTCACCGGCCTTTTCAATTATATTTAAATGGCCGATATGAAATAAATCCCAAGTTCCACCAACAAAAACTATTTTTCTGTCTGCAAACACGGAAATAACCTTATATCTTTTTTATTAAAATCAAAAGCCCTGCCAACCTTTATTTCCAGGACCTCTGCTCCTGGTGATAAATTAACAAGCATATATACTATTTCTGCAATATCCTCTGGTTGTGTAATTTTGACCTCTCTTAATTCAACTCCGTCTATCTCGTAAGGTCTTTTGGATTTTTCTTTATGAAACCAAGTATTTGTAAAACCAGGATGAACAATAGTTACCTGGATATTATTATCTCTAACCTCTTCCTGAACAGCTCTCATCATCGCACCAGCAGCAGCTTTGGAGATACAATAAACACTCTTATTCTGTGAAACAATAGAAGCTCTCAATGCACCAATAACGATTATTTTGCCACCGCCAAGTTTTTTCATTCCCGGAATAATAGCCTTGCAAACATTAAAAAGGCCTTTGACATACAAATCCAGACCATTCTGTAAATGGTGAACAGTAAGAGCTTCAAACATACCGGACATAGGAACACCAACCGAATAAACACAAATATTGGCATCTTTATGGTTATTTACAAAACAATTTACCTCTTCTGAATTGCAAACATTCACAAACTGTGGTTTTGAATGTGCGGATATAGCAATCGACTCAATACCATTTGTTACAAATTTATCGAATATAGCCTTGCCAATACCGCTTGTTCCACCAAAAATAAGTGCTTTCTTTTTATTCATTAAAGCCCGTGCCTTAAAGTAAATACTGTTGTATCTTTAATTTGAACATTATTACCTTCATCATAAACCAACCAATCTGCAAGCCAATTTCTCATATCCAACTTCCACGCTATCACCGAAGCTGCTGTCTGGTCGTGGCGATGACCTAATACTCTGCCGTCTGTTGAAACTTCGCGATTTTTATTTGTCCAGGCGCCCTTATAAGTACCATCCTCACTTCTTGCATAATATTGATTTAAAAACTCACAGGATTTTTTGCTTCTCAAGTTTAATCCCATTACACAGGCCATAAGATGAGGTATCTCAAAAGACTCCTCCCTGGTAATGCCTAAAGTTTTCAGAGCTGCATCGCTGCACCACTGTCCGGTAGTCCAACCGTTAAGCAAAAGTAAATATCCGTCTTTTAAAATCTGGTTGATAAATATTTGTGCAGGCTTAATCAAAGATATAGAACTATCTACCCATAATACTATATCATAGCCCTGCTTTTGAGCTTTTTTAAACACATAAGGCTTAAAAGCATAGGGTACTTCCTTGTGCTTAGGACAATTTAATTCAGACTCATTACTATAAAGCAAATAATCACCATCAAAACCATTAGCCATAAAACTTTTAACCATTCTCTGCTGACATTTTTCGTGCCAGCTATTCCTGGTCGCAAAATTAACTACACAAGTTTTCATCTATGACCTTTATATTTACTAATTTCAGCCTTAATATCCTTATTATCTGAAGCATGCCATTTGATATATAAAGCATTACCAGATGACACTTTTGGTGTTCGCCATTCTTCATCTAATAACCTGGTTAAAAACTGTTCTGGGTTTTTGGGACAGGGATACATTTTGCCTTCAAATTCTACCTGATTTAATTCCTTTAAATCCGTTAAAGCACATTTTTTAGCATATTCACAGGTTACAAAAGCATAATCACCAGATATCTCAAATGGATCTAAGTCAATATGGAAATCAAAGCCATATTCTTTAGAAAAAAATCGTATCTTACGAACATATTGAGCATTCCTGTCATAAGCTAAATCATAACCCTCACATCTAAACTTTTCTTTTAAACCATCAATCTTATCAAAATCCTTATGAAATATACCCAAATCAATATCATAGTCCCAAGCAATCATTTTGCCATTACGTACCGCACCAAGCAGGGTGCCCCAACAAAGCCAATATGGAATTTGGTTTTCTTCTAACACTGGCACAAGGTAATCAAGTAAATCCAACAACACTTTATGATACCAGAGTTTTTGTCCGTTGTATTCGTACACATCAACCCTTTAAAATAAACAATGAATCCCAATAATTAGTAATATTGGCCGTGAACCTTGTCGTTTTCTCGTGTTGCACCACGTTATACCATTGACTTAAATGGTCAAATATCTTTTTATAAGTTTTTTCGCCACCAGGATTAGCTCCTGTAAAATCGTGAAATTCAACCGTTATTTGTTTGGCGATAGCACCAGGCCAATCGAGTAATATCTCATATTCAGCACCCTCACAATCCAGTTTAACTACATCCCAAACATTAACATCATACGTCTGATTTATCTGGTCAATAGAATAACAAGTTACTTCTTGAATAATATAGTTTGCGGGTTTTTCGCCTGCAATATGTTCCAAATGATTACCTTCACCTGAACTCCATTTTACCAATCGCCCTGTACCTACATTTCCCCGCGATACCATCGCTGCCCTTAGTAATGCAATATCCCTGTTCTTGGACTCTGGTACATCTTCATCAGGTTCAATACACCACGTTTTACCACCCAATTTCAATATACCATTGGCAAAAGCATAGTTTCTACTGCCGACATCCAGAATCTTTGTGCCAGTATAATCAATATCAAGTATTGTATGTTCTGCTATTATTACTTTGTCTTGCATAAAACTATATTCTCACTGCTTTCATAAACCTTTTCAAAACCAACTGTTTTACCTATATTACATACTAAATCATTTTTACCATCATACTCCACACATATACAGGAAAGATTTTTCAATTGTTGAAATGGCAAATGTCGAAATATCTCTAAACTTGTGCCTTCTGTATCTATGCTAATAAAATCAAAATCATAACCTGTCATATCACACAATTCGTCAAAAGTAACAGTTTTTGTCAATATCTCCCGAAAAAATACATTTTTCTGCCATTTATCTTTATGACTCTGGTCTAAAGAACCAATAGCATCACCATTAGATTCATAAAAAGTCATAAGTTCAGATCTGTCCGCAACAGCACAATTCACTAACTGAATTTTATCGTTATCTTTATAATTCTCAAACAAACCCTTAAAGGCTATTGGCGATGGCTCAACACAAACGCCCTGCCAGCCCAATTTGGCCAGTTTATAAGTGTTGCTGAAAGTCTTACCGTCCCAAGCACCTATATCCAGGAATTTACCAGTTTTGTCCATAAAATGTCGATAAATATATTTTTCTTCCATATTTTGAGAATAAAAATTAGGTTTACTGAACCCTAATTCACTTCTTTGTTTGTATATCCTCGCATCATCTTTGCCTTTTTCTGTCCCAATTTTCGCCATTTCGTCCGAATGTATCCACTGATGTCTAACTATTATTTCTGGGATATATTTATACTTGTCTATTTTTTTAACAACCTGTGTAAATTCTGTATCACAATAAAAACTATTATAATCTGGATGATAAATGTAACCAAAATAATCATATAACTTACGTCCCATTATTGACAAAGTAATCAAAGTATTATTACCGTGCAGACCATCGTTATAATGCAAAGCTCCATCCAAAGCAGGAAAATACTTTTGCATATCATTGGCAATAATATCATCATATCCCTGAACTTGAGGAAGCATATCATCAGATACCAGTACAACTATATCCCAGTCTTTGACTATATACATATCTGCATTACAGGCTTCTACTTTTGTTTGAGAATTACCAAATTGATAATGAAAATTCTTGCGCTTAGCCATACCCAAGACGGGTCTTTGTATAGAATCGATAGCCGCATCATTGGCAAGCCAAGCTCTCATAACAGGATTGTTCATCGTTTTATCATCACTATCCAAGGTAACAACAAAATGACATTCGTGCTTGCCCGAAAGCATTGAATACCATTTGTTCAAAATTTCCTTGAACTTTTCCGGTCTGCCCCTAGATGGATATTTAAATAAAAATTTCAACTTGTATAACTCGCTAAATAGTAATAGATAATTCCTGGTATCTTCATTTCTGTTTTTAACAATGGTCTGATTCTATCTGCAAAGTCTTTGTCCTCGCCAAAATCTTTTTCAGGAAAACCAACCTTTGAAACCAGTTCTCTGCGGAGTGGGTTAATATGATTCGGGTAACGATAGTAAATATTGTCAGACAAAACCCATTCATTTTCGATTGAATGCTTAAACAATCTTTTAACGCCATTAGTAAAAGTTATTTCGCCCGTAATACCGCAGCAGTCAACACTTGCCTGAACTGCATTTAGAATTTTGGATACGTAATCATCGCTAACCAAATCATCATCATCGACATAACAAACATAATCACCTTTAGCAATATTAAGTAATTCATTTCTCTTTTGTCCTATTGTTTTCTGGCCATCATCAATATTAACTTGCACTTCAACATCAGTATTTAATTGTGGGCGTAATACTTTGAGCAGCCTTTCGAGCTGCTCGGCCCTTTTTTCCAGCGAACAAATTAAAACAGATAATCTCATCCCGCCCTCTGTAATTGTGCCTGCTGTGCCTGCTGTGCCTGCTGTGCCTGCTGCAATCTGGTTTTAATTTCATCTTTGTTAGGCAAGTCAGTTGCATCTACCATAATATCAGGCGGAATAAGACCGGGCATCGCCTCAGCTAACGACTGCATTTCCATACGTCTTGCTAATCGCTCTGACGGCGCTGATGGCGATACGGTAACCTTAATACCATATTCAGCAATTTTATCTTCTCTTAATTTCTGCAATAACATTATAACAGCCTGATATTTGATTAACTCGTCCCATTTTGTCTTTAAGGCAGGGTATTCCTTTTGATACATTTGCGCAGACTCTATGCCGTTTTTAATAGTTTCAAAAACATGTGGTTTATCTTCAGGTTTTATCATTGCCATAACTTCTGGGTTCGGTGGAGGCACTGACATAGGCTCTGGTAATTCACCACCAACTTGAGCAACCAGAACCGCTCTTGCCTTTGCCAGCATTTCAGTATCCATCAACGACGATTCATTGACAACCTGCTTGATTTCATCGTCTGTGTAAATATTATTTTTACGTATGATTTTGAGAAGAAAGTTACCTAACAATTCGAGAGTGTAATAAAAATTGCTGAATATACTCTCGGATGACACTTCATTTTGTTTTTGTTTAAGACTGATTGCCTTACCTGATTCTGCCCTATTTGTTTCGTAACCTAACGTAGCATCATCAACACCTGAAACACGCTTAATATCCTGTTCAAACTGCTGACTATTAATTAAATACCCTTGAGGTGGCAAATTAGGCTGCAAGCGCTCAGCAACACCGTTAAATTTACTTAAATCAACCACAAGCCCTTCAACCGCTCCGAAATTGCTTAATGCATCAATATCTTTCTGATTGCCTCCCCCAACCTTCCAGCCTGAATTGGCAGTTTGATTCAAAATTTTCACAAACTGTGTTCTGTGTATGTTTTCTTCTCTATTTAAAGGTATTATATCATCCAAAATACTGTTTGCATAACCTAAATCCCAGAACGGGCTATATCGAAATACAGGTATCCTGTTTACCTCTGCACCATAAGGGTCAAGCTTGTCCTCCAAGAACAACTTGCCAAGCATTACCGTTTCATGCAACCTGTAAACAGGAGTATTCTTAATCTCGTAACGAGGATATTTTTTAGCCAGTTTCTTTAATTGTTTGCTTTTTTTATCATCAGAAATTATCTTTAACAAGCCAGCTTCTTTATCAATTACCACTACACCAGAAACAATTTCTCTCCAGTAAATTCTACGGATTCGATATTTATATTTTTTAGTAATTTCCAAATCTTCATCTTCATCCTCAGTAATATCTTCATCCAATAAATAATTAATAATACTGGCCGTTACATCCTGTTGGTCATCTAAAGGTTCTGAAAACAATTCTTTTTTATCCGAATATTTGACCTCAACCCATTCTTTATGTCTCCATTCTTTCTCGATAAAGTAGCCGCTTCCAGCATTGATATTGTAATTTCTGCACGTCGGATCAACATCGCCATCCTCAAGAGGAATAACCTTTAATACCGGCTGACCATTGATATTTTGGGTTTCATCTATTTCAACTTTGATATAAGCCTCTGTGTCAATGTTACCTCTCATAAACAATTCTGCATAAATTTTTTCGGCATAAGTTAAATCTTGAGTATGCTTTAATACTTCAGTCCATATAGCAGCAACGGTATTTGTTCCACCTCTTCTCGGCAGCACTTTAATGTCCTGCTTGTTTTGCAAATACATCCCAACCATTGCTTTAACAACCGGCCTACACCTGTTTATGCTTACAGGCTCAACACCTTTGGATTTATAAATATTGTATTCTTCTTCTGTCCAGTGGGCATTGCCGCCCCTAAAAAAATCCTGTGCCAGCGTTGCTCTATCTTTTTGTTTTTTCAGCTTATTGGAATTATCGGCATCCTGGATAAATTCCAGACATTTACTTCTAACCTGCTGTTCTGTAAGCATTACTTTGCCCCTATAAATTTGGGAATATGAACACCGCGAAATTTAACTATTTCAATTTGTTTATCGCTGACAGGTTCTACGTTCTGCAACCCCCAGAGCCCCATTACATAACAATCAGCCTCGTCCGGTGAACACCCAAGCTCTTCTTTAATTTTTTCTTTGGAAATTATCTGTAGTTTACCTGAACTGGTAATTTTATATCTGCTGGCCTGCGGCAACTGCCTGAACAATTCCATATTAGTTATACTGTCCACATTTAGAACTCTTATCTGCTCTGCGGTATAAAAGTAAGCCTCGGCTCTTTTGTTTGCAAACAGAGTGTTAGGAATAGCCTTAGCATTACTACTGGGGGCGTGAGAAGAATTAAAATACTGAACATAATAATCTGCTTCATCAACTGCCAGGCCATCTACAACACCTAATCCAACACCGATACAATCAACAATAAAATTCTTTGTATTCAACTGCTGAGCAAGAACTTTGGCGGCAAATACAATTTCGCTTGTATTTGCCTTGTCCTTGATTTGTTTTTCGGCAACCACCCTGCTGTTTTCAAAACCTTTAAGCTGACAAATATCGCCCCCAAAAGCAGGGTCAATCGAAACAATTCGCCTAACTTCCATAATTGTCTTGTGGGTAGTTTCGTTATAATGTTGCAATTGACTGAGCATTTCAGAAGTAATAAGCGTCATCTCTTCATTGGTTACTCGTCTACACTTGATTTCCTGATCATAAAAAACTTTAGGCATATCTTTTTTAGCCTGTTCCAGTTCGTTATGCTTCATTAAACCAGCCAATTCACCATCTATACGAGAAGCATACCAGCCGGATTTCATCTTTGCCGCTTTGCCACATTCCGGTAAAATACTCCCGTCGTTTATGCACGCAGCAGAATCAAACATTAAACTTGCATGATTGACCCCCTTGGGTGTGTAAAGAAACATTGCCCATCGAAATATATTTAATTTTTCCAGATGCGGGGAAATAGTACCAGCAATAATAGGTCTGAATATCTCTGACCAGGTATTCTCTTTAATTAATGCCCATTCATCGAATACAGCCCCGACAGCATCGATACCACGCAGGGCATCAGGGTTATCAGAGCCACCAATTTTAAGAATTGAACCATTTTCAAAAACAACCTGCATTTTCTGCTCGTTAGTTTCCCAGCTCATTTCAGTTTTAACAGGCAAATACATTTTTAACATATTCGGGTCATCCCAAACAATATTTCGAGCCATAACCTGTGTAGGTGCAACATATACATATTTGGCTCTTGGTACCCTGCAACATTCACGAATAAGCAGATTTATAGCCAACGTGGTTTTCCTATGCCGTCTTGCCCATTCAAGAATAAAAAAACGTGCCTGTTGTTTATCAAAGGCTTGAAGCATTTCAGCTTGATGCCTGTGCAAACCACTAATAAATTGTTCAGATGGAATTGTCATTTATTTAATTCGCTCACATTGGAAAAATCAACAATTTCCATAATTCGCTTTTCATAACCGGTAGGTTTATCTTGCAAAAGAGCTAATCTGTCACCAAAATTCTTTTCTATTTGACACTGCTCTTTAAGAGCTATTTTTTCCGGTTCTAATTCAAGTTTGCGTAATACCTCGTCAGTATTAAGTGTAATAATTCTGTGATACTTACTTGCCCGCCGTAGTTCTCTGTGATATACAGCTTTTTCTTTGGCCTGACGATATAGCGACAGGTCATACTTTTTCATCCAAACACGCAGTGTTTCTGACTGAACGTTGTAATCTTGTGCAATGTCATCCAGACTTTCACCCATACTATAACGGGTCATTACATAATCGGCGTGTTCAGCTTGCTTTTCCCTGTCTGTGTAGCCGAACACATCCAGAATATCATCATCAGGTTTTTCCATCAGTAACCCTTAAATAGCAATTTGCAATTACAGTCGGCAGTTGTCGGAACAGCTACAATTATATCAGCACCCATTAAATCAAATGCAACCTCTGCAACCAAATCACTGCCTGGAGAAGAACTGCCCACATCTTTTACAAGACAATATTCAGTTACAGTAACAGTATCCGCATATTCATAACCGTTAATATAAGAAGCCTGCTGACCAACAGTAAACGCCAGTTGACAAACCTTGGCTAAATCACAATTCCACTGAGCAGCTTTAGTGCCTATATATATCTGGTAGGTTACGCTCTGATTGTTAGTTGCACCAATAACCCGCAGTCTGGCCGAATTAGCACCTTCAGGGACATTAAATATAGAAATTTCCTCATCGCCACCCTCGGCAGCGGCCGAAACCGTTGTGTATGTCCTCTCACCAACAGCTAAATCATTAGGCTCATCACCAGCAGAAGTTGTCGTATCGATAACCTGCCATTCGGTTTGTTCAGTCTGTGTAACTGTGTACGTAGCACCAAAAATAAAGAACACACATACTATCAACAAAGTTAATATCCATTTTTTCATTCCAAACCCCTTACAATTAATTATTATAATTATATCGCTCCCTCAGGCCGGTTGTAAGACGTTCCATTACAATCGTCCAATTTGCCGGCTTCTCAAGTGTTATATTATCTATTACAACGGTCTTGTAACCGTTTTTCGTGAATGTGAATGTAAAAGGTGCATATTCTGTCAACGTTTCGCTCGTCCCCAACCATTTTCTTGTGGTTATAATGTGCAAATCCGTATATCCGCCAACACCTGTCGATGGGTCAAATGAGTATAAATATGGTAAATACTCAATAGCACCTACATTGTTGTAACCGTAACCACCACAACAGTAAATTTTGCCATCATAAATACACAGGGCCGTACCCTGTGCCTTATACGGTAGAGATGCCATTTTCGTCCAGGAATCTGTTGCAGGGTCATAACAATAGACGCTCGATGTAAACGCTGTAATTGCAGTAGTGCTGCCGGAAACTACATAAAGTTTGCCATCAAGAACTGCAACTTCTTTATATGAAGATGCATCCGCCGGTAATGGTGCAATACTTGACCA
>Ga0180433_10009261_pt1 | contig 12088 bp, 12 predicted proteins | sample SS_ome_8_FD_132980 | JGI IMG/M metagenome (GOLD analysis project Ga0180433, IMG submission 132980) | Hypersaline lake sediment archaeal communities from the Salton Sea, California, USA - SS_1_D_1 metaG | ecosystem: Environmental > Aquatic > Non-marine Saline and Alkaline > Hypersaline >... | reverse complement strand
GAGGGCTAATCTTGTGTTTTACTGTAATAAGTATATATTAGGGTTATGGGAAAAGAACATGTCAAATCGCAGGTAAAAGGCAATAATCCAAAAGGCAAAGGCGGTTTCCAAGATCATCCAGAGTTACGCAATAATACAGGCATAGAAAAAGATCTATGGTGGAGAAATTTATTTATAGAAATGGCAACAGAAAAAAAGGATGGAAGAGAAAGAAGACGCAATGTCGCAGAAGCTGTATGGGACAAAGCAGAAACAGGAGACATTTCAGCTTTTAAAGAAATCAGAGACACAATGGATGGCAAGCCCCAGCAATCCGTTGACCACACTACAGGAGGTGACAAAGTAACTGGTTTTATAGTAGAGTTCGCCAGTGCTTCAAAAGATAGAGATACCAGAGGCGTTTGAGTTTTTGTTTCAGCCAGCACGCTTAAAGGTACTGTTCGGAGGAAGAGGCGGAGGTAAAAGTGAATCAATAGCTCGCTATCTGTTAATCACAGGAGCGCAGGAGCCTATGAACATTCTTTGTGCTCGTGAGTTTCAAAATTCTATACGTGAGTCAGTACATCAGCTTTTGGCGGATATTATTAGACAATACAATTTAGAGTCTTTTTATGATGTTCTTAATACAGAGATACGTGGCAAAAACGGGACACGGTTCTTTTTTGCTGGATTGCGCCATAACATTAACAACATAAAATCTATTCCAAATATCAAACGCTGTTGGTGTTTTGTGGCTGGGACAAAGGTTGATGGAAAGCCTATTGAAAGTATCAAAGTTGGTGATTTTGTACATTCTTACAATCATCAGTCAGGGAAGATTGAACGCAGAAGGGTTGCAAATATCTTTAAGAATATTCGCAATAATGACCTATACAAATTATTGGCAAAAGATGGGCGCATATCCATATTAGCCACATCGGAACACCCTATTTATGTTAAAGGAAAGGGGTACATTCCTATCTGTGACATTCTTCCCAATGATGTAATTTATGAGAAAGTTAAACCTACCAGAGTCGGCTTTATGCAAAGGCGGGTGGACAGTGTTGAGATTCAAGAACAAACAGATATTGAACAGCTTGGACTTAGTGATGGAGGAAATTATGTCTACAATATTGAAGTTGAAGTAAACAATAACTATTTTGCAAACAGTGTGTTGGTTCATAATTGCGAGGAAGCAGAAACTGTATCTGAACATTCATGGAAAATATTGATACCGACAATACGCGGTGAGAACTCAGAAATTATTGTTTCATTTAACCCCGATATTGCAGAGTCGCCCACGTACAAAAGAATGGTAGTGAACGCTCCAGATTACGCGGTAGTAAAAAAAGTAACGTACAGAGATAACCCGTATTTTCCTGCTGTCCTAGAACAAGAGCGCGTGTACATGCAAGAAAAAGACCCGACAGGGTACGATAACGTGTGGGAAGGCAACCCGAAGGCGGCAGTAGAAGGCGCAGTGTTTGCCAAGCAACTAGCAAAAATAGAAGAAGAGGGCAGAATCAAAGAAGTACCATACGAGCCAAATCTTCCAGTATATGTGTTTGCAGACCTTGGCAGGGGTGATAAAACAAGTTTGTGGTTTGTGCAATATGTGGGACTTTCATATAACTTTATAGATTACTATGAAAATAACGGTGAGCATTTCAGTCATTACATTAAAGTCCTAAAAGAGAAGCCGTATAGCTATGCAACGATATATTTACCACACGATGCGGCTAACGAAACAATAGCGGCAGAAAAGAGTGTAGAGGCACAGGCGAGATCAGCATTTAGCAGTGTTGTGATTGTTCCGCGTGTGCAAAAGAAACACCTTTCAATTGACGCAGCAATGAGCATATTTCCTATGGCTGTTTTTGATGCTGAGAAGTGTGCAGATGGTCTTATGTGCTTGCGTATGTATGCCTATAAGAAAGACGTAGAGACAGGAAAAACGAGCAAAGAACCAGAGCACGACACGCCGTGGAGCCACGGGGCCGACGCATTCCAGCAGGTTGCGCTTGTACGGCAAATGCAAAAGAAAAAGCCAGTTAAAGCCAAGCAGCCGACGTATGGATGGCAGAAAAAACTAGGCAGTATTTAAGTGATTGTTGCAATTCACAGAATACTCTATCATATACCAGTATATGGCAGACGAACTTTCTAAGACCAAAGGTGCGTACAATCCGTCACAGGAAACTTTAGATGTAATGCGTAAAGACAGGAAAAAGATTGATAGAATGTACGATTATCGAAGAAATTTTGAGGAGCAATGGGAAGCGAACATACAGAAATGGAATCAGGTAGCACCGCCAGCAGCAGAGAATACGCCAAACTATGTTGTGCCTGTAGCACGTATGGCTACAAATGCAGGCATTATTAAAATGCGACAAGCATTACCGTCTATCCGTATTGTCCCAGAAGGCAAGGAAGAAAAGCGTATGAGTATTCTTCTCGGTGATGCGTCCTCGCATATTCATAGAATGACCAACATAGAATCTGTCATGGATCATGCAATGGTGGACTTTTCTGTTATAGGAAACACCGTATTAGAATCTTTTGTAAAAGTGCCTTATACGACGCGGCGAATACCTGTGATTGATAAAAGCAGCAAAAAGACTGGACGCTATAAGACTGTGTACAAGCGTGATTGGTCACGCCCCAAGATCGGTACACGGTTCCGCAGTATATGGGAGTGTGCTTTTGATGAAGGGGCTAGAAGCGTCGCAGAGATACGCAAGTGTACATTTCAAGATCGTCTGACACTCGAAGAGTTTAAGGAACAGTACGTCAACAGGCCCAACAATGAATACAGAGATACGCAGTACGTAGAGGCAGGGAAGATTTACACGTTTGTTGAAAACAACGAACTGGAAAGAGAAGATGCAAATCACAAGAAGGTTGTTATAGACCATGTACAGGATGAACTGGAAGATTCATACAGGATATACGCCAATGGCGTACTGATATGGGATGTTGCACTGTCGGAGGTACATGAGCATGGCAAATGTACGCTTTCGCTAATTGCAAACCATCATCGGTACGACAGAAACTTCCGTACACATGCACTCTACGGTACTGGCGACCCAGAACTTATTGAGGATCTTGATGATCTTATCAACGCTGCAACAAACATGTACATACGCAACATGCAGCTTAAAAACACTTATCTTATTGGCGTTGAGGGCGCACTGGATGTCGATGACATAGATTACGTTTCTGGACAACCATTTAGAGGGAAGATTAACGTCCAGTCACTAGGACAGGCAGATTTACCAGAGTGGAACGCATTTAAAGATATTTGTGAAGAGTGGGCTATTCAGATTGTACAGAAGAACTACAAGCGTTTAGAAGGAGAGACAGCCAAGACAGCGTATGAGTCGCGCCAGAAGAAGCTGCAAGAGGATCAAGGCATTGAGTATCAAGCAAAAAAGATGGAGTCATCTGGTCTGTACGAGTACTACAAAAAGCACGTTTCTGACATAATGGAGCATTTACCTATTGAAGAATGGGAAGAGATAACAGATGAGGACAAAGAAACAATTAAGGAAATGATTGGCGTAGAACTTGCTGAATCAGATGTTGTGTTTGATGAATCAGGAAAACCAGTGAAGGTGCGCTACATAGAGCGCATACAGACAAGAGGAGTGGTATGGAAGGAAAAGATCGTGAACGGCAAGCGCAGCTTAGAGGACTTGCAAGAGGACGCTGTAGGACAGGACGGCTGGCTGCCTGCCGCAAAGGAGTATTTGCACACAAGAGGCTGGAAACTGTTTAAGCGCGTTCCAGACATTTACCTAGTTGGGAAAACAATGCTCGGCCAAGATGATGTCATTGAATTGGCAAAGATAGAACAGTTCCTTGGCATAGTCTCGAATGTAGCGAACCTTGTTGGCTCAGGTATTGACATCGGCATTGATCCTAATAAGCTCATTGAGAAGGCTGCCGAAGCTATCGACATTGATATGCAGGAGCTCAAGACTGGAACGGATGATGAAGACATGAAGCAGCAAGAAGATATGTTAGCGCAGGCAAAAGCACTTCTTCCCCAATTCAGAAATGTTCCGCAGCAAACGCCTAACACTGTCGCAGCTCAAGCTGGAGGACAGCCACCGCAAAGCCCTCAGCAACCTGTCTGATTATGACATAGCGGCATTGCGTCAACTTTCTACGCTTCTGTCTGTTTTTGCCAGAGATGACAACAAGCCAGATAATTTTGCAAGAGGCATACTGCATTTGTTCGATAACATCGTAAAAGTCCGTGACAAAGAAATTGGCAAGAGGCAAAAAGAACAAGAGAGGGCTTTTGATACTACACCAAAGACATGGAGAGAACGTATGATGAACCCATTACGATAATGCCTATTTACGTCTACAAGAAAGGCAGCAAGACAAAAGACTTACACTATCCGTTTGGCGAGGCACCAGACGAAATAGGCGGGTGGGAGCGAATTATTACAGGATTCCCAGAAGTTGTATACAAAGGCGAGGGATGGACTGGGGCAGGGCAGAACAAATACCGCAAAGGATATGCAACGTGGAGTGATGTAGAGAACTACTTAGACAAAGCAGACAAGATGGCCAAAGAAGACGAAAAACAAAAAACAGATCACCTTACAAATGTTATAGCAGATAGTTTGTAAGCACTGTCAATATGAAATTAGTACTTGACTACAATAGAAACCGATTATTGCTATAATGCGTATACCGTTCTTTCAATCCATTTTACATTCGATTCACCCCTCTCCCTATGTCCACTGACAAAGAGTCAACACAGGAGACTGACTCACTCGATGACCACCAGTCTCAAGAGGAACAGAATGACTCATCTACCGATGACCACCAGACTGATTCCGAAAAAGAAGGCGGCAATTTTGATGCTCGTACTGCTTTTAATAAAACCAATGAGCGTCTAAATAGGCTCAGTGAAAAGCTGGAATCTTTTGATCCTCAGCAAATCGCAGAGATAGCCAAACGCCTAGACATTACAAAGGAAGAGGCAAGGGAAGAAGTAAACGAGTCTTCATCTAGCGATGTTGATTCCATCGTTGAAGCTAAACTATGGCAGCGAGACAATGCTTCGCGCATTGCCGCAGCCAATAAAGATGGAGCGTATGACAAGTATGTCAAAGAAGGCATACGACCAGAATACGCACTACGTCTAGCAGAAGACGAAATGGGAATACTCGTTGACACTACTTCTCAGGATCGACAGCAACGGATTTCTTCCGCTAACTCCTCTGTCGATAGAGATGTTAAGCCAAAGATGCCCGATTCTCTCAAAGGCGTAATGACAGAAAAAGAATTTGAGAAATACCAGAAGAAGGCTCAAGGCGTACAAATCATCAGATAGTAGGGGGTAGCATCTTAGTTTTTTACCTCTACTTACAATGGCTTTCAAATTTCTCAAAGACAGGCCGCGTGGTACACACATGGCTGCGTCTACTGCTAGTACTGCCTATGCAGTAGGAGAAGTTGTAGAATTGACTAACAATGTATTTGTCGCACTGACACCAGGCCACAGAGCTTTTGGTTTAGTAAATACAGCGAAGTCAGCTTCTGATACTTCTACCGATCCTATTGAAGTTACAGAACTTCGTTCTGATGATGTTCTCGTAGCCGATATTGGCACAGGCACTATGGCAGATGCGTACGTTGATTCCAACACTGAGGTTGATGTTTTGGCAGGTGCTCTTACGCTTGACATCACTGCATCTGCAACAGACGACTGCACGATTGTTGGCTGGGACGGCAAAGACACAGCCAAGTGCTATGTCACGTTTAATAAGACTAATTTCTAATGATTTTCCCCTCTCCTTACAATGGCTCAAACTGATACAATCTGGAGATCGTCTACGTTCGATAACTTCGTAACGAATCTCCCCTACATAATGATTAAGGGGCAGGAAGACACGCCACCAGACATGGTGCGCGGGCTCTTCACAAAACGCCCTTGGAATCCAGTGCAGGGAGATCGTGTAAGTTTCGATAGCTACTCACTCCCGCAGTACGCACAGCGTTCTGACGGTGAGAACTCCACTGCTCACCTCATGAGTATTGGAGAAGGTGACACGCTCACCATGAAGCAGGTCGAATACTCGGCACGATTCCTCTACACGCACAGAATGGATACGTTCGACAAAGAAGACGTTGCACGTCAATTCGCAAAAACTATTGTCGGAGGCATCAACAACATTCAAGACCTCGAAATGACGCACAAACTGCTTACGTACGCAGAAGCAACAACGTATACGCCGCGTGGCAAGAACTACTCTGTTGACTGGAAGTGCGCAGATGATCAGGCCCTTGCGTCTGCTTCACACACTGCTGGCGGAGTTACCTTCTCCACGGAGTACACCACCGCAGGCAAACTGTCTGGTTCTACGATTACCGCTATGGAACAGCAGGCACGTGAAGATCATGTCAACCACCTTGGCGAACCCGTAGACATCGACATGAACACGCTGATTATCACGAAGAACAACTCAATGATTAAGAAAGCATTTGAGCTGTTTGGTACTCCGAAAGATCCTGCAACGGCAAACAACACTATGAACATCTTTAACACTCAGTGGAACAAGAAGGTTGTAGTGCTTAACCGCGCACAGATCGACACCGATGGAAAGACGTTCCTAACGACTGATACCTACAAGTATCGGTATGCTCTTATGGACAGTCGTTATCTTGAAAACTTCCAGTATCAGGTATCTGATGCACCGAAGATTCAACTCAAGGACACGGACATTGACACAGTGATGAAAGTCATTCTCGGTCTTAGCTACTGTGCGTTTGCCACGGTGCAGCCTCAAGGTTACATAATCCACCGCCAGAACGTCACCGAACCCACTGTAACCGACTGATAACTTCCCCCCTTTTTCATGGCTCAGTACACACAATTCGGCGCATTAAAGACCACAGGGGCTGTTGTATTAGGCGGTATTCTCACACTTGGCGCATCTGTAGCATATAATCTTTCTACTGTTGCAGACCCAGGTACGACTGTAAACGACTCGAATATAACGCAATACATAGAGCGTTACAGTGAGGACACTGGTACGGCAAGTGGCAGCTTCCACCATGTATGGGCTGTTGATATTCCGTACACTGGTACGGGAGTATTCCATCAGATCGCTTTTGAGTGTGACGATTGGAATAACTCTATTAACACCGATGCTTGTATATCGACATCTTCTACCCAAACAGGCTCCTGTATTGCAGGTGCAAGTTTATGGACAGATGTCACAGTAGGCACTGGAACAACGAAAATTATCTCTGGTGCTACTTTGCCTCTTACATGGCCCAATGACTCATTTGTTCTTGTGGCGACCTCTACGGGAGCCTCTCAGTCTGAGGACTGCAAGCTACGCACGTACCATCACGAACATTTTGAGCAATAGTCCCTTCATTCTGCCCCTCTAGCTACGACTGGGGGGCGGAAATGAGAGGATTACTTACCCCCACTATCTATGCCTTCCTCATCAGAAAAACTCGATCTCTTCCAAGCAAAGAGAATGTTTCCGCACTTGGATCACCAACGTGACGTTGTGCAAGGGTTCCTTGTGCAATTAGCCTATCAAGACCAGGCAAAGTACGAAGAGTACTACAAGTTTTACAATGAGCGCAGTATAGAGTTTGGTGCAGAACCACTACCGCGCGTTGAAATAATAAAAAAGCATGAACCAGTGAAGAAAGAAGAACCAGCAAAAGAAGAACAGAAAGAAGAACTAGAGCAGGTCGTTGAAGAAGAAGCAAAACCGAGTCAAGAAGAGAAAATGGAGCAGGCAGCACAAGCAGTGGAACAAGAAAGACCACGCAAGCGTGGACGCCCCGCTAAAATTTCCCCCCAAGCATAATGCTCGCAGCAACACTCTCAAATGCAACGGCCACAACAAACGCTTATCAGAACTCTGCAACGACAGAGATCAATGGAAATTTGAAACATGTTATTAAGGTAGCATGGACACCAGGCGTTATTGGCAACGTCCTATCAATCAATCCGCAAACACGATTCCTTGTTGATTCTGTAGGAACAGCGTGGACGCCAGATATGACGTGGGGTGCAGCGGCAGGCACGAAGACAAAAACTGATAACGTCTACACGCATACGGCCACAGGCACTACAGAAGTTGGTTTTACCATAATTTTAGAAGGTGGCGGAGATGACTTGCGCGTGCAGTTTAAGGAATCGGATGATGGTGCTGCAGGCAAAGGAACAATCAAGATCAAGGTTTATTCCGTAAACGCATAATGACATGGCCAATAGCACTGTTTCAGGCATCATTGGCCAAGCGGAGGGCCTTCTCAAGCTAGAAGGCGACGATCTGGGCCTCTCTGCGCTCGGTTCTACGTTAGGTATTTCATTTGTAAATAAGCTGAACATTGATTTTTTTGACGAATTCCACAACGTTGGTGCAAGTCTTCCGTCGTATATGAAGGGAGAGAAGGGTTTTGACGCTGTTGATAGCACAAAGCTAAACGGCGCGGTTGCAGCAGGCGCAAACAGCATAACAGTAGACGATTCTAGCGATTTTGAATCAGCGAACGGTGCTGGTGTTATCCGTGTATCAACGGCATACGACGTGTTTGATTACACGACAAATGACGGTGCTACGGTATTTACTGGTGTAACGAACGTTGATTTTGCACACGCTGACGACACAACGGTTTCACGTCTGTACAGGCTGCCAGACAACTTTGATATTCCGCGTACAGGCAGAAGGAAAGGCCACGGCGTCACTGTCAATGACGTACCGTACTTCCAAACAGCAGAGAATCCTTTGTACAATGAGTTTGCAATTTACGACAACGGAACATACAAGTTTCTATGGCTTCCCAAAGGGGTGACAAGCGGAAATATTATGGTTGTGTATGACAAAAAGCCCACAACGCTGGATTCAGACGATGACACTGTAGACGTTCCTGTAGAACACGAGGATTATCTTGTGTATGGACTGGTAGCGAAATGGAAGAGAACAATTAAACAAAACGCCAATATTGACTTTGAGATGGCTATGCAGCAACGGGTATTACAACGCGCATTCTCTAAGAAGAGCGTCGGCAAGATCGTTCGTGCTGCTAACGCTTTCTTTAACAGAAAAAGAGGTGTTCCTATGCACAACGTTTTTACTGATGAGTAATACTTTTTCTTTGTCGGCAAAGCACCTTGCTGGTGGTTACCACTCTCAGCAGCGCAACAGAGCCCCAGAGGAGCTTTCTATACCGTCTAAAAACATACGGTATACAAAAACTGGCGCAGCAGAGTGTCGCAAAGGCTACGACGATACAGATACAGACTTGGCAACAGCCAATTACGCATTTACTCCTCATTACTCGCAACGGTTCAATATCTCATTTTTTGCTGGAGGTGGCAAGCTACTATACGTTGACCATAACAATGACGATACTGTTGTGGACACTGGCATTACGCTAGATAGCACCGTTACTACGCGTATGGTGGAATCGCGTGGCATATTGTTTTTGCACAATACTGTCGATGGCCTAAAAATACTTATTCTGACAAAACTCAATGGTGCTGTAACAGCAGGCGGGAATATTACAATTGATCTTGATGGAGCAGCACTGCTAAATCGTTTTTCTCTTACATCAAGCAATATATGTATTAACGGTACAGATGAAGCGTATACGAATGTAAACGTAACAACTGGTGTACTTACGGCAACATCAAGTGCAGCCTATGCAGACAATACGTTTGCTTTTGTTGTAAAGGCTATACCGAATGCGCCTAAGTGCTCCAAGTATGTTGTGTGGAGAAATTCACTTAATGGTATAGGGATGGCAGAGACTGAAGCAGATACAACATACGACGTTCCTACGGGGACAATGGCTGGTGGGCGATTTGCGACTGCAAACTCTATAGAAAATATTGTTGATTTCACAGGCACTGGTTCTACCAGTGAACCTGTAGAAGGCAATCTGACGAATATTATAGCGTTAGAAGGGTACATTATTCTGTTTACAAAGCAGGAAGCGTACACTATAGGGCTTTCAGACGTTAATCAGGCAACAGGATCACGGCCTCCTAACTTTTTTACAAACGCAGGGTGTATTAATGAGGAGTGTGCAGTAGAAATGGACGGCGATCTTGTATGGGCTTCTCCAGAAGGGCGTGTAATACGTGCGAGAAGGGCCGTCATAGGCAATGTTCCGACGCTTGATATTGATTCAGAGTTCGATGCGCCTATTCACGAGCATTTACGTAATATTAATACGACACAAGACAACGCAGTAATGCACTACTGGAAGAAAGGAAAGCTTCTGTTTTATCAAGTGTCTATTGATGAAGAGGTGCTCACGTTTGTGTGGGATAATGACAAAGGAGCATGGTGTCCGCCAGACACAAACAAAATATTTGCTAAGTATTACGAGCGCAATGGTGATTTATATGCAACAGATGCGTACGATGACACTATTTACAGAGTAGAATACGGCGTAAATGACAATGGCGCAGACATACCGTGGGTTATCGCTACAGGTATTTTCACGTCAGAAGGCGGCATTACTACGGTAGAAACAGGCATTATGGAATTCCTCGGCGACATGACACAGCCTGCTACTGTGTACTATGTTCCTCATGTAAACAGCAAACAGGGCAACGAGAAAGAGATTTTGTCATCTACAGCATCTTTCTCTATCGGTTCGCCAATAGGAGCAACAACAATCCCTTTTGCTATCGGTGGCGGCGGTACAACAGAAGAATTCGGGTCATTCTCCTATAAGACAGCAATCGTTCCTGCTTACGGTGAAGAGTTCCAGCATAAGTGGTATTCTAATGGAGACAATCACCGCTTCCGCATAAAGAACTGGAAGCAGACAGGACAGGTTCTCGAAGATTCTACCATTACCATGAAATAATATGGCTACAGTATCAAGCTCACCAACGGAATTCTACAACTTCTTTTCTACAAGACTGCGTAGGTCTATGACGTCTGCAAGCCAGACATCTGGCATAGTGTTGACGCGCATTCTCGATAACAACAATTCTGCAAGAACATTGACGACTAAACCAATGTTTTTCCGTTTCTCTGATGGGTCTAAACAAGAAATTGTATCTGCAGGAGGCTGGACGCAGGACGCTGACGGCCATTTCACGCTTACAGACGTTGTACGCGACGTAGACCCCGACGATGGCGATAGTTACGCAACTGGCTCTAATCCCGTTAAGTGGGCATCTGGCACGCTTGTAGAAGCTGTAGTACCAGCGCAGCTGATGAATAAGATTGCATTTACGGACGTTGCGAATACATTTACCGAAAACCAGACCATTGATGGTACAGATAAGATATATCTGAATGATACTGGAACATATATTTATGATGATGGCACAGATCTCAAGTTTAAGGACTCCAATAACTCAGAAACGTCGCTCTCTACGCTCGCAGCAACAGGAGGGAGCGATGAGAAGGTGGGAATTTCCAGCAACGACACAACGCCAGACTATCTTGTAAACAAAATAACAGGTGGCGATGGTATTACTGCCACAGAAACAACTGACGGTGGGGATGAGACTTTAGACATAGACGTTGACCTTGCCACAGATCCGGGTCTTGAGTTCGATAGTGGGGAGTTAAGGGTGAAGGTGAAGAGTGGTGGTGGTATTACGAGGGATAGTGATGGATTGTCTGTAGCAGGTGGCTCCATACCGACTGGTGCAATGTTTCAATGGCTAACTGATACAGCTCCTTCGGGATATTTGCTTTGTTATGGTCAAGCAGTTTCCAGAGAAACATACTCCGATTTATTCGGTGTTATAGCAGATAATTATGGTGTTGGTGACGGTTCAACAACATTCAATGTTCCTGATTTGCGTGGCCGCTTCCCATTGGGTCAAGATGATATGGGCGGTTCTTCGGCTGATCGCGTTACTGCCACGGAGGCTGATTCGCTTGGTGGTGTAGAAGGTGCAGAAACGCACACTCTAACCGATTCAGAAGTACCTGCGCAAAGCGTTGAGGTAAGCACGAACAATTCCGGCTCGCAATCGACGGCATCACACATTCGCGCATCGTCAGGTACCTTGAGTGTGTCAACTGCAAGCCACGACAAGAACACGTACAACACGGAAGGAGGAGGCGGTGCTCACAACAACATG
>Ga0180433_10009260_pt1 | contig 12089 bp, 16 predicted proteins | sample SS_ome_8_FD_132980 | JGI IMG/M metagenome (GOLD analysis project Ga0180433, IMG submission 132980) | Hypersaline lake sediment archaeal communities from the Salton Sea, California, USA - SS_1_D_1 metaG | ecosystem: Environmental > Aquatic > Non-marine Saline and Alkaline > Hypersaline >... | reverse complement strand
CATAACCAGATTGAGTGACCACAGCACCACGGAGAGAAAAGAAAGGTGCTGACGGGATTCGAACCCGCATTGCCGGCTTACAAGGCCGGAGTCATAGCCAGATTGAGTGACCACAGCACCAGCAGAAAAAGCGGAAGGGATGGGATTTGAACCCACATGGACCTTACGGCCCAGCAGATTAGCAATCTGCCGCAATACCAGATTATGCGACCCTTCCGTCGGATAAAAAATGGTGGGTCCCCGCAGGGACCCTGATACGGAAAGACAGACAGAACAGAGGTATCGGTCAAGCAAGTGTTACATCTACCCATGGTACGTTGCGAATGTAAGCGACAGAGTGCTGCCGCAACTCGTACTGGTAGATGTAGGATGCATGATGAAGTGATACACTTCGCAGCTATATATTATTTTCTACTCTTCGGCATCCGGGAACAAACCTATCGGCGTATCCAGATATTCGGGATTACGCTTGAAGAACTCGTCCAGTATAAAGTTTATCATCGCAGATTGCGACATATCCTTGTTGTTGTCCTTCAGCAGCGTCCCACGTATCGTGTTCAACCGTTTTTCGTTCTCGGGCCATATGGTTATCGATATCTTAGCGACCATAATCACCACCTGCTTGAATATATGTAAAGGTCCCGTTCCTCGCGTAGAAGCATCAAAAACTCCGGTAGATATGTACCGGAATTGACCGAGACGCATACATTCGTATCGTTCACAATACCAGATGATGACAGCAGTACCTGATACGACCCGCCGTATGTCTCCGGGTCATTGACCGTAAGCACCTTCTGGCTTCCTCTATCCCTCACGTTCACGCTGATACCAACCGACCTGGCGAACTCCAGCATACGCTCGAGCGTAAGGTCCGCAACGGACCCCTGCGAACGCTGCACAGGCACCGGCCTGGCCGCCTTTACAGCATCCACCTCCCTCTCGTCGAGATTACGCATTGTCACCAGAGGCACGAACATAGGCTTTCTCGAGCCCTTCATGACCACACCCCGGGCATATGCATCAACGATAGATACGTCCGGTTCCAGGCACGGATAGACGAACACGTTCCTCGGGCAAATCTCCTCTGACCCGAAGGATGGATGGACAGCCATATCATCGGTAACGAACCTGGTCTTGCTCTGGATGTTCTCCATGGTCAGTATCACAATACCCTTACGGCTACCCAGGCGGCGGATATAGTCCGCCACCTTGGGATTGTTGATAGAGGAACCAAGGTTGCGCCTGCCGTCACCTGAAAGGAACACCGGCCAGCGCGTATAGCCCATCAGAACGAACATGGTCTACCTCCTCAATGTCGTAACGTGTATCGTACCGTCTTCATCTATGGGAATCATTCTGGCTAGCTGGGTATCGCCCTTCATCCAGTAAACGATGGAATGATATGCTGCGGCCGATGCAAAGGCACCAAGCCCCCTGAACTCGAGCCGGCTGCAGACCTTCCTGACCCGAGCCATATCGGCTTCCGCATGCTTGATACGCTCTTCCGTATCAGGAAGCGATACGGACTCATTCCAATCGATATAGATGTAGTTCTCGTTCACGCCGATATGGATAGCAGGTATACCCGCACGGGCCAGAGCATTTCTGGCCGCAATGCGGGACCTGATATTATCGAAGCCGACTATCACGAGGTCGGGGCCGAAATCGGATATGAGGTTCATCACATCCGTCTCGTCCTTGATGCTCATATGTATAGGCGTCGTCCTGCACTCGGAAAGTATCTGAAGCAGGGACGCGAAGGCCGTAACCTTCCTGCGTCCCTTCTGATACTTGGGAATGATATAGTTGTCGTAGTTGACGTGCTCTATCTTCTCCCTGTCGACCAGAATGAACTGGTCAACATGCGGAGTAAGATAGGGTGCGATATGCGACGACAGGAAGCCGCATCCAAGTATCATTACCTTCATACCGTCCACCACAGGACATCACTCCTTGCACAGTACGCTCGCCATATAGCCGGACCTGAACGTGGCCTTGCTCCTGCGTGGAAGTTCGACATCGCCGACCTCCTCCTCCTCGATGCGCCTCTCCTTGACGACCTTCGTGGTCTTGACGTCCTTGACAGCGGCCTTGGACGTAAGCCTGACGATACGCTGCATCACATCCTGTGCGAGCTGCGGATGGAAAGAGCTGACCTCCAGGACAGCATGAGGATAGTCGTTCATGTTCCCGGAGTTGAACCCCCTGTATCCACCGACATGCAGCACAATCACGGGCGGAGAGTCGTAGGTCTGCAGGAGAGGGAGCGCATCCCGAAGGAACGGATGGCTGTTCTCGTCCATATCGGAAATAAGGATGATAGCCTGCGGCACATCGGCGTCCTTGCGCCTCTGGATGCGCTGATTGAGCAGAACGAAAGAGGAACCGATAGATGTCATACCGCTGCAGCTGATAGTAGCCAGCTCATGATGGGTGATGGACTTCGCCTGCGTGTTGAAAGCGATGATATCTGTGATACCTGTCTTGGCGCGGCTGAAAGCCTGATACAGACCCTGCGTGATGGAGACGGCGCTCTGCATGGAACTGGAAACGTCGACAATGAGCGCAAGGCTATCCACATCGTAGTTGGCCAGCATATCCTCCATGACCTGTTCGGCCCTCTGCTCGAGCTTTCTAGAAAGACCGGCCGAGATGGCCCCGGTCTGCTCCAGGTGCTCCTTGATGGCGAGGAAGGATGTAGGGTCCTGCACGTCATCGGCCATCGCCTCGGCGAACTTGTCGAACTCGACATCGCCCATGGCATTACGGAACCATCTCGCATGTCTGAAGAAGTCATCAGACCTGACGGCGTGGGCGAGCTCAACTGCCTCATCGGCCGAACCGACCCTCTGCATGACCATATGCATAGGGATACCGAACCGGGAGAGTAGACTGGCCGGTGAGAACGCAGCCTTGTCCTTCGCTCCGCGGAACATGATGGCCGAGGCCGCCTTCGCTGCGGTATCCGGACTGTTATCGGTCTCGAGCCGGATGGCCATGGTATCGGCACCGAGGAAATCCTCGTAACCGACCGGGCCGACGTTCATGAACTTGTCCGTGGACGTCTGCGAAAGCGCATATGCCAGAAGGTACCTGTCATTGACGATTTCCTTGTCGTCGCAACGGGTCCTCTGTATATAGAGGTCATAGAACAGCGACCTGAACTTGTCGGGAGCTATAAAATAGGCCCTGACAATGTCGTCCTTCCTGGACTTGGCGATGCGATGGGCAATCGCATAGCGGAGCCTACGGGTGTTGGACTTGCCGTTGGACTTCACGACATCAACAGCTTCCAGGATATGAGACAGCGGAAGTCTATCCATCTGGAACATCTCCCATGCCACACTCCTGTACGTCGACGCCGGGTCCTTCACGTTATCGGGAACCGGAGAATTGATGAGAGCCACAAGAGCCTTCATGAAGTTACCCCTGTGATACCTGTCCTTGTTCTCGAGCAGGGATACCATGGACCTGGCGAGAGTGTCAGCATCCTCGCTAACAGCTCTATCGAGGTCGATATTCCTGCCGCCCTGCAGATAGGAGATATAGTTCTCCCTGTTGTCCGTTTCGGTGCTTGTCATGGATTCACCAACTTTCACTTTTTCTTTCCAGACCTTTTGAGTATCTGACGTGTGTGAGGATTGCGATACAGATAGCGGACCGGTTCCGCATCATCAGACGACTCACCGACATTCTCGTTCTGCCTGGAAGGCGGCACAAGATATTCCTCGTCGGAATACTGACGTTTACGTATCTTGAGACAAAAAGGGCAAGGCTTACCGTCGGGAGAACCTTTATCATTACAGACAGGACAAATCGTATGTTTTTCTCGAATCATACCACCCCAAAAAAAGGAAAACCGACCGGACATACCGGTCGGGTCTATCCAAAGGACGCACCGCGGTACACGACTACGGCACCTTCCTCGGTCCTGACGTCATAGTCCTCGGAAGAAAGACGGTCTGCCGCATCTGCGTCGAGCTCTCGCACGACAGAGACAAGGTTCGCCCTGATGTCGTTATCGGACATAGGGTTAGGCAGCTCGTACTCCTTGCCGAAGACCACCAGACGCTGGGTCATGGTAACAGTTTCCTGGGTCATGGTCTCACCTACTCTGTATGACTGTAATAAGGGGTAATCGCCACCGTGCGGAAAGAGGGGGATTGTTGCATTGAACGGGATTCGAACCCGTGCTTTTAACTCCAAAGGTTAATGTCCTTCCAGACTGGACTATCTATGCGTATCCTACTGACCTATGGTGGCTGTAACCCGGCGCATCGAAGATGCTATACGAGAGGAAACAACGCCACCGTGGTGAACGCGGGATTGGATGCAAAAGTTGGAATTGAACCAACAATCTTTCGATTAGGAGTCGAACGCCTTACCATTTGGCTATATTGCGTATCCGCGCTCGATGGTGGCTGAATACATCTGTCGTCGTACGACAGCAGTGTACCCGACGGAATGTTCCGAAGGTATCCATCTCATGAGCTATGCTTCCAAGCAGTTGTCGGTGCGTCTCTACTCCGCGAAACCAATCCCGGAGGAAGAAGACACGAGACCACCGTGGGCGAGAGGGTATTCGAAGGCATGGTCACTGTCTGCGTATCCTCGTCGCATGGTGGTTGAGGTCTTCAAGATAGGGTAACACACAGGAGGTATATATTTTTTTCGTTTTTTCCTACCTTCCGAAGGTAGGAAAGTAGGAACAATCATCGACATTGAACTCAATGATACGCAATCCCGCACAGAAAATATACATCACTCCACTCTTCATGGCATGCATAACATGAAGCGGATTGCCACACGACCGAATCAACCTCTACTGGCCCCCAGTCAATATCATCACTGTAGCAGAAAGGGCAGAAAACACCACCACGCTTCAAATAGTCATGGTAAACATGACCAAGCCCGGTAAGAGAATTATTGTCTCTATCCACAACATCGGTCAGACAGTAAATATCATCCCACTGACTACCGCACGCCACGCACTCGACTTCAATGAATACAAGACCAGCATCGACCGTTATATCCTGGCCGGACAGTGACATACTCCCCCGTCTAAAGACAGGGGCTTCTTGTTTCATAGACCAAACTTGCATCTATATTAACTAGATGTAGCGGCTCGGTCTCCACAAGCGTAACTTCGGGTGTGCCCCACCCTAGGTCTGCAAATGCCCTACTGACAATGTTTACCGCAGCATTCAAGTCCCTATCGATTGAGAAATAGCAATTCAGGCATCGAAATACTGTTTCTGATAGGGAATGCTTGGTTACGGTACCACAATTAGAGCATATCTGACTTGTATATTTCGGGTCTACGCTCACAAGTTTCTTACCAGCCTCTTCCGCTTTGTAAGAAACTATGTTCATGAGCATGTTCCATGACCCATCATGTATCGACTTTGCAAGTCGTCGATTGCGCACCATATTTTTGATATTCAATTTTTCGACTGCTATTATATCGTATTTACCGACGATGTATCGGGCTGATTTATGTAAGTAATCGAGCCGTTGCCGAGTTAATTTTCGATAGCATCGGTTCAAACGTGCGATAGCGCGGTTACGGTTTCGTGAACCACGTTGTTTTCTCGAAACGAGCCTATGCAACTTCTTCAGTTTCGCTTCTGTTTTCGATAACAGTTTCGAGTTCTCGATGTACGAACCGTCCGACAAGGTCGCAAGCTTACGAATACCGACATCGATACCGACCGATTTAGACCTGTCAAGCTTACGTGGGGTCGGGTCTGGTAGGTCGACGCTGAAGCATACAAACCAATCACCGCATCTGTCTTTCGTAATCGATACAGTTTTCACGGTTCCGTTGACCGGTATCTTACGGTGGTATTTCATCTTGACCGTACCGATTTTACTCAGTATGACATGGTTACCTTCGATTTTCCAACCCGATTGCGGGTACGTGATAGTTGCGAACCAGTCGGGCTTCTTGTAGCGAGGAAACCCGGGCTTTTCACCAGTTTTAACACGACGGAAGAAGTTCTGGAATGACTTATCGCATCTGCGTATTACATCTTGCAGTACCTGTGAATGCACGGTCCCGTATTCCGGGAACTCCGATTTCAGGTCAGGTAGTTGTTTGATTTGGTCGAACGCTGACATCGACAGTGACCAATCGCGGTATCCGATTCTACGTTGGTACAAGCATACATTGTACAGGTCTGCGCATAGTCGCAGAGTGTTATCAAGCCGTGATACCTGTTCTCGGCTTGGGAACAACCGATACTTGTACGTTTTTCTCATTCCGATGCCTTCAATTATCACATATCGTATTACCCATATATACGTTACGCCGCACAATTCATCCCCGCAATGAATTACGGGGTTTTCTTGTGGAAATATTTATAAATTGGAACCACACGAAACACAGCGCATACCACCGGACAGGATATACTCGAGCTCATTGTCTTCCATATATGCACATTGATGTGCCGCATATATCTAGTTCACCCAATCGTACGCTTGATATCGAAGATGAGATAATGGTCCGTCTTGCCCACATACAGAGGCTTCAGGATATCCGGATTGACATTCCGATGACCGCATAGCGGACATACGTATCTCTCGGTTCCACTACGCTCCAGGAATCGTATCATACAACCCTGGCAAACAACGATTCGTCTATCCTTCCTTCGCTTGAGTTGGCGCTGCTTTCCCATCAAAGTAAAGATTGACCGAACCACAATATAAAGATAATGAGCTATGTAAGTTCATGCAAGTAATATTATATACTAGATGCGGGGCCTATTGACCTCGCACAATTGTGCGAATCTCATTTCTGCGGCCTGAACACGAGAGGAACAAGGAACTGGGCCTCATGTATATCGCAGCCATGCCCGTATTTGTGGTTCTCGCCAAAGCTTTCACCGTGGTCGGCAGTAACCACTATAGAATCATTCGGATGGTTGACCAGAAATCCATTCCAGCTGCGTTTCACCAACCACTCACACGCTTCTTTCTGACGCTGTTTCAGATAGTCGAGATGCGACTTCGATATAACGTCCCGACCCTGATTGTAGCGAGGTGTAAGTCGGGCTATCTTCACGAAATCGCGGGTTTTCGTGTTGCCGTAATTATACGGCTGATGTGTCTCACCGAACCACAATATCAGCAGGTAGGATTTGCCGAGATTGAGCTGATTGGCAAACTTTATGAGCTCATTGCCGGATTCATAGTATCGCTTGAAGACCTTGTATGTATCGAAATGCTTCTGGATACCCTTGATGGGCATGTTGGCCAGTTCAAGATGCACATTATCCGTCACCAGATGTACCTTGGTGCCATTTGCGCGGAGCTCCTGCGCGTAGTTGAACCGCTTCCGGAACAGGCGTTCACCGACGACCGGCTCCGGAAGACGATTGTAACTAACCATATCAATGAACGTCGTGAGTGTGTGGTTCGTATATGTCATGGCCTTTATGGGCTTGCCAATATTCTGATTGAACAGCGACGTATTCGCCGCCACATAGGTATCATAGCGAAGGGAATCGAATATGACCCAGATACGACGCATCGGCGGCATTATGCGGGAACCCACCTGTGGATACCGCTGTCCGACACGGATATGCGATATATCCTGCCATCATTACCTCGCATCTGATACCCCTCCGAATACAGAGTGGCGGAATCGGATGGCGACGGTCGTGTCCGATGATATTCATCATCCTTGACCGTAGGCTTGCTCGGCCCTGGACGCTTTGCCTTCTTCGCGGGTTTGGGCGTCTTCTTCGGTGCCTTCCCCTTCTTTTTCGCCGGCTTCTTGGGTGCCGACCTCTTCGGAGCCTTGCGCTTTGGAGCCTTACGAGTGGTCTTTTTAGGGGCGGTCTTCTTTGGAGCGGACCGTTTTGAGCTTCGACCAGGCGTAGGATTCGATGTCTTTCTCCAGTAACCCTTCCGAACTCCACGCTTACCCGGGACCCAGACCTCCCAGCGGCTACCGACCTTGCGGTACTTCTTACCCTTAACAGTTTTGGTTGTTGCCATTTTTCTCACACTCGCTTGCTTTTGTCATGTAATAACCTATGATTGAACATAGGACAAGACCTCCGACGAAACCGCCGAACGCACCTACGAGAAGATAATTGACATTCATTGCCGTGGCGCTGAACATAAGCTCATCTGCATCGATATCCGTCGCAACAGGAGGGTCGTCATCATAATGGTCGAAAACATCGTAAGCATATTCGCATTCGCGTATGAAATCATCCAGAAAACTACCGACGTCGGATACGAATTCGGAAGCATTGGTAGATGACATAACAGGTGGGTCGCCAAAGGACTCATCGAACATTGACTGAACATACGAATCGATAGTAAAGCAACGATATTTGCAATCATCAGTAAAGGAAAGAGCGTTATGCTCGTCCACCGATTCGAGCTCGTATTTCGTCGCATGGGCTTCATCGATAAGCCCCATGATATCGTATTTCGCAGTATCGCAAAATTCCTTCACATCGGAAGAGGTCAAAAGGGCGTCATCCACATACGCCTCGATAGAATCAGTTCCGTCACCAAGACCATCATACCAGTGACGCAAATCCGGAGGAAGTTCGCCATAATCCATGCCATACCATTATTACGAGGAATATATAAACCCATCTAAATCACATCGAAAATAATATATACGCCATATGTCATCACTATCATCATGAACTATCCGTGTCCCGGACCAGTTTGCTGTCGGCTCGGCAGCTAACATCCGCAACGCATGTAAAGGTAGTTCTATGAAGTTTCTTTTATGGGGTCGTAGCCTAACTTGGATAGGGCCCCTGGTTTGGGACCAGGAGATTGTCGGTTCGAATCCGGCCGACCCCATTCTTCATGGACCCGTAGCAAAGTCTGGTCAACGTGCCTGGCTGCAAACCAGGAGGCCCCGGTTCAAATCCGGGCGGGTCCACTACAATACCATACATACATCTATCGTGACGTATATAGCCACAACGGCGCTCCGAAAAAGATAACGGAAGACGATTTCACCTCTGTCTACTCGAGAAAGGGCACAAGGGGCCATGTCGCTGCTTCTACTGCGGCGAGACCTTCTGATTCCAGTGGTCAACCGCCTCTCGAGCCTTGGCGGTCTTGCATGCAACAGGCCACCAGTAGCCATGATAAGGCTCTTCATCCCAGCCAAACCGACCATAGTGTTCAGGCTTTTTCCGCAAAAGATTGGCTCGATGTGAAGTATGCAAACGCTCATCACCTATCCATCGCGGCATCTCAACCTCATCCGTATCGGGCTCGATATCGCCGATATTGCCTATACCTCGACGTCTACACTCGCACTTCATAGCGCAGATATACGACGCCAGGGCACGTTCATGACCCTTCCACATTCGTACGGCAGGATGATTACGCCACGGAGAGGTCGGACTACCGAACCCCATATTAAGCTCATATATGCACTCCGCCTCGAGCACCTGCTTCCACAATCTCCGATTATCGAGCATGCGGGCACACTCGGCAAAGTCAGCCACAGGCAGGAACGTCTGCATGATATCACGACTCTAAACGAATGCCATGGTCGTGAAGTATACCATTGATTGAAGATGTGAGCTCGATGAACTTTATCGGAACCTTGCCGCTGTATACGACAAGCGCCCAGACAGTTTCAACGGAGTCGACCTTGCAGTAGTATGAATCCTGGCGAAACCACTCGACAGGCACACGTTCGAACTCGACACCATCACCAACCTTTGAATCAACGGCGTCGTACATCTGCATACACCGTTCACAGGTAACATGAGGCCTATACAGCGTTAGACTCTCGCCGCTCGAACCACATAAAGGTCGAACGCCCATGCATTCAGCATCGCCGAACACATCGCCAAAGACGGCAGTAAAATGAACTTTCATGTATATCACTCCATGAGTATGAAACGATGTCCGCCGCAATACGGGCAGTGATACGACCTGCCCCGAAGTTTCAACGAACCCGACAGGTCCATAGGGGAAGACTCCGAAGCTCTTGAAAAGCATTCCGAATCGCAACATACTATTCGCATCAATGATACAATACTCTACCGCCTATATAGTGTTTACCAACCACGCGCATGTGGATACGGGCCAGCCGTTCTCGAAAGGTTAAATTCACGGCAGAACGATAGCAATCCAGGTGACTAAAATGCCACCGCAAAAAACAGAGGATGAACTGGACGATATCGCAGACGCCGTGCTAACCCGGATATACGAGGAAACGATACCCCCGATGGACTTCATGGCCTTCAAAAAGGACCCGGACAGGGAAATAGAAATTGGTTTCTATCGCCGCTACTATCTACCGAAAAAAAGGCAAATGATAATCCTCGAGACCGTCTGCAAGGAACGCGGGTGCACATCGGTCGAGATAATGCGTATCAAAATGAAGGTAATGTGCTGGGCTCCCGCGGGATGACGTCAACACTCATCCCGCATGCGTTTATTTTTTCGCTTACGCCACCCCTTCGATTTGTAGCTCTCGCCGCTGCATGCAGGGCAGCTGCACACAAGGTTCCACTTGCGTATCCTACCCAGCGTACGCGGCTCGTTCGCGTAGTCACATTCGACTATACCGCCACCGTAGCGAAGGTCCTGATACACGCGAGCTCCGTCGCACTTCCAGACCTTCACCAGTATACGATACCTGCGTTTGACTGTTCGATAAGTATGACGATATCGTCTGTATCGCCTTCGTCGTCCTTTGACCGTGTAGTATCACCTATGCCGCGGGGGCCACCCGCATCGGCATCCTGCCATCACCACTGGTCATGGAACTCCTCCCCGCATACACTGCATCGACTATCCCTGAATATACGATACTGCTTGCACGCCTGGCAGTAACCAAGTCCGTCCTTCACCATCAGAAGACAATTACGCAACCAGGTATATATGAGTGAACTACACATAACCTAACACCTTTGGTGTTGAGGATATAGCTTCTTGCGAGTACAATTCCTGAATCGGAATGCCTGTTTGTCGCAAATTACCGACAAATTGTCGATAGGCTGTCCACAAGCCATTCTGTAATAGGTATCTTATCATGATATTGATGGAACTGTTTTCATCCCTATCCATGATATTACCGCAATTACATTCCATAACGCGTTTCCACAGGGGCATATCATGCTTCTTTCCGCAGCAACAGCACGTTTTAGTGGTATCTCGCTCATTGATTTCTATTACTCTTTTACCTACACGTTCCGCCTTATAGGTTAGAAATCCAACGAATCTGCCGATATTTCCGGTATTATGCATACTGGCATGTAGTCTCTTTTCATATTTATTAAGCTTACATAGTCCCTTGACAGACAAATCGCCGACTATAATAGTGTTCGCCTTCGTATTGTTTATCACCTTCCTTGATAGTTTATGCTGTGCATCCCTGATTTGATTGGATGATTTTCTAATGCATCTGTTGTACGCTTTATTAAGACGCGTCCATTTTTTCGAATATTTCTTGCAATGGTCTCTCCGGGCTTGTATGCTCCTCGTTTTAGGTAACCAATACTTATCAGGCCGGTCAAGTTCAAAATGTATGAACCTACCGCCAGAATTAACAGCCTGATGCTTTTGCGCTCCGAGGTCGAACGCCTGGTATAGTTCATTATCCGTATAGTCGATTACCGGTTGCTCATACGTGATAGACAGATAATATCTGTCACCCCTCCTGAATACCGAAACTTCGTAAACCTTAACTTCCGTAAAACTGTATTTATCCGGTAGTGTAAATACTAGTGGTGTTTTATCATATTTTTGTGATAGTCTAATACAATTGCCACTGAACTTGAAACCAGACTGATTATAGGTCATCGTCGTAAAATACTGTTTCCCTTTGAACCCAGGTGGCCTTGCGCTATGGTCCTTCTTTCGAAGAGCAAAGAACGATTTGTAATCAGCGTCGAGTTTACGTAATATCATCTGTAGAACCTTACTGTAAACCCAACCATACTCCGGAAATTGCCTTTTCAGAGCTGGAAGAGCGTTTTGCTGTGTAATATAGGATACACACTCTCCTCTTTTCTCTGCTTCTCTACGCTCTTTGAGTGCGAAGTTATATATCAACCTACACCTTTCCGATAGATGCCAAAGTACATCTT
>Ga0180433_10009259_pt1 | contig 12089 bp, 5 predicted proteins | sample SS_ome_8_FD_132980 | JGI IMG/M metagenome (GOLD analysis project Ga0180433, IMG submission 132980) | Hypersaline lake sediment archaeal communities from the Salton Sea, California, USA - SS_1_D_1 metaG | ecosystem: Environmental > Aquatic > Non-marine Saline and Alkaline > Hypersaline > Sediment... | reverse complement strand
GAGAAACTTTAATCTTCTCGTCAACATCTATCTTATCTGGCATCTTCTTGCAAGCATTTCTATAATTAATCCAGATTGTTCTTTCATCTCTATTTAATAATCTTGCTATCTCTGAAAATCCAAATCTCAAATTCTCTCTTAAATACTTACATAAAGATTCTGCTGGGCTTAATCCAATGTTAAATATTGCAATTGGAACTCTTACTTCTTTTCTTGCTATCTCGAGAACTTCATCTAATCCAAGAGCATATTTCTTCCTAAACTCTTCATCTAATGTAAGCAGACTCTCAAAATCAACATATTTTCTCTGTAGTTTTTCATTAAATATCTGTAAGATTTTCTTTTTCTTTTTAACAAGAACAACTGCCAACAAGCTAAGTTCAAGTCTGAATACAATAAATCTTATTAATGATAATATCCATGTAACAGGTCCTGCTGTAATATGCCAAGGATCATTTGTTCCCTGACTTCCAGTAGAATAAGTTCCTAAAGGCAAGCCAGAATCAACATCAACTATGCAATAATAAACAGTTTTCTGCCCATCAACATCTAAATCCGCATCAGTATCTCTAAAAAAATCACCATTACGTAAATCTAAAGCAGTAAAAGGAGTTCCATCACCTTCAGGATCATTTCCAGAATCATATCTATCATATAAAGTTATTTGAGTTGTAGCTGTATCACAAGGTTCAGCTATATCAAGATGAGCAATAAAATTCTCAGAAGAAATAACTTCTGTTCCATCATGTCTTGTTAAATCTCTTCCTCTAAAGTAAAGTGTCTTACCCTCTACAGATGTGTCTAAATGAACATTTCCTATATTCTTAATAATCATTGGACTTTCAGAAGAAGTAGGAGAAAGCCCCTCACTAATTGTACCAAAATTTACATTATCTGTAGAAAGCTTAATTCCTTTTGTTGGATTTGGAGCAAAGTAATCATCTGTTTCGTGAAAAGGAAGATTATCAGCTGTCCCGCCAGAAGAATCTTTAAAATCTGTTATATAAATCTGCCAATCTTCAGGGTCATCATAATAAAACATTTTAGCTGTACAGGTGTAGTTCCTACAATCAGAATCTTTTCCACATATATCTGCAGGTACAATACCTACACCTGAACAAGCAACCTGAGTAAACTGCCTCTGACTATTATAATGATAAGGAGTATTATCTGTATTTTCATAATATCCAGAAATTACAACTCCAGTATCTGGAAGATTAATAATCCCATTTTTATCCCATACAATAAAATTAAAATCAACATTCGTGGTTGTAGTTCCACTTCCATCATCTGGGTTAAGATAAACTGAACCAACAGGGGGAGCTTCTATATCGACAATCTCGGGAGCAACATTGTTAAGTGTGACTGTTCTTTCTTCTGTTTCTGCAAGATTTCCAATCTCATCTTGAGAATAAGCTTTAAAAACATGTTCTCCAGGCAATATTGAAGTGAAATTGTTAAATAAGTTTTTATAAGAATAATTTCCATATAATCCAAGAACCTCTTGTTTTGATAAGCTTCTATTAAATATCATTAAATCATCTAAAGTTCCATTAAAACAATATAATTCATTTTCACATCCAACAGATAAAGAATTTGAATTAGCATCAATTGTTACACTTGCTTTATTGGTTCCAACATCTTTTCCATCAACATATAAATAATCAGAAGTTATATTCCTCATCCAAACAACATGGTGCCAATTAGAATCTATAATTCCAGAATCACTTTCAATAATATTTCCTAAACCTGGCCTATAAGCTATCAGTTTATTATTCATATCAAACTTCAAACCATAACCTGAATTATACTTACTTAAAATAACCTGTTCTCTGGCATTTTCAAGTTTCTTAAACCAAACAGATAATGTAAAGTCAGTTGTTAAATCTAAACTATCATCATCTAAAATTTCTAAATAGTCTCTATCACCATCAAAACTTATTCCTCTTCCTAAATAGCCTCTATCTAAATATGAAATATCTACCCTAAGATAAGCTCTATTTTCATTCATATAATCAGAAGTTTCATCAACAATCTCCTTTAAAGAGGCATAATTTATCTCAGCTCTAGTATATCTATTGCAAGCATCACAATAATGACCCCTAAATCTTATAACATCAGTAGCTCCACTTCCCTCAACAATATGACTTTGTTCTCCTTCTCCTGAATAATCTTCATAAGTAGCAATTGGATTATAAAGATCATTATAATAAACAGTTAAATACGACTCTTCATCAGGCATATGAATCTCAGTTATATCATATTCAAACTCATAACTATGGCCATCTTGAATATTTATTGATTGGCTTAAAGAAGAATAATCATGAGTTGCTTCTGGAGGATAACCATATTTTGCGAAACCATTTTCTATTCTCCAGTCTGTTCCCACATACCAATTTCCTTCACCATTAAAACTAGATTCATCAACTAATTCAGGCCCTCTCTTATTTTTCAAAAGATCTTCCATTCTATACCATGAAACAAGAGAATCATCAAAATCAATAAAAACAGAGACATTATCACCTCCTCGATAAGTATCATTTGAAGTTACATTAACAAAAATTCCTAAATCTACAGAAGCAAGATTTTCAGGTGTTGGAAATGTAAAATCAAGCGCAGGAGCAACTCCTTGCTGTAAGATAATATCATCTTGAAAAATCCCTCCAATCAGCTCTTTTCCTTCAAGTTCTGTGAAATGATTTTCAATCAATTCATTATAACTGGCAGTCACTTCATAAGTATAATTTATTTTTCTACCATTATTAACATAACTCACAGCATTAATTATATCTGTAAGTCCATTAATATCACTAGTTAATGAAAAATCTTCTTTAGGATTCTGAATAGCTTCTCCAATAACACTTGCTCCATTAATATCTGAAACACCATCTGTAACATAACCCCTATAATACCATTTTCTTATTAATTCAGAACCAAAATCGACTTTCTCAGCTCCAGTATAGCTAAAATTCAAAAAAGTATTATTAATATTTGTTCCTCCGCCATCCTCATGTAAATAAACATTTATTCCTTCAATATTTGTCATGTTTGTATTTCTAAATATGTTATGTCTTGAAGAAGATGCGCTACTTGCAGACCTTATATGTATTCCAAGATCCTTGCTTTGATTTATCTTGTTGCTATCAAAAACATTATAATTTGAATCATATAAATAAATACAAGAATAATCTTCATTATCTTCAGGCCCATTATACCTAGAACAATTAAAAATACTATTATTATAAAATATATTTTTATTAGATTTAGAAAGAAAAATTCCTGCAGCAGTGGATGATGTTATATTGTTGTTAAAAAAAGTGTTGTTTTCTGAATTATAAATATAAACCCCATTTATTGATTCATTAATAAAGTTGTTTATAATAAGATTGTTTGATGTCATAGCAAGATCAATTCCATAACTACAATCTTTAAAAGTATTATTCTCTACTTTTGAATTAAAAACATTCTGAAGACGCACTCCAGACCATGAATTAGGTGAACATAAAGTGTTGTTATAAATATGAGAATAATTAGCTCCTTTTACAAGAAATATAGAATATCCATAAGTTGAAGTTGAAATTGTACAATTTATAATAGTTGAATTTGTGCTATTAGAATATACCCCAAATGTAAACAAGCCAGTAAGTGAAATTGATTTTCCCTGACAATCTAAAGTTACATTTTCAGCAGTTATATTCATACAAGCCCCTATGCCCTCAGGACCAAGATCTTTGTTTATATTATTTTCTAAAGTATAAACAGTGTTTGGGATGTCTAAAACCTGGCAATTTGTGATTTCAGCAGGATTTTTGCAAATTGCAATACATCTTACATTAAAATCTGAATTACAATCAGAAAAATCCCAATTACGCAACCATCTATCATCTGTATGATCATATCTTCCACCATATCCTTGATTTTGATTTTTGTTATCAGTCCACTCCACACAATTTAAATCTAATGCTCCAAATTTATCACTTCCACTCCAAGCAACAGTAGGGCTTATTATTCCTGTTCCAGTTGCTTGAGTCATGTCTATATTTCCATCTAACATATCATCCCAATTATCTGCAAGTTTGTTAAATTCTTGATTTGTATTATGCCACCAATAAATTTCCTTGTTAGGATCATAAACTTGAATTGGCCCTTCTCCTGAATCACCTCTCATATCTCTTATTTCATCCACATCACTAATAGAAAGAAAAGCATGAATATCTGTAATTTCATCACAATTAGAATCTAAATTATCTGGCTGATAATTCGCACAAAAAGCATCAGCGCCTTCTCTAGCTCTACCTAATTCTTCAGGATCTTCTTCACTAAAATCACCTTGATGAGTATCTGTAGCAATATAAACTATTGTTTTTGAGAATATTGTAGGATCAACAATATAATCAATCTCCATATCTCCATCAACAACTCTTAAATCAAAAACATCTTGCTCACCAACTAAATTATCTAAATAAACTTTATTATATTCATTATCAATCAAATCCTCAAACTCTGCAATAATTTCATTTCCATCAACTTCATAAACCTCTATTCGAGGATTGCCATTCGCAATTCTTGGAAAAATAGTTATGTCCCGAGTATTATCAAGTAATTTAGAAAAAGTAACTCTCACATACTCTCCATCTGCAATTTCCTCACTCCAAATTCCATCTAGCTGATAAGTTTCATTATAAATATCAGAAATAAACTCTTTATTTTCATCAAGATGCTCTGCTCTTGAAATTTCAATAATTAATAAAAATTCATCTCCTGTTTCAGAAAACCATTCAACAGAATCTAATAAATTATTTTCATTTGTATCATAAGCTGTAAAACTTACCCTTTCTTTCTTATTATTTTTTATTTTGTATAATTTAATATTTCCAAGCTCTCCTCTTGGAAACTCTCCTGGAAGTTTTGTATAAGTTAAAACATCTTCATAGAAAACATCTGCTTCTACTCTTATTCTCTTTCTATTTCCAGAAATTTGTTCTACAAGTTGTGGGGCAACTGTAGTATAAGTAAGTTCAAAATCCCTTGCTTTTTCTTTAACCTCAAGTTTTACTTTTCTACTAAAAAGTTTTTTATCAATACTAGCCTCAACCTGTTTTCCATTTGCCTTAACTTTGATATTTTCTGCACTTTTTGGTAAAGTAAGTTCAAATCCACTAGCTTTATCTGTTGTGAATGTTTTCTTCCAGTTAACTTTCTGTCCAACTGCTGCTTGCCCTTGCACAAATTCCTCACTAATAACCTCCACTCCTGAATCTAGAACCAAACTTACATCATATTGCTCAACTTCTGGCTTTTCAAATGCTGTCTTAAAAGAAACAATATCTCCTAAAATACTAGAAAAAGAAATCAATAAAGCTACTACAACAACTGCTATCATAACAACCAACACCCTAGAGAAAGTGATTTTAATCGCCATTTAAAAAAGCCAGGCTACTTGAAGAATTTTTTAGGGTGTGTACAAGCAGCCCAGCTAAAGATTTAATTAAAACATGATTAAAAGATAAAAATAAAAAAATTAAAGAAAATAAAGAAATATCTAGAAAATTAACACAGCTACCTCTTTTTACGTGTAAATTCAACACTTTCTACACACCCTAATAACTTAATATGTATGTATAATAGTTTTTAAATTTAACTCTTTTTTACATATAAATAACTTAATTTGTATGTATAAATCACTTAAAAAAGCTATTTTAAGAAAAAGAACCTACTTGATTATTATAAATCCCTTGTACTTCTGTTATATACAAGCCTTCATTAAACAACATAACTTCATCTAACTGCATGTTTAAACTTCCAATACTTAACATCCTATCATCTGGCTCTGGTTCTCCAACCATATCAATTGTATTAACTAATTGTCCGTCAACATAAACTCTCAACTTACTATCCCCTGTTCCATCTCCTATCCAATCAATACTTAAAGCAACATGATGCCACATATTGTCACTAACACTCTTAGAATTTTCTGCACTTTCAGTAAGATAAGAAAACTCAACTTTTCCATTAACAACAGAAACATCATAATTATCTCCCTTGCTTATAATATTTCCATCTCCTTGTGTTTTAATCCAAAAACTTAAAGCAAATTTATCTTGAATATCTAAACTCTGACTGCTTCCACAACTAATAGCACTAGTAAAAACAGCGCTTTGTCCAAGTCCTTCTCCATACTCAACACTCCCTGTACAAGGATTTTTATTTTCTATAAAATCATCTAAACTATTATCAAATTTCCACCAACTGATAATTCCTCCAGGAACTTCTAAAACCTTCTTACTTGAACTAGCTTCTCTTCCAATTCTATCATCAGTAACAGGAAAAACAGAAACACTGTCAATCTTTCCAAGATCATCAAAAGGTGAAAAAGAATACATCTTGCTTCCTAATTCATCTATTCCCCCTGAAACTTTCTCAGAATGACTGTTTCCCTCTTCATCATAAAAAACAACCATAATAGCATCTAAAATTCCACGTCCAGCTCCTCTGCTGACTCTAACATTAACAGATCCTTGCTGTCTTAAAATTATCTCAGCTACATCCAAATCTATTCCTAACAAGCTAACAGAAGTTTCAGCTTCTCCTCCTCTTTCTCTTACTAAAGGAACCACAATATTCACTACAATCAAAATAGCAACTACTGCAATTAAAAGCAATAACACCATAACAATAACATTACTTTGAGCTTTTTTCATCTTCATAATAAGAATTCAATATTTAAAAATTAATCCATCCCACCATAGATAGATTTTTATATTCTTTATTTTTAATTATTAAAAATGGCGTGGTTGATTCCTCTTAGTATTTTATTGCCAATAGCAGCAGCTATAATAGTGCTTATTGTAATTTTATGGATAGTTTTTTTCAAATACAAAAAAATAAGTGGAAAATTATCTTTTAAAAAAGCAAGATTTGCATTATATAAAAAACACTTAACACACCTACAACAACTTCAAGAATATTCAGAAGAAGATTTTAAAAGATTCAATAAAGTTGTAAGAGCTTTTTTCCAAGAATATCACAATCTTCCACAAAGTCTAACATATTTAGAACTAGCAAGTGAGTTTAGAAAACAAAAAAAACCAGAATATAGCAAGTTCTGCAGATTAATGTCTGATATAAGCTATACTGGAAAATCAAAAACAACAGAAGTTAAAAACCTCGTAGAGATGTTTGCAAAAATAGTTGAAAATTATTAATCACCACATTATCTTGCTTCTACTCAATAAAACCTGTTTCAATAAGAACAAAGCTATAACAGCCATAATTAAATAAAAAGTTAAATTAATGCTTCCAAGTTTTGTTGTCACACCAACAATCTCTTTAAAAGAACTCTCTAACTCTTTTTTATTTTGAGCATTAAAGTATCTTCCATCTGTATTATATGCAAGACTTTTCAGAGAATCTTCATCTAATTTAGATAAACCATAACTAGTTTCCCCACCTTCTATTGTTCCCACCCCAATAGTATGAACTAAAATTTCATTAAAGTTGGCAAAATCAATAGCTTCATCTACCTTCCCTGTATTAATCTGCCCATCACTCAATAAAATAACAGCCTTATTATTTTCTTTTTTTAATAATTTTCCAGAGCTTGATACAGCTTCAAAAATATCTGTCCCGCCAACTTCTCCTATCTGAACATTTTCAATAGCATATTTCAGCTCTTGCTTACTTTTAGTTAGCCCTTGCTCAGTATAACTATCACCTGAAAAACTCACCACACCAACATAAGATTCAAAAGGAAGAGTTTCAACAAAATCAATAGCAGTAACTTTAGCAGCTTCTAATCTACTAGGAAGAAGGTCTGTTGCTTCCATACTCTCTGAATTGTCTATAGCTATAACAAAAGAAAAAGAACTAGCAGCCATTTCTTTATGAATAGTCAATCCAGATAAAGCTAAAACTAGTAAAGTTAGAAAGATAATATCAAAAACTAATAGCAAGATATTTTTCGAGTAAAGATCTATCCCTTTAACTCTTGCAATAGCTTCATAATTTGCAAAACCTAAAGCTCTTCCTCTAATATTTTTTAAACTATAAAAATGAAGAAAAATAAGTAGAGGAATCGCAAATAAAAATACAAGATAAACTGGATGTGTGAAGCTAAGATACATTTTGCTTTCTTATAATCCTCCCTCCGAGTATCCTTTCTTTTAAAAATGTGGCAATTTGAGGTGAAAAAGATTCTGCAGTAGACATCTCTAAAAAATCCATGTTACTATCTCTAAAAACATTTTTCATTTTATTTAATTGAACAGCTGCGTTTGTCTCATAAATTTGTTTAGCTACTTTAGGATTAACTAAAAGTTTTTCTCTTGTTGATATATTCTCAACAACAACCTCTTTATTTAAATCTGGCAGGGTTATATCTAAAGGATCTCTAACCACCATTGCGACAGTTTCAAATAAAGTTGAAAAATTTTCAAAAGTTGTTAAATAAGTTTCATCAACTTTAACAAAATCTGAAATCAAAAAAACCATAGAAGTGCTTTTAGGAAGAGTTCCCATTAAATAATTTAAAACCTCAGTCAATCTTGAATCCCCACCATAAATCAAAGGATTTGAAATTTCATGAACAAGAATCTCAAATTGCCTGTTTCCAAGTTCAGGCATCCTTGTAACAACAACCTTATCATTAAATAAAACAAAACCAATTCTATCCCCTGTACCTAAAATCAGATGAGATAGAGCAGCCACCATTTCTGCAACATACTCGCATTTTAATTTCTCTGTTGAACCAAAAACCATATTATCGCTCACATCAATAACAAACATGAACTTCAAATCTCTCTCTTCAATATATCTCCTAACCAATGGTTTTTGAGCTCTAACTGTTGCTTTCCAATCAATAAGATCAGCATCATCAACAGGACTATAGTCTCTATAACCGTCAAACTCCAATCCTTTCCCTAACAACAACCTATACATAATATTTTTAGGAAGAACTTTCTTAATTAAAGACTCAAGCTCAGCAACTGCTCCAGCAATATCTAAATTTAATTTTCTTTCTGCCATTTTATTCAACCTTGACAATATCAAGAATTTCCTTAATTATCGAATCAGGGCTAATTTTCTGAACAGTAGCTTTATAAGATAAAATCAATCTGTGCCTCAAAACATCATAAACAACATGCTTAACATCTTCCGGAAGAACATAATTTCTTCCTTGCATTAAAGCTCTTGCCTTGCTTGCAATAAAAATACCAATGCTTGCTCTTGGACTTGCTCCATATGAAACAAATTCTGCATGCTCAAAATCTCTTGCCCTTGTTTTTTTAACTATCTCTACGATATACTTTTTAATATTTTCATCTAAATAAACTTTCTTGACAATCTCCTGCATTTTAACTATATCTTTAGGAGTTATAACTGGTTTAAGGTCATACTCTTCAAATCTTTTTAATGTCATATTTGTCTCCATAATCAACAACTCTTCTTTTTCTTTTGGATATCCCATTAATAGTTTAAATAAAAATCTATCAACCTGCGCTTCTGGAAGAGGATAAACACCTGCATTTTCAATTGGATTTTCAGTTGCCATCACAAAAAAAGGATCTGGCAAAGAAAATTGCTTCCTTCCAATTGTAACTTGCTTTTCCTGCATACCTTCCATTAAAGCTGACTGGGTTTTTGGAGGAGCCCTATTAATTTCATCTGCAATAACAAAATTAGCAAATATTGGCCCTTTAATAATCTCAAATCCTTTATTAGGAGTGTATGTTGTGATTCCAATAATATCTGTTGGCAACATATCTACTGTAAACTGAATTCTTTTAACAGAACATCCGCTAGAGGCAGCTAATGCTCTTATTGCAAGAGTTTTAGCTATACCTGGAACTCCTTCAACTAAAACATGCGCATCACACAATAATCCCATAATTAATCCATCAACAATAACTTCCTGACCAACTAAAACCTTTGCCATTTCTTTTTTAAGTTTCTGAATATTTTCAGCTGCAAGCCTTACTTCTGCAGCCCCTGGTCTATTATCTTTAACTGACTTAACTTTCCCACTTTCTTTAACCCCCTTTTCCGAAGTTTTCTTGTCCTTAAATCTGCTCAATAAACTTTTTTTCTTTTTCTTTTTTGCCATTTCTTCTTCTAACCTCAATCTCTTTTTTTCTAATTTTTCTTCCTCTAATTTTCTTGCTTCTGAATCTTTTTTCAAATCTCCTCTAATCTTATCTTCAATTTGCTCTTTCACATCATCTGAAAAAAGCTCATTCTTATATTTCTCTTCAAGTTCTTGCAATCTCTTTTTCAATAACTTACTTTCTTGACTAATAGATGACATCTTTCCTATTTTACCTCTTTTATAAAATCATTAACAATTTTTATATTAAATAGTTTTTGGCTCTCTGTTTGTCTCTTTATTTTCTTCCTTATTCAGCTCTTTAATCTGTGGCATTTGTAAGGCCCTTCTCTTGAACATATAATAAACTATGCCTGCAACAAGAGCAACTATGACAGCTATGATAAAATATAATCTAACATCATAAAATCTTATTCTCCTCTTCGGAGTGGAAGCTTGTGAAATAGCATCTTTACAGGCATTTAAAGCTTCTTCTGTCTTAACCCTAGCAGAAGTAAAATCTCCATCATTAAGATAATCCTCAGCTTCTGTTACAAGTTCTTTTATTTCTATACATTGGGGATTTTCAACAATAAACTCCTCAGTAAATCTTATCAATTCTATAACCTGGCTTTCATTAATTCTTTGAAGATTAATAATGACCTTGCCCCAATCACTATATGAAGGATATCTTGTTGTAACATTAACAATAACCTCATAATCTCCTAATTTATCTGTTCCAAAAAATACAGTTAAAGTGAGATTTTCTTCTTGCCCCACTCCTAATCTTTCAAAAGAAGTTTTATCTAAAGAAGTCTCTACTTCATTGGAGATATTCCCATCTTTAAATGCCTCACTTGATAAACTTAATCCATTAAAACTAGTTCTTCCTGAATTAACAAGAGAAACAGGAATATTTATTGTTTCATTTTCATAAGCAGAAACCTGCCCAGGAACAATAATTTTCAAAGAAACTATCTGGCTTCTGCCACCTCCACCACCTCCGCCAGAACTTGGCTGTGGAACAGGAACAGGTTCTGGGATAGGTTTTGTAAATTCAAGTTGAAAGTTATTGCTTGTTACATTTTCTCCATCTTCATCAGTCATTGTAATATTGAATAATTCTAAAGTGTATCTCTGTTCTAAAGGAGTGAAAATTAAAGACCAGTTAGAACCTTCAACAAATCCCCAAACAATATTTCCTGAACTCTCATTCACAGAAACATTAAATACAAAAGACTGATTATAAGCAGTATCAAAATAATCAACATCTGTAAAATACTGTGATAAATTAATCTCAGTTCTGTTATTGTAAGTTGTGGACTTATCTCCAATATATCCGATAATTTGTGGAGGGGCATTTGTATGATTGATTGTTACATTCCAACTTCTATTAACATATAAATCTGGGAAAAATGGATTACTAACATGTAAAGTTAAAGTTTTATTTTTTCCATAACTCTCATCTGTATAATCTGGAGTAAATTCCCAAGTATAGTTTTCTGAATTTCCTGGACCTAAAAAAGCATCTTTTAATTCTCCGTCTAAAAATATCTCATACCATAGAAGGTCTTCTGGAACAGAATGACTAACATTAAATGTTATATTACTAGGAAAACCCTCTGAAAAATTAAAAAACTCTCCTTCAAGAGGATGATTTATAATTGGCTGCGAGTAAGGTCTTGAACTTATTGTTAAGTTAAATTTCAAGTTAAAAAATAATCCTGACTTATCTATAACATCTATGCTTATATTATAAGGCCCGACATCTGCTTCCCTTGGTTTAAAACTTGCTGAAAATAAAGAAGAGTTTGGAGAGATGAAAGAATTATAATTTAACGTAAATAAATCTGTATTCTGGCCCTCAATATCTAAAATCACATTTAAAACTTCATCATAAAAATCTTTTCCATTTTTAGATATATTTAAGTCGCCATCAGCAAAAAAGAAAAACAAATCAACATTTGCATTTTCTAAAATTTCCATATTATAATTTGAATCAATTGTC
>Ga0180433_10009258_pt1 | contig 12089 bp, 9 predicted proteins | sample SS_ome_8_FD_132980 | JGI IMG/M metagenome (GOLD analysis project Ga0180433, IMG submission 132980) | Hypersaline lake sediment archaeal communities from the Salton Sea, California, USA - SS_1_D_1 metaG | ecosystem: Environmental > Aquatic > Non-marine Saline and Alkaline > Hypersaline > Sediment... | reverse complement strand
TTCCGACGGGGTGGCCGTCAGCAGCCCAATTGCCACCGGCGCGATTCCCTACGAGCATCCGCGAAACATGAGCGTCGGCGGCTCGAAGGGGACGCTCTCGGGCAACTACGCCATGGACTCAGCCGACCTGCTGATCGCGCTGGGAACGCGGTTCGTCTGCCAGAGCGATTGCAGCCGGACCGGTTATCCCAAGGCGGGGCACGTCGTCAACGTCAACACCGACATCGGCGCAGCGACCCACTACAACAAGACCACGGCACTCGCGGGAGAGATCGCGCCTACGCTGCGGCGTCTGTGTGAGCAGCTCCGCAAGTGCAAGGCTGCGGACCCCAAGGCCAAGGCTGCCTGGCTGGCTGATTGTGCAGCCAAGCGTCAGGAGTGGGAGGCGTTCAAGGCCCGGCGATATGAGACGCACTGCCTCTTCGACGACGAGTGGCAGCGCGAAGTGCTCACCCAGCCGGCCGCCATAAAGACAGCCGTCGATTGGGCGCGCGACAACGATGCGGTCTGCTTCTTCGACGCCGGCGACGTCCAAGCCAACGGGTTCCAGATCGTCGAGGACGATCAGCCCGGGCGGACCTTCACCGAGACCGGGGCGAGCTACATGGGCTTCGGCGTCTCGGCGCTGCTGGCGACGGGTATCGCGCCAGAGGGCTTCTACGGGCTTGCACTGACGGGCGACGGGTCGTTCACGATGAATCCGCAAGTCCTCATCGATGGCGTCAACCACGGCGCAACCGGCTGCATCCTGCTGCTGGACAACCGCCGCATGGCAGCCATCTCGGGCCTGCAGCACGCACAGTTTGGCGTGGACTACGCCACCAACGACCATGTCGAGGTGGACTACGTCGCTTGGGCCAAGTCCGTCAAGGGCGTCCAGGCGCTACACGGCGGCTATAGCGTCGCCGAGCTCAAGTCTGCACTGGCCAAGGCCTACGGGCACAAGGGCCTGACGCTCATCCACGTTCCGGTATATTTCGGCGAGGACGAGCTGGGCGGCATGGGTGTCTTCGGTCGGTGGAACGTGGGCAACTGGTGCGACGAGGTTCAGCAGATGCGACACGAGATCGGGCTGTAAACCTCAGTGAACGGTCAAGGACCATAGACATGGGCGAACACAGAACATCTTTGGGACTCAACGGCTTCGCGTGGGCAAGCCTGATTTACGATCAGCCTTACGATTTTGATAAGATCATTTCTCATGCAGTCCGTCTGGGATTTGACGGAATCGAACTGTTCGGGATGCCCGAGGAATATCCCTCTACAGCTTCGGACCAAAAGGCGTTGCGGCAACGGATCGAAGACGCCGGCTTGGTGGTTGCAAGTCTCCAATCGCTACCGGGCGGATTGGGGAATGGCCACCCCGCCAGTGCGTATTCGCTCTGCCGAAACCAGTACACAGATTATATCCAGAAAACGTTGGAGTTGGCCGTTGCGCTTGGATGCGACACGATGGGTGTTTGGGCCGGTGAACTCTTCGGAGATGGGCCAAACGCTCAGAGCATCGATTACATGGTGGAAGTCTATGGCGCTTGTGCGGAATTAGCCAAAGACGCCGGAGTTCCCCTTTGCCTGGAGGCCGAGCCCGTCCAGCAGGTCAACACTCCCGAAGTCTGGTTCCGAATCCTCCAGGGGGTCAACAGCGAATACATGAAAGGCCTGTGCGACTTCGCGCACATCAACGTTCTCAGCAAAGAAGAGCCTTTGGAGCTTTTGACTAGGCTCCAACCATACATCGGCCATACGCACCTGGCCGGCAACGACGGTACCCGCACGACGATCGAGTCACGCAGTTCCACACACTTGGCATTCGGCGAGGGCTCGATGGACGGAGCGTCGATGCTGAACCAGATTCTCGACCAAGGTTACGAAGGCTGGCTGGACATTGACGTCTGGGAGCATCGCGATCCGTTCGGAGCTTCCGAAGCTGGAAAGAAAGCCCTTGATCGGATACTCGCCGGCCGAAATCAGCCGTAGTAGAGCAAGACGAACCCACACAACATGAGCGTCTATACGAAGAAACTGAAGATAGACTCCCAGGCTGAGACGCAGATACTCGACATCAGCGAGCAGGTCAACGAAGTCGTCCGCCAATCGGGCCTCAGCGACGGAATAGTCTCGGTCCACGCGTATCGCTCGACCTGCGCGATCGGAACGGTCGAATACGAGCCCGGGCTGATCCAGGACCTCCATGAACTGTTCGAAAAGCTCGTCCCCCGCCAGGCGTACTACCATCACGAGGAGACCTGGCACGACGGCAACGGGTTTTCGCATGTTCGCTCGTCGCTGCTGGGGACCAGCCAGAGCTTCAACCTGATTGACGGCGAGCTCTACGTTTACCCTTGGCAGCAGATCATCCTGGTGGATTTTGCCCCGCAGGGCGACGCCAAGGAATTATCGGTTGTAATTGTTGGAGAATGAACCCATGCCAGGCTGTGGCGAGATCAGCAAGCTGACGAACGACGAAGTCAAGGAACTCAAGCAGATCTGTCGCTATCTGCGCAAGAGCATCATCAACACCATCGCCGACGCAGGTTGCGGCCACACCGGCGGATCGCTCTCGGAAGTTGAAATACTGGCGGCGCTGTACTTTCGGGTGATGAACATCGACCCGCACCGGCCCGATTGGCCGCAGCGGGACCGTTTCGTTCTGTCCAAGGGTCATTCCAGCCCGGGCTACTACTGCACGCTGGCGAATCGCGGCTACTTCAGCGAGGATCGTCTGCGGGAATTCGACGCGGTCGACTCGATGCTCCAGGGCCATCCCTGCATGCTCAAGACGCCGGGTGTTGACATGTCCACCGGCTCGCTCGGGCAGGGAATATCAGCCGGCATCGGCATGGCGCTGGGCCGAGACAAACGAGGGCTGGACTTCACCGTCTACGTCCTGATGGGCGACGGCGAATTGCAGGAAGGCCAGGTCTGGGAGGGCGCCATGTACGCCGGCGCCAACAAGCTGCCCGGCCTGGTGGGCATCGTGGACTACAACAAGGTCCAGTTGGCTGAGACCGTGGCCAACACACTGGACGTCGAACCGTTGGCGGACAAGTGGCGGGCGTTCGGGTGGCAGGTAATCGAGTGCGACGGGCACGACATCGAGCAGGTCGTGGCCACGCTCGAAGCAGCACGCACACAAAGTGCCGCCGGGCCGGTGGTGGTCCTGGCCCATACGGTAAAGGGCAAGGGCGTCTCGTTCATCGAAGGCAAGTACCAGTGGCACGGCAAAGCCCCCGACGAGGAGGAGCGCAAGGCTGCCCTGGAAGAAATTGATCAGTGCACGGAGTAACCCAACCATGCAGATTGGCGAAATGATAGCCCCGCGCGTCTCGTTTGGCGAAGCGATGGTGGAACTGGGCGAGCGCAACAGCGAGGTCGTCGTCTTCGATTCGGACGTCTGCGCCAGCACGCAGACGGCGATGTTCCGCAAGGCCTACCCGGACCGCTTCTATGAATTCGGCATCGCCGAGCAAAACATGGTGGGCGCCGCAGCCGGGATGAGCACGCTGGGCTACGTGCCGTGGGTCTCCACGTTCGCGGTGTTCCTGGCCAAGCGCGCGGTGGACCAGATCCGCGTGTCGATCGCCTATCCGAAGCTCAACGTCAAGCTCAACGGCGCATACGGCGGCATACCTACCGGCAAGGCGGGCGCGACACACCAGTCCGTCCAGGACATCGCCGTGATGCGGTGCATGCCGAATATGCTGGTGCTGTGCCCGGCCGACCCGTTAGAAACCAAGGCGGCGGTCTTCGCAGCCACGGAATACCAAGGCCCGGTATACCTTCGCACGGTGCGATGCCCGGTGCCGGTGATTTTCGACGCCAAGCACACCTTCGAGATCGGCCGATCCTACGTGCTGACCGAGGGCAGTGACGTGGCGATCATCTCGACGGGCATGATGACGCCCAAGGCCCTGGCGGCTGCGGCCGAGCTCGACAAGCAGGGCGTAAAGGCCCGCCTGATCCACATGCCGACGATCAAGCCGATGGACGTCGAGGCGATCGTCAGCGCCAGCCGGGACGTCGGGCGGATCGTCACCGTGGAGAACCACTCTCGCCTCGGCGGCCTTGGCGGCGCGGTGGCTGAGGTGCTCACCGAGCATGCCCCGTGCAAGCTGGTCCGCCTGGGCTTCCCGGACGTCTTTGGCGAGTCAGGCGACAACGAGGCGATTTTCACCAAGATGGGCGTAAACACCGAATGCATCGTCGCCGCGGCTGCGGAGCTTGCAGCCGCAAAGGAATAATCGGACGCAGTTGAGTCACGAAAGCACGACAAAGGAATCGAGCAAATGGCAGTGAAGGTCCTGAAGAACTACGTCAACGGCAAGTGGATTGACCCGGACAACAGCGGCTTCATCGACGTCGAAAACCCCGCCACCGGCGAGGTGCTGGCCCAATCGCCGCTTTCGACGACCCAGGAAGTCAACCGCGGCATTGACGCAGCGGCCGCCGCCTTCGTCGAATGGTCCCAGACGCCGGTATCCCGGCGCGTCCAGCCACTCTACAAGCTGGCTGAGCTGCTTCGCGAGAACGAAGAGCTAATCGCCCGCACGCTGGTGGCTGAGATGGGCAAGTCGCTGCCCGACGCGCGGGCCGAGATGAAGCGCGTCTTTGAGAACGTCGAAGTCGCCTGCGGCATGCCCGTCCTTCAGCAGGGCGACAAGCTGGTGGGCTGCTCCTACGGCATCGACGGCGAGGTCCTTCGCCTGCCGATCGGCGTGTTTACCATGATCGCCCCGTTCAATTTCCCGGCGATGGTTCCCTTCTGGTTCCTGCCCTACGCCCTCGCCACGGGCAACACGTTCTGCGTCAAGGCCTCCAAGCAGGTTCCGATGACGATGCAGCTCATCACGGAATACATCGACCAGACCGGCCTGCCGCCGGGCGTTTTCAACCTGCTCAATGGCGACCGGGTCGTAGCTGAGGCGTTCATGGATTCGCCCGTCGTCAAGGGTGTCTCACTGGTCGGCTCGACGCCGACGTGCCAGATCATCGCCGAGCGGTGCGCCAAGACCAACAAGCGATTCCAGGCGATGGGCGGCGCGAAGAACCACCTGGTGGCCATGCCCGACGCCAAGGTGGACGACGTCATTCGCAACATGGTCACCTCCTGCTACGGCTGTGCCGGGCAGCGATGCATGGCCTCCTCGGCTATCGTGGCCGTCGGCGACGAGATGTACAAGACCATCTGCGAGAAGTTCGTCGCCGAGTCCAAGAAGGTCATTACAGCCGATCCGCTGGACCCCAAGTACGCCGACGAGCCGATGCTGATGGGGCCGGTCATCTCCGCCAAGGCCAAGAAGTTCATCCTGGAGATGATCGAGGCCGGCGTCGCCGAAGGCGCTACCCTAGCCCTGGATGGACGGGACCTCGTCGTTCCGGGCTGCGAGAAGGGCCACTTCGTCGGCCCGACGGTCTTTACCGACGTCAAGCCCGGCATGAAGATCCACGAAACGGAAATCTTCGGGCCCGTCGTCGTCATCCTCAAGGCCGAGACGCTCGACGAAGCCATCGGGATCGTCAACGATCACCAATATGCCAACGGGGCGTCCATCTACACCCAGAACGGCTACTGGGCGCGCGAGTTCAAGCTCAAGGCCGAGGCTGGCATGATCGGCGTGAATATAGGCATCCCCGCCCCGGTCGCCTATTTGCCCTTCGGGGGTATGAAGGCCTCGCAGTTCGCCGACATCAAGGCCCAGGGCAAGGCCATCATCAATTTCTACACTGAGGACAAGATCGTTACCGAACGTTATTGGCCGGAAGACTAGATCGAGGAGTTGCCCCCGATGAGAATCGCCGTCATCAACGAAACCAGTGCCGCCGACAAGAACAAGGACATCCTGGCCGCCCTCGAAGGTCGCGGCCACGAGATCATCAACGCCGGCATGACGAAGACCGGCGCGCCGCCCGAACTGACTTACATCCATACGGGTTTGCTTTCGGCGCTGCTGCTGAACCTTAAGCGCGTGGACCTGGTGGTCGGCGGCTGCGGCACCGGCCAGGGGTTCCTCAACTCCGCCATGCAGTATCCGGGCGTCTTCTGCGGGCTTATCCAACAGCCGCTCGACGCTTGGCTGTTCGGGCAGATCAACGGCGGCAACTGCCTGTCGCTGGCGCTGAATTTCGGCTACGGCTGGGCGGGCGACATCAACCTGCAGTTCATCTTCGACCGCCTCTTCGAGCTGGACGAGTTCGGCAAGGGCTACCCGCCGCATCGGCAGGAATCGCAACAGCAAAGCCGACGCACGCTCCAGGGCGTCTCAGTCGCTTCGCACAAGACGATGGGCGAGATCGTCACCGGCCTCGACGACGCGGTGATCCAGCCGGTGCTGGCCTACCCGGGCGTAGCAGAGCTTCTGGACGTCGAGTCTATCCAGGACGCCGCCCTTGCAGGCGCCCTTCGGGGGCGGCTCTAGGTTCTGTCCGGCAGAGGCTCACGCGGCAGCCGGGTCGTATGCTATACCCACTGAAGGTGACAATCCCGGCCAAGTGGTATTGACATTCCGATTTCTGTTGCGACGCTGGTGAATCTTGGGCGGCATGGCTGCCCGAGGCTGCGGCCGTGGCGGAATTGGCAGACGCGCAGGCTTCAGGTGCCTGTGCCCTTAGGGGCGTGATGGTTCGACTCCATTCGGCCGCATTTGTCTTTCGAGGTGATCCTTGGAGGCGGCGGGTTCCCGCCATGTCAGAGCCTCCTTCGTCCGTAATCGCCCGTTGCGGCGCGTTGCGCTGCGAAACGCCCTTTCCAGCTTCGCGGCGATGCCATAAGATATTCTAACACAGCCCGGCAGGTGGATTAGGTGGGCTGTGAGCCAAGGCGGAGTCGGAAATGAACCTGGACCTGCTCAAGACATTCTGTGATCTGGTTGACACGGGAAGTTTTTCCAAGGCAGCCGATGCGAATTACATCTCCCAGTCGGCCGTGTCGCAGCAGTTGGCAAAGTTGGAGCGGACGTTCTCGGTGCAGTTGATAAACCGTGGCGGCGGACTGGTCTCGTCCACCGAGGCTGGCAAAGCCCTTTACGACGGCGCACAGGATATCCTGCGGCGATACGAGCAGCTCACCGGCGAGGTCCGCTCGGCTGCCGACGCCATACGCGGCGTGCTTCGCGTGGGGACCATCTACTCGGCGGGCTTCTACCTGCTGGACATGTACGTGCGGCGATTTCTCCAGGCTCACCCGGAGGCGGAGCTCCGGGTCGAGTACACCAGCTCAACGCACATCTATTCAGCCGTCGTGAGCGGGAAGATGGACCTGGGGGTGGTGGCCTACCCCGAAAAGCTCCGTTCCGTCGAGGTCATTCCTCTGACAAGCGAGGAGCTCGTGGTGGTCTGTCCGCCCAAGCATCGCCTGGCCCGGCGCAAGACCGTATCACCGGCGGACATCAGCGGGGAAAAGTTCATCGGCTTCCATCGGAATATTCCGACACGGCGGGGGATCGACCGCCTGCTCAAGAGCGAGAACGTCGAGGTGGATGTCGTGATGGAGTTCGACAACATCGAGCTGCTCAAGCGGGCCATTTACGTGGAGGCGGGGTTGAGCATCCTGCCCCGCGACGACGTGGAGCGTGAGGCCAACCACGGCGACCTGGCATACGTGTGTTTCCGGCGCCCGGCCAAGTGGGTCAGGCCGGTGGGCGTCATCCGGCGTCGCGGCAAGGTCCCCACTCCGGCTGAGAGGATGTTTCTGCAACTGCTGCGGACCAAGACGTAGACGCCGCGTGACTCAAGGCTGGTTGGAACGGGGACGACCGCACCGGCAGCTGGGCCGAGCAAGGCCGATCGCGACCGGAATGACCTCTGCCGGGGGGCTAGAGCTTCACTTGGAAGCGTTCGCCCTTCTTCAGGTCCGTTGCAAAGGCCGCCAACAGCTCGGCCAGGTGCTCGACGTCCCGCAGATCCAGCATTTCCACCGTCGAGTGCATGTACCGGTTGGGCACGCTGAGGATGGCTGAGGGCACGCCGCCGTTCTTGTTCCAGATGGCGTAGGCGTCGGTGCCGCCGGTGAGACTGAAGGTTTCGATCTGCAGCGCCATCTTCTTGCGCTGGGCGACCTTGCGAAGGCGGTCGACGACGAGGGGGTGATTCTCGCGGCCGATGCTTACCGTCGGGCCTTTGCCCATCTTCACGTCGCCGTGCTGCTTGATGTCGATGCCCGGGGTGTCGGTGGCGTGCGTGACGTCTACGGCAATGGCGACGTCCGGCTTGATATTGGCCACCTGCATGAGCGCGCCGTTAAGGCCGGTTTCTTCCTGGATGCTGCTGCATGCGTAGATGGCACACTTCGGCTTGGCGGCCTTGGCGATGCGAAGCGCCTCGATGACGGCCCAGGTGCCCGCGCGATTGTCAAAACAGCGAGCGACAGCCACGTGCTTGTCGAGCATCTCGAACTTGTCGTCGAAGGTGATCGGGTCGCCCACGGCTACGCGCCTCGCGGCGGCCTTGCCGTCGGCGGCGCCGATGTCTATGTGGATCTGGTGCATCTTGGGCGTCTTGGGTTCCTTGTCTCGTTCCTGAAGGTGGATGGCCGTGGCGCCTATAACGCCGCGGACGATGCCCTTGGCCGTGTGGATGTTGACTCGCTTGTCGCGGATGAGGGCTGGGTCCACGCCGCCGACGCGCTGGAAGAAGACGAAACCTTTGTCGTCGATGTGCTTGACCATCAAGCCGATTTCGTCCACGTGCCCGTCCAGCATCAGCTTCGGACTGCCGGACGGATTGAGCACTGCCACGGCGTTGCCGTAGCTGTCGGTGCTGACCTCGTCGGCGTACTTGCGGGCATACTCGCACCACAGGCGCTGGCCGGCGGCTTCGTATCCGCTGGGTGACGGCGTGTCCAGAAGCTCCTGGAGAAACTCGAAAGATTCCTTGCGCATGTTGCGGCTCCTTATCGCGGCATAACGTGCCAACAGGGTAGACCAGGCGGCTGGGTTACGCAAGTGAGTAGTGAAGGGCAGGCGCCCGCGTCCTCGAATGTTACGGCGTCAGGTCCGCTTGAACTGCTTGTCGAGATCTTTGAGTGTGAGCTTCAGCGTCGTCGGCCGACCGTGGGGGCAGGATGAGCTCTTCTGGGCCTCGTTTCGGCGGGCCAGCAGGGCGTGGATTTCCTCCTGCGTCAGGGGTTGGCCTGCCTTGACGGCTGCCTTGCAGGCCAGCATCTCCAGTAGGCTCTCAAGCAGGGCTTCGGGGCTCGCGGCATCGTCGTCGCGGAGTCGGTCGATGACCTCGCGGAGGAACTGGCCGGCCGAGACGCCTCGCTCGGCAAGCAGCGAGGGGAACTGCTGCACCGCCAGCGTGTCCGGGCCGAAGGGGGCCAGTTCTATGCCCAACTTCGCCAGCAGGGCCTCGTTGTCGTCAAGGGCGGCGGCCTCGGCGGCGGTGACCTTGATGCGCTCGGGGATCAACAGCCTCTGGGCGGTCAGGCCGGGCGAGCCGCCGCTGGTGAGTCGCCGATGGAGATCGTTATATATCAGCCGTTCGTGCAGCGCGTGCTGGTCGATTATCTCCAGGCCGTCGGGGACGGCTGCGAGGATGTAGCTGTCGTGAAGCTGGGCGACGAAGAGGCCCGATTCGCCGGTCGGTGTGTCTTGTACGGCCGGCGGGGCGGGGGATGGGCGCAATTGGTCCGCAGGGGCGTCGCGGCTCGTTTCTTCCGTCCCCTTGTGGAGGGCGTCTTGCCGCGGTGGGCCCGGCGTTGGATGGCCGGTGCATTGAGGCCGATGGCCCGCCGCGGCGCGGCTGTCCGGACCTTGGCTGAATGTCAGCCGCGGCTGGTCGGCCGGTGCGGACCTGAAAAAGTCCGACAGCGCCTCCCGCAGTGACTCTCGACGAGCATCCGTCGGCGACGCATCCTGCACCGGTGGGGCTGATGGCTCGGCGGGAGAGGGCAGTTCCGCCCGGGCGGTTAGGTCCGCGCGATTGAGCGTTTCCTTCAGCGCGGCCAGCAACTCGCCGTGGACTTCCTGGCTATTGCGGAAGCGTACCTCGATTTTCGTGGGATGTACGTTTACGTCCACGTCGCCCGGGTCGATCTCGACGAAGATCAGCGCGACCGGCCAGCGAGATGGGTCGATCAGGCCGCGGTATGCCTCGCGAAGTGCGTGGGAAAGGGATCGGTCGCGCACGTAACGTCCGTTGACGAAGAAGTACTGCCACTTCCCGCTGCCCCGGGCGGCAGATGGGGCCGCGATGAGCCCGTTGATCTGGACGGCTTTTCCACCGCGGCGGACCAGCGGCAGCAGGGCGTCGCCCAGTTCGCTCCCGAATAGGCCGATTGCGCGCTCGGCGGTGGATTGTGCCGGCGGGAGGTTCTGTATCTCCCTGCCGTTGTGGGTTAGCGTGAAGGCGACCTGCGGATGCGGCAATGCCAAGCGGGCGAGCTGTTCGGTGATGTGGCCCATTTCCGTATTTGTCGTCCGCATGAACCTGCGACGCGCCGGCGTGTTGAAGAACAAATCCCGCACGGTGACGGTCGTCCCGGCTGCTGCTGCGCACGGGCGGACCTGGCCCGTCGTGTCGCCGGAGGCTTCGACCTCGAAGCCGCTGTCTTCTTCACGGCGGCGCGTGCGAATATGCGCGTGTGACACTGACGCGATCGACGCCAGTGCTTCGCCGCGGAACCCCATGGTCCCGATGGAGAACAGGTCCTCGTCGCCGGCGATCTTGCTGGTGGCGTGCGGGCTGAACGCCAGGGCCAGGTCTTCGGCGCTCATGCCGCTACCGTCGTCCGTGACGGCGATGAGCTTCTTGCCGCCGTCGTCAACCGTCACGCGGATCCGGCCGGCGCCGGCGTCGAGCGAGTTCTCCAGCAGTTCCTTGACGATGCTCGCGGGGCGCTCGATCACCTCGCCCGCGGCGATCTTGTTGACGATGTGAACCGGAAGGACCCGAATCTGTGACATTCTTAGTCTTTGTTTCGCCAATGCAATCCGCTGTAGCGGGTTGCTACCTGAATATCACCCCAACATGTGGGTTCGCTGTTGCGTCGAGAGTACGACTATCAACAAGTATCGACTCCGTTTGCGTCTTCCACAGCCGGCAATGCCAAGCCCAGCCGGGCTGCGGCGCGTTGTGGCCCGCCTAATCGTTCAGGCCGTATTCCTTGATCTTCCGGTAGAGCGTGCGTTCGCCGATGCCGAGAATGCCGGCGGCCTGCTCGCGGTTGCCCTCGACCATCTTGAGGGTGTTCCGGATGAGTTCCTTCTCCGCCTGTTCGATGCTGATTCCCGCAAGCTGGCCGAACTCCCGGGCGGCTGCTTCGGACGGGGGGGCATATATCTCGGGCGGAATGTCTTCGATGGTGAGCTTGTCGCCGCCGGCGAGCACCAGCATGTTTTCCAGCACGTTTCGCAGCTGTCGGACGTTGCCGGGCCAGGGGTAGCCCATCAGGACTCGACGAGCCTCGGGAGTAATGCCTCGGACCTTCGTGCCTCGGGACTCGGCGGCCTGCTCGATGAAGTGCTCGATCAACGGCACGATATCCTCACGCCGCTCCCGCAGCGGGGGGATGGCGATGGTTACGCCCTTGATCCGGAAGTACAGGTCCTCGCGGAACTTCTTGTCTTTCACGCGGTCGGCCAGGTCGGCGTTGGTGGCGCTGATGATCCGCACGTCCACTCGGATCGGCTCGTTGGAGCCCACTCGGGTGATCTCGCCGTTTTCCAGCACGCGCAGGAGCTTGGCCTGCATGGCCGACGGCATGTCCCCGATTTCGTCCAGGAACATCGTGCCGCCGTCGGCGTGCTCGAATCGGCCCTGGCGGTCGCCGGCTGCACCCGTGTATGCGCCCTTCACGTGCCCGAACAGTTCATCTTCCAGCAGCGTTTCGCTCAGGCCCGCGCAGTTGATCGGGACGAATCGGCCATTGGCCCGGCGCGAGTTGGTGTGAATCGCGTTGGCCAGCAGCTCCTTGCCCGTGCCGGATTCGCCCAGCAGCAGCACCGGCAGGTCCGAGACCGCCAGCCGGCGGACAGTGTCCAGGATTCGCAGCATCGCCGGCGATTGGCCGATGATGCTCTCGAAGGAGTACTTCTCGTCCAATCGTTCGCGCAGTTCCTGGATAACCCGGCGCTGGGCGGTGTCGTTGGCAG